>Ga0114970_10000826_pt1 | contig 23455 bp, 20 predicted proteins | sample M_140205_XF_Meta_FD_87030 | JGI IMG/M metagenome (GOLD analysis project Ga0114970, IMG submission 87030) | Freshwater microbial communities from Lake Montjoie, Canada to study carbon cycling - M_140205_XF_MetaG | ecosystem: Environmental > Aquatic > Freshwater > Lake | place: Lake Montjoie...
AAAATCGCAGTGGCTCCAGTTAGCGCGCGAAACCTTGTGCAACAAGGGTTGATAATCCCAGCGGAAATGTCGCGCCGGTTCAAGCACCTCTCGGACACCACCTCCCTGCCCGCTGGCTATCGGCCCAAGGACTGTCCCCCCGGCTCAACGCCATGAAAAACGCTTGCGTGTGCGTCGCCTCCTTGCTGCTGCTAGGCACCCCCAGCGGTACATTGCTGGCCTGGAACCCTTTTGAGCGCAAGAGCAGCTTTCATGAAGTCGCTTTGCGCGACGCCGAACTGGCCAGCATCGCGGTTTCCGCCGGATGGTCGGCGCAGGCGGGCGAGACACTGCTGCTGGAATTGCATAACAAGTTGCCCGGGCCGGTGCTGTGCGCTGGGGCCACCGTCCGACTGCTCAGCGGCAAGGTGATGAACAAGTCCTTCTCGCCCAAGCTGTATGTGCCCGCCATGGCCGCCCGGCAGGGCGGACTGGCGGGCGTCGCCAAAGGACAGATGAAGGACTACAGCATCCAATGCGCATGCTGGAAACGAAGCGATACCGGCCCGTGCGAGAACCCGCTCGCACCTTCTAACCCCTGAGTCCGGATCGCCGCCGGTCTCGCAGGTCGCGGCGCCTACTTCGGCGCAGACGCCTTCGCGCTCAGGCGTGCGGTACCCGATACGGACGCAGGCAGCCGAGGCGGCGCCAACGCGCTGGCTGCGGCGCTCGCCGCAGCAGCAGTCGCCGCCGACGCCGCAGCAGGCCGGTCGGGCTTGGCGGTGAAGCCCGTCCTCTTGTCGGCTTCGGGGAGATCGGGCTTAAAGCACTTGCTGTAGCTGGAGAAAGTGTGGCGCTCGAAACGTCCCGACTGCAACCGACAAGCGTATTCGTAGTGGTCGTTGGCGTCCATTTCCGCATAAAAGGCGCCGCCCACGAAAAGGCCCAAAAGGGCCACGATGGCGAGAAACATTTTCATAGTGTGCTCCGTCAATCCCAGGGGCGGCGCCGTTACCGGCCACTGCATTTTCCGCCATCCGGACGCGACTCAAAAACCTTTTTTCTTGAGCAGTTCCTCGAACACCGCAACGCCTGCGTCGCCAATGTGCTTGAGCGGGTTCACCAGGCAAAAGCTGTCCACCCGCACAAATATCCAGGCCGCATCGGTCCCCTTGAGAACGTCGCGGTCGGTCGCCGTGGCCAGACCCGACATGAAGCCCATCAACCAGGCCTCGTGGTTCAGACTGGTCACCACGCCCTTGTCGGCGGCCCAGACCTTGCACGATCGGTTAGCCTTGACTTCGACGGCCTGCGCGTCCAACGCCAGGGCACACATCAGGCCCACGATCGGCATGCAACGCCATAGGGCGGGGAAAGGGTAGAACTTTTTCATCGATGCGCGTCCTGCAGTGTCCATCGCGCCAGCAGGTCGCGGTGGTTGGAAAGTGTGGCCGGATGGTACCTTGCACCCGGGTGCAGGGCCTGACGCTGCGCCATGCTCGTGTCGCCATGTTCGCCAACCGATGCCACGGCGGTGAGATACTGGAGGCAGAAGAAGTAATCGGGAGTCGCCCGGGCGCTTGAGCCGCTGGAGACCACCGCAACACCAAGGACAAGGCGCATGCACAAAATCATGGCCATTCTTTTGACTGCCGCGCCGCTGCTGGCGCAGGCGGAGACCTTCACCATGACCTGTCAGGCCGAGGCGTCGGTGGCGGGCATGGGCGGCAAGAAATTCAGTCCGGCCAAAATAAGCGCTGGCGTGCAGTTGATAGGCGACAACCTGTTCATCCGCCTAGAAGGCCCCGATGTGTACCAGATATTCGCCAGCAGCCTGAGCAGTGAAAAAGCGGTTGGCAAGAATCTGACGACCGGCAAAAGCATAGGCGTTCGTACGCACAAGAAGGACACCGATTTTGAAAGCGAGATCCGCATCGACCGCTCCAGCGTCAGCCTGTCTGCCTTCCATGACATGGACTACCAGGGCAAAAAAGTCCGGATCAATATCGAGGGGCCCTGCCAGTTGCCGAAGTAAGGCGACCGGGCCGGTTTCTGGCTCGGCCGGGGGTCTTTGCGCAGCGACCCGACGCACCAATGCTTGAGTCTATTGCGCCCCCCGTTGCGGCGCACGCCAGCGTCGATGGCATAGACCCGGCGCTGCTGGAGCAGGCACGCACGCGGCTGGAGTTTCTCTACGCTGAGGTCGCCAGGAACTGGCCCGGGTTCATTGCACGGCCCGGACAGTACCAGATGATGCACGCCGCGCTGCTTACCTTTCTGAGCGCCAAAGCGCCTGACAGTGACCGCATGGACGGCGCGAATCTGGCGCAGTTGGAGGCCGGCACCGGCACCGGAAAGACGGTCGCCTACTGCCTAGCGGCCATTGCCGCATCCGAGTTGATGGGCAAGACGGTCATCGTGTCGACCGCGACCGTCGCCTTGCAGGAGCAACTATTTCACAAGGATCTGCCACGGCTGGCGAAAATCATTGGCGGGCTTCGCTTTGACATCCTCAAGGGGCGCGGGCGCTATATCTGCGAAAGCCGTCTCGAAGGCGCACTGCACCATGACGCGCACGACAGTCCGCCCGACGACGGACTGCAGGACGGCTTTTCCGGTACCGGCTGGCAACCCAGGGGCATTGCACGCGACAGCGCGCTGGCCATGCGCTGGTTCAAGAACATGGCGAAACAGTTGCGCGCGGGCCAGTGGGACGGCGACATCGACACGCTAGCCCAGCCGCCCGAACCCGAAGACTGGCGCCAGGTGCAGGCCAACGCCAACGCCTGCAACGGTGGGCAGTGCGAGCACTTCAAGAGCTGTGCCTTCTTCAAAGCGCGCCGCCAGGCTGCCGGCGCGACGCTGCAGGTCGCCAACCATGCGCTGATACTGGCGACGCTGCAGACCGACAGCACGCTGATCGACGCCGCCAATACGCTCTTTGTTTTCGACGAGGCCCACCAGTTGCCCAGCGTCGCCGCCGACCAGTTCTGCTACCGGGCGCGGCTGGGCAGCAGCATGGCGCTGCTCAGCGGCCTGCGCAGCGCAGCCATGCGCCACAGCCGCGCGATGCCGGCGTCCTCGAGGCCCGACCCGCTGGCCTTTGGACAGAGCGTGACCGAGTGCAGTGACAAGCTCGCGCTGCTGCAGTCCTATCTGGCGGACGCCGCACTGGTGAGCGCCGAACGGACGCTGCACCGCTTCGCGCAGGGTCGCATTGCCGACGCACTCGCCGGTGAATGCGAGCAGTTGTCGGCCGCGCTGGGCCGGGTCGCCGGCGTCGTGGCGGGCGTAGCCAGCGCGCTGATGCAGACCGACGAATCGCAGTCCCAGTCCGAACGCGACGAGCAGCTACGTGCCGGCGTCGAGCTCGGCGTCTACCTGTCGCGGCTGCACAGCATGCAGCAGCTGTTCACCGCCTGGGCCACGCACGACCGGATTCCCTGGGCCAAATGGATCGAGTTCGCAGCGCCCTCCGACGGACCCGGACAGGAAGGCGCCCGGGCCGACGCCTGGGTCTGCGCGAGCCCGATGACGGCGGCGCAGTTGCTGTCGCGCGGGCTGTGGAAACAAGTCGGCGCTGCGGTCTGCACATCGGCCACGCTGACGGCCTGCGGCAGCTTCGATTTCTTCGACCGCCTCAGCGGCATGAACCGATTCCGCGAGCGCCGTGCGCTGGTCGTCGCCTCGCCCTTCGACTATGCGACGCAGGGCCAGTTGCGCATCGCGCCGATGCAGCACACACCCAAGAGCGCGGGCTTCACCCAGGAGCTGTGCGACAAACTGCCGGATCTGCTGCGTGCGCACCCCCACGGGCAGCTCGCGCTGTTCACCTCCAAACGCCAAATGCAGGCCTGCCACGCAGCGCTTCCGGACGACCTGGCCGCCCAGGTCCAGATGCAAGGCGAACGCTCGCGCCCCGAACTGCTGCGCGAACACAGCCGCCGGGTCGAAGCCGGCGAGCGCAGCATCATCTTCGGTCTGCAGTCCTTTGGCGAAGGCATCGACCTGCCGGGAAAGCTGTGTGAGCATGTGCTGATTGACAAGCTGCCGTTCACGCCGCCGAACTCGCCGGTCGAGGAGGCACTTTCCGAATGGCTCAGCGCGCAGGGGCGCGACCCCTTCAACGAGATTGCAGTTCCGCGCGCTGCGATGAAGCTCGCCCAATGGTCCGGGCGAGGCGTTCGCACCGTGAGCGACTTCGCCGTGATCACCGTGTGCGACACGCGCCTGGGCAGCACACGCTACGGCCGCGAGATCCTGGCCGGGCTGCCGCCGTTTCCGCTGCTGCGCTGAACCTCGGCCGCCGCGCGGCGTGCTTCACGCACCGACCGGCTGCGCCAGATAGGCGGCAGCCCCCTGGCCTGCCGCCCTTCCGCTGGCCATGCAGGCCGTCAGCAGATAGCCCCCCGTGGGTGCTTCCCAGTCGAGCATTTCACCGGCGCAAAAAAACCCGGGAAGCTGGCGCAGCATCAGGCGTGCGTCCATCGCCTCGAAGCGCACGCCACCGGCGCTGCTGATCGCCTCGTCGATCGGGCGCGGCGCCGACAGCCGCAGCGGCAGCGCCTTGATGGCGGCAGCGAGCCGCGGCGGCTGCGCCATGTCTTCGCGCGACAGCCGTTCGTACAGCAGCCCGGCCTTGACCCCCTCAATGCCCAACCGGCTCTTGAGATGGCTCGACAGCGAGCGCGATCCACGCGGATGAGCAACCTCTGCGAGGACGCGTTCGGCGGACAGGCCTGGCAGCAGATCCAGAAAGAGCGTCGCTTCGCCCTCGGTCGCGATGGCGTCGCGCAGCAACGCCGACGCGGCGTAGACCAGGCTGCCTTCGACGCCGGTGGCGGTGGCGACGCACTCGCCCTGTCGCGCAAAGACCGCGCCGCCCGCGCCGCAAAAGCGGATCGCGACCGACTTCAAGGGCGCACCTGCGAAACGCTGCACGAAGTGCGCACTCCACCCGGCTGCGACGTCGAAGCCGCAGTTGGCCGGTGCCAGCGAGGCCACATCGACGCCGCGTTCGCGCAGCGGCTGCACCCAAGCGCCGGTCGAACCCAGTTTCGCCCAGCTCGCCCCGCCTAGGGCCAGCACAACCACATCGGCCGACACGACCGATGTGCCCTGCGGCGATTCGAAGCGCAGGGAGGTTCCGGCGGCGTCGGCGCACGCATCGGACCAACCGGTCCAGCGGTGGCGCATGTGCAAGCGCACCGCAGCCCCCTGCGCCGGATGACGCAGCCGATGCAGCCAGGCGCGCAGCAGCGGCGCGGCCTTCATGCCAACCGGGAACACCCGGCCCGAACTGCCAACGAAGGTGTCGACGCCCAGCGCGCCGGCCCAGTCGCGCAACTGCTGCGCGCCAAAGTCCTGCAGCAGCGCAGCGACAGCCGCGCTGCGCGCGCCAAAACGCGACCCGAATTGTGCCGCCGGCTCGGAGTGCGTCAGGTTCAGCCCGCCTATTCCAGCGAGCAAAAATTTGCGCCCGGCACTGGGCATGGCGTCGTACACATGCACCGCATGGCCGGCGGCACTCAACTGCTCGGCCGCCATCAGACCGGCCGGGCCGGCGCCAACCACGATGGCGGTGGTCACCGCCTGTTCATCCATTTTTCATTCGGCTTTCACCGTCCAATTCGATCAGATCGCCTTGCGCGTTCAAAAAGGCGGCGCGAACGCATTGTCCGGGGTACAGCGACTGCACCGCGCTGCGGTAGCCACCGAGTTGCGCGCGTAGTTCGGGCTGCCGTTGTGGCGCAATCGCCGACTTGAAGTCCAGCACCCACCAGTGGCCGTCGTCACTGCGCTGCACCAACCGGTCTATGCGCAGCGTGCGGTCTTGCACCACCAGTTCGACTTCATTGGCTTGCCAGGCCAGCAAGGCGCTGTCCCACGCCCAGGCGCCCTGCCCGCCCAGTATGCGCTCGGCCATGTCGCGGGCCTGCGCCGCCGGTTCGGCGTCGAGCCCGAAGTCGCGCGCGGCCGCCAACGCGCTGGGCGGGGAAGTCTGGCCCCATTCGAGCAGCCGGTGCATCGCCTTACCAATGCGTGCCGCCAGACTGTCATCGGCTGGCGCGCACGGACCGTCTTCGCCCGTCGCCTCGTCCGCACCCGTCGCTTGCGGTCGTCTGTCGTCCAGGCCGGCAGCGGCAACGGGCGCAGGCGGCAACTCTGGCAGCGTGAACGCGCCGGCGCTTTGCGCGACGCCCTGGTCTAGCGGCTTGAAGGCTATTGCCAGCGCCTGCTCGGCAACCAGCGGGTAGAGCCTGCGCCACCAGCTCTGCGGTGCCTCGCGATACGGATCGATGCTCGATAGCGCCAGCGAGTGACGCGCCCGCGTCAGCGCCACATACAGCGCATTGATTTCCTCGCGCCGGCGCTGCGCGCGGTCGAATTCCAGCGTCTGCACCGCGCAAGCGGGCGGGCGGCTTTCGCTGGCCAAAAATACAAACTTGCGCGGCTGTGCGGATTCGCCGGGCCAATCCACCAGAACGCTCATGGTCTCGGTGGCGCGCTCCGGCGTGTCGGTGTCGAGCAACAGCACCGCCTTGGCCTCGAGACCCTTGGCGCCGTGCACCGTCAGCAAGCGCACCGCGTCCGCGTCCACGACAGCAGGCGCCTGCACTCCACCTGCCTTCAACGCCCGAACAAAGGCGTAGGGCGTTGCGTAGCGGCCGCCGCCCATCTGCAGCGCGGCCGCCAGCAGCGCCTGCAAATTGGCCAGCACCGGCGAACGCATTTCGGGCGGCGCGGCGGCGGCAAAACGCGCGAGCACGTCGCCGTCGCTGTAGATATGCTGCAGCGCGTCGTGTGGCGGCAATGCGTCGAGCGCGCGCTGCCAGCGCAGCAGCGTCGCACCCACCTGGTGCAGCGCATGGTCCGCCGGCCAGGGCTGCTGCAACCGTGCGAACCAGCTCGTCGGCTGCACGGGGTCGTGCGAACGCCGGCGCAGTGCCAACGCCACCAGCGCGGCGTCGGATACGCCAAACAGCGGCGATCTGAGCGCGCGCGCCAGCGACAGATCATGCTGCGGCGAAACCAGCGCATCGAGCAACGCCACCATATCCTGCACCTCGCAGCAGTCGATCAGCGGCGTCTTTTCGCCAATCTGTGCGGCAATGTGCAGTGCGCGCAGTGCGAATTGCAGCGGCAGCAACCCCGCGCGCCGGCGCGACAGCACCATCAGCTCGCTGGCGCGCAACCCGTCGGCGATCTGCTGCGCGATCCAGGCGGCGGCCTGTCGCGCCTCCAGGCTGTGCAGGCTGTCCTGTACGACGGCGCGCGGGCCGCTCAGGCTGTCTCGCCACACCTGCGCTTCGGCGATCCCATCGTGCGACGCCGGCGCCCGGCTGCCTAGCACTGCGCCGACGTCTTCCACCCCGTCGCGCGCTATGGGTGGCAGACGGCACACAAGGCCGGTCTCGGTCGAAGCGGTGGTGTGCGCGCGAAAGCCTTGGCACTCCCCGGCTGCGCTCGCCTCGGCCATCGCTGCATTGACGACGGCGACTACCGCCGTGGCGTTGCGCCGGGTATGCTCGCAACTCAGCAGTTCGCCCTGCAGCCCGTCGACGACAAAGTTCTGCGCGGCGGCGAATACCTGCGGCTCGGCACGGCGGAAGCGATAAATGCTCTGTTTGGGATCGCCAACGATGAACACGACCGGCGCTCCTGAGCCAGCGCCCACGTAGCTCGACAGCCAGGACTGCAGCGCCTGCCACTGCAGCGGATTGGTATCCTGAAATTCGTCGATCAACAGGTGGCGCACCCGGGCGTCGAGCCGCTGCTGTACCCAGCCCGACAGAACCGGGTCCGACAACAGCACCAGCGCAGCGCGTTCGACGTCGGGCATATCGACCCAGCCGCGTTCGCGCTTGAGGGCGGCGTACTGCGCGATCAGCACGCGCGCGAGTCGCGCCATGCGATGCTGATACCACCACGCCGCATGCTGGTGCTCGGCCGCGCACAGGTCGACCAGTTCGGCCTCGGCTTGCTGCGCCGCCGGGTACTTGGCGAGGTGCTGCGTCAGCCGGTCTTCATCGGCGACAAAGAAGGCCTTGCGCAGCGCAGCCAGACAAGCAGCGGCGTCGAATAGCGTTTCGGCGGTGGGCGGTGGGATGGCCCCTTCGAAAGCCTGTCGCACGGCCTGCGCCGCCTTTTGCGGCGCCTTGTTGCTTTCCTGCCCGAGCCGGCTCGCGCGCTCGAGCCAGCGCTCGCGCGCGCCGGTAGCGGCCAGCGCGTCGGCGGGCCGGGCGAATTTTTGCAGCGCGCCAAACAGCGCTCCGAAAGGCTGCACCGAGGCGTCGACGACGCCGGCCGCATCGGCCAGCGCGAACTCCACCCGCTTATCCAGGGCGACCGCCAGCGCCTTTTCGGTCTGCGCGCGACCGTGCTCGCGCACCACGGCGTCGAAGTCGAGCCGCTCTGGCTCCTGCTCGCCCAGCGCCTGGTAGAAACGCCGCCATACCAGCGCGACCGCGACCGTGTCGTCTTCCAGAAGCTCGTAGCTCAGCGGCAATCCCAGCTGTTGCACCACCGACAGCGGCGCCGAGCGCAGCAGCGCGGCAAACCAGCTGTGGAAGGTGCGGATCTGCACCTGACGGGCGCTGTCGAGCAACGATGGGTACAGGCCAGCCAGCGACGCTGCCAGCGCCTGCGCGTGGGCAGCATCCACACCCCGGTCCTGCAGCTCCTGCAGCAGCCGCTCGGGCTTCGCCAGCGCAAACTCGCGTAACCACTGGTACAGGCGTTCGCGCATTTCGCTGGCGGCGCGCTTGGTGAAGGTGATCGCCAAAATTTCGTGCGGCGCCAGCACCCGGCCGGCCTGCGCATCGGCCAGCAAGGCCCGGACAATGCGCGACACCAGCATCCAGGTCTTGCCGGCGCCGGCGCAGGCTTCCACCGCGACGTTGCGCCGCGGGTCGCAGGCGATCGCATAAAAATCCGCCGCACTTACCGGCAGCCCGTTGTGCCGGTATGCAGGCTGCGGGCGCGGCTCAGCCATTGCGCTTGGCACCGCCGGCATACCCGCCATCCGCCCAGAAGTCCCTGCGACACAGGCCGCGCGCAGCGCAGTAATCACAGGCCTTCCCTGCGCCGAGCGCAGGCAGGACGGCGCCTTCGCCGATGCGCTGCATATCGTGCTGTATCGACTGCAACAACCCGTCGCGCAAGGCCACAATATCGTCATGCGGATACTTGCGAACAGGCTCCGACTCGCTGATGTTGAGGTAGGCTGCACCCAGCGTGTCATCCTCCAGCAGCGCAGCGTAAAAAGCCAATTGCGTGTCTTCGGTCCCGCTCTTGATCCGCGCCGCGCTCTTGCTACGGGGTTCGGTCTTGTAGTCGATCACCAGGGCGCTGCCGTCGGGCAGGCGGTCGATGCGGTCGATGCGGCCGTGCAGCAGCAAGCGGCCCAGCGGCATTTCGCGTTTGGCCTCGGCCTGCGCAAAGCGCGCGCCGCCGGCCTCGTGCGCCGATAGCCATTGCAGGTAGGCGCCACGCACATGGGGCCACGACGCGGCAAAGGGAATGAACTCGCTACGCGCCAGCCCCAGTTCCTGCGTCGCCCGGTCCGCGGCCCGATCCAGCGCCGCCGCCCTGTCGCCCTGCGCCAACGGTTCAGCCGTCAGCGCCTGGTGAAAATGGCCGAGTAGCAGATGCAGCCAGTTGCCAAAGTCCCGCTTGTCAAGCACCGAGTCGATCTCGTCCGAGGGCTGCAAACCCAACTGGCGCAGCGCGAAGAACCGGTAAGGGCAACTGCGCAGGTCTTCATAGGCGCTGGCCGACAGGCGTTGCACCGGCAGCTCCGGCGCAGCGGGTTGCGGCATCGCGACCGGCGTGGCCTGCAGCGTGCGCTGCCGCCTCGGATCGCCTGCCAGCGGCGCAGCGTCGATCAGCAAACGCTGCACGAAAGAGCTGGGCATCAAGCGCTCGCCGCCCTCACTCTCGCGCCACAGCAAGTCGATGCGCGGCGAGCCCAGCGCACAGCCCCAAGCGGCGCGTGCCGCTGCGGCCAACACCTCGCGCGCCGGTAATCCGAGCGCCTCGCGTTGCGCCGGCGTCCACATCGCGCCGACCTCGGGCGACGCGCTCAGGTGCAACTCGTCGCAACCCGGCAGCACCACCGCCGCAAAGGCACGCCCGAGCAACTGGTGGATGGGCAGAATCAGCACCTGGGCGTTTCCCTGATCCGGTGGAATAAAGCTGCCCGCCTCCAGGGTCTGGCTGACCCAGGCGACAAAAGCGCTTTGGCCGATGCGCTGCGTTTGGTCGGAAAATTCGGCGTCGGGGCCTTCGCGCAAACGCAGCGCGTCGAGCACGCATCCGCCCGCGCTGTCGCCCTGCAGAGCCTGCCACTGGCCGGCCTGTTCGAGCGCGCTGCGCAATGCCGCCAGCCAGTCGCCGAGCCTGCGTGCCGTCTGCAATGGGCTGCGCAGCGCGTTGATCCACAGCGCGACCGGGTCGTCGCTTTGCTGCGCGCGCCAGTCGCGGCCGCCCGAGCGACGCAGCGCCGCCTCGAGTCCGGCCAGCGCTGCGGCGTCGATTGCTGGCGCGTTCTTGGCCCAGTCGATCACCGCGTCGGTCTGCGCATCCCAAGCCGCCGCGCGCAGCAGGCCCATCACCGATGCGGCGGCCCGCGTCGTCGACAGGGTCCAGCCGGTTTCGTCGCGCAGCGCGATGCCGCGCTCGCCGAGCAAGGCGTGCACGCGCCGCGCCAGTAGGCGGTCCTGCGCGACCAACGCCACCGGCGAGCGACCCTGCGCAAGCTGCACCAGCACGCAGGCGGCCGCGCGCTGCGCCTCGTCCTCGGGGTCGCGCGCGGCGTGCAGTGCCACCGCGCCGCTGTGCATCGCCTGCAGCTGCGCCGCGTGCGCGGGTTGCGCCGCGAGTTGGATGAGCATGGCACGCGCACCCCAGTGCGCGCGTAGCGCGTCGCGCAAGGGCTCGGGCTGCAGTCCTTCAACCAGCACCAGCAGCGCCGCACTGGCGCCAAACAGGCAGTCGCTGCGGTAGGCCGAATGCGTAGCCCAGGCCAGCGCGGTGCGCCCGATGCGCGCCTCGAGTTCCAGCGCTGGCGCGTGCGCGCCAAGGTCCTGCGCGAGCCGTTCACCCCACCGGACACGCAGCGCGGGCGCGACTGCGGCGGCGGGCCGCGCCAGACTCCATGCCGCTTCCATCAGGCGCCCAGCCAGCGTGGCGGCCTGCCCGACAAGCCCGCCCCGGGCCAGCAGCGACGCGGCGGTCAGCGCGTCACGCGCGGCGTCCATGCGCAAGTCGTCACCCGATGGAAAGAAGCCGCCCTGCGTGGCGGCCCAACTGTGCGCGGTCTCGAAGCGCGGCAGAAAGAAAGTTGCCGCGGCCCCCGCCGCGCCGCAGTCCTGGCGGACCGATCGCAACCAGGCGGCGCGCGCCACCGCAATCAGCTGCGCAAAAGGAAGCAACACCACGGTCTGGGCCGGATGGACGCCGCGCTGCGCCATGGTCTGGCGCACGCGCGCGATGGCGGCATCCCAGGCCAGGCCGACCGGATGGGCTTCAGGATGGGTTATCGCCAATTCATCCATGGCACTGGGTCAGCACGCGCGCGGGCCTGGTTTCTGTCACAATTTCTCCACTTTAACCGCAGCACAGACCCAACCGAGGAAACACCATGGCCAGCGAACTCATCAAACATGTATCGGACGCGTCCTTCGACGCCGATGTCCTGCAAGCCTCACAACCCGTGCTGGTCGACTACTGGGCCGAGTGGTGCGGCCCGTGCAAAATGATCGCGCCGATCCTGGACGAAGTAGCGACCGGCTACCAGGGCAAACTGCAGATCGCCAAGATGAATGTCGACGAGAACCGCGACATTCCGGCCAAGTTCGGCATCCGCGGAATTCCGACGCTGATGATCTTCAAGGATGGGCAGCTAGCAGCGACCAAGGTCGGCGCCATGAGCAAGTCGCAACTGACCGAGTTCATCGACCAGCAACTCGCCTGAGTCGACTGGCGCATGCACCGGGACAACCGAAAAAGCAGCGCTGCTTTCTGGCTGTGTCTTTTCCTGCCATAATCCGGCCCTAATCCCCGGTTCCCGCCAGGAACCGGTTCCAGTTCCACCCAAGGCCGTGGAATTTGGAGGCAGGGGCCTTTCTTGCCCCGGCCAGACCTCCCCTCCTGTTCCCCGCGTGCGCTTCAACCAACTCCCATTTCGGCTAATTCCATGCATTTAAACGAACTCAAGGCACTGCACGTGTCCGAAGTCCTCAAGCAGGCTGAAGAGCTTGAGATCGAAAACACCGGCCGCATGCGCAAGCAGGAGCTAATGTTCGCGATCATCAAGAAGCGCGCGCGCACCGGCGAGCAGATCATCGCCGACGGCGTGCTGGAAATCCTGCCCGACGGCTTCGGATTCCTGCGCAGCCCCGATACCAGCTACACCGCAAGCACCGACGACATCTATATCAGCCCGAGCCAGGTACGCCGCTTCAACCTGCACACCGGCGACATGATCGAAGGCGAGGTGCGTACGCCCAAGGACGGCGAACGCTACTTTGCGCTGAACAAGCTCGACCGGGTCAACGGCGGCGGGCCCGAAGAGAACAAACACAAGGTGATGTTCGAGAACCTGACGCCGCTGTTCCCCAAGGAGCAGATGAAGCTCGAGCGCGACATCAAGGGCGACGAGAACATCACCGGACGCATCATCGACATCATCGCGCCGATCGGCAAGGGCCAGCGCGCGCTGCTGGTGGCGCCCCCCAAGAGCGGCAAGACGGTGATGATGCAGCACATCGCGCACGCGATCGCCGCCAATTATCCCGAGAGCCACATGATGGTGTTGCTGATCGACGAGCGCCCCGAAGAGGTGACCGAGATGCAGCGAACCGTCAAGGGTGAGGTGATCGCGTCGACCTTCGACGAACCCGCAGCGCGCCATGTGCATGTGGCCGAGATGGTCATCGAGCGTGCCAAGCGGCTGGTCGAACTCAAAAAAGACGTGGTGATCCTGCTCGACTCGATCACCCGACTGGCACGCGCCTACAACAACGTCGTTCCCTCGTCGGGAAAGGTGCTCACCGGAGGCGTTGACTCCAACGCGCTGCAGCGGCCCAAGCGATTCCTGGGCGCCGCGCGCAATGTCGAAGAAGGCGGCTCGCTGACCATCATCGCCACCGCGCTGATCGACACCGGAAGCCGCATGGACGAGGTGATATTCGAGGAGTTCAAGGGCACCGGCAACTCGGAAATTCACCTGGACCGGCGCCTGTACGAGAAGCGGGTATTCCCGTCGATACAGCTCAACCGCAGCGGAACGCGCCGCGAAGAGTTGCTGCTGGCGCCCGACGTGCTGCAAAAGACCCGCATCCTGCGCCAGTTTCTGTACAACATGGACGAGATCGATTCGATGGAACTGGTTCTCAAGCAGATGAAGGGAACCAAGAACAATCTGGAATTCTTCGACCAGATGCGCCGCGGCGGTTAAGAAGAAGTCCGCCCAAACCGAAACGGCTTCCATGCGATAATGGAAAGCTTGACGCGAAAAGTACGCTGGACTTCCTGATTGCACAGTGGGCTGTGCAAGGTCTGGCGCGGCTGGCGCAACTGAAGGAAGACCATGAAAGCCGGAATACACCCCAACTACCGCGAAATCTGTTTCGTCGACCTGTCGAACAATTTCAAGTTCGTCACGCGCTCATGCGCGAACACCAAAGAAATGATCAAGATGGAAGACGGCCGCGAGCTTCCTTTGTACAAACTCGACACGTCGAGCGAGTCGCACCCCTTCTATACCGGAACCCAAAAATCGGTCGACAACATGGGCGGCCGCGTCGAACGCTTCCGCAACCGCTTCGGCAAGACCGCTGCCAAGTAAGCCAAGGGCGCGCAGCGCATCAGGGCAGCCCGGGCAACCGCGCTGCCCTTTTTGCTATTCTGACGCGCCATGACCGCCTGCCCACCCCCCGCGCCTTCCACCCGCTAGAGCGTGAACCAGCCCACACCCGCCATCGTCGCACAGGGAGCCGTTCGACGGCTGCCGCGCCCGGCGCTGCTGGCGCTGTGCCTGGCCTACACGGTGGCGGGTTTTATTGGCCGCGAGCCCTGGAAAGGCGCCGACTTGGCGGTGTTCGGCTACATGCTGGAGATGGCGCGCGGCGCGACGAACTGGCTCGATCCGCAACTGATGGGGTTGCGCCCGGAAGCGGACGGCCTGCTGCCCTACTGGCTCGGTGCCTGGGCGATGCAGGCCGCGCCGCCTTGGTTGCCGCTGGCGCTGGCGGCCAGACTGCCCTTTGTGACGATGCTCGCGCTGACCTTGGCAGCGAGCTGGTACGCGGTCTACTACCTGTCGCGCGGTGTCGGCGCACAGCCGGTCGCCTTTGCCTTTGGCGGCGAGGCAAAGCCCGCCGACTATGCCCGCGCCATCGCCGACGGCGGACTGCTGGCGCTGATCGCCTGCCTGGGGCTGGCGCAGTTGTCCCACGAAGTCACGACGCACCTGGCGCAGCTGTGCTTTGCCACGCTGGTTTTCTTCGCCGCAGCGGCAATGGCCACCCGCTTCTTCGTTCCTGCGCTGGCGATGGCGATGGGACTGGCCGGACTGATCCTGAGCGCGGCGCCGGCACTCGCGATGCTGTTGGGCGCCGGCAGCGCAATGGCGCATCTGCTGGCGCGCGATGCGGATGCGTCTGGGCGCCAGCGCGCAGCGCTGGCCATCGGGTTGATCACGCTGGCGGCTTTCGCGATGGCCTCGGCGCTGGATCTGTGGCGCTGGCGCCTAGTGCTGCCGGTCGACCTAATGGGGCGCGGTGGGCGCAGCTTTGGCGAGTTGCTGCTGTGGTTCTGCTGGCCCGCCTGGCCGCTGGCGCTATGGACGCTGTGGCGCTGGCGCCGGCAAATCATGCGCCGCGCGCCAAGCCTGCACCTGACGCTGCCGATCTGGTTCGCAGGCGTGGCGATCAGCGCGGCCCTGGTCACCCGGCCGGCCGACCGGGCGCTGCTGATCGCCTTGCCGGCGCTGGCGACGCTCGCCGCCTTCGCGCTGCCCACGCTGCAGCGCAGCGTCAGCGCGCTGATCGACTGGTTCACGCTGCTTTTTTTCAGCGGCTGCGCGACCATCATCTGGGTCATCTGGTTTGCGCTGCAAACCGGCGTCCCGCGCCAGCCAGCGGCCAATGCGCTGCGCCAGGCGCCCGGCTTCGATGCCGTCTTTTCGCTGCCGGTGTTCCTGATCGCACTGGGGGCGACGCTGGCCTGGGCCTGGCTGGTGCACTGGCGTGCAGGCCGCCACCGGGCGGCAATCTGGAAAAGTATGGTTCTGCCCGCGGGCGGCGCGACGCTATGCTGGTTGCTGCTGATGAGCCTGTGGATGCCCTTGCTCGACCATGTCCGAAGCTACGCCGTGGTGATGCAAAAGATCCGCGCGGTGGTCGGCCCGTCGCCCTGCATTGCGCTGCTCGATCCCAGCCGCGACCAGATCGCGGCCTTCAAGGTCGACGGCAGCTTCATGCTGGAGGCCGCCTCCGACACCGGGCGCTGCCCATGGCTGCTGGTCAACGCCAAGACCTACGGCGAACGCCCGGCCCGACCCGACCCGGCGCGCTGGCAGCTGCAAGCGACCATCCGCCGCCCGTCCGACAAGGGCGACGAGTGGATGCTGTACCACCAGTCGACGCCCTAGCGGCCCCACCGGCTAGGACGCGGCCGACGCGCGCACCCGGCCCAGCGGGAAGACCATGCAAAAACGCGATCCCTGTCCCGGCTTGCTGGCGATGCGCAACTGCGCTCCGTGGCGCTGCGCCACATGCTTGACGATAGCCAGCCCCAGACCGGTTCCGCCGCTGTCGCGCGAGCGGCTGCGGTCGACGCGGTAAAAGCGCTCGGTCAAACGCGGCAAGTGCTCGGCTTCAATGCCCGGCCCGCTGTCGCTGACGCAGAACTCGCCCTGGCCTTGGGGATCGACCCGCCAATGCAGCCCGATGCTGCCCAGCGCCGGCGTGTAGCGCACCGCGTTGTTCACCAGATTGGCCATCGCGCTGTGCAGTTCGGCCTCGGACCCGGCGAGCTCCCACGCTCCCTGCACCTCGACACTGATCTGCTGGCCCTGCGGCGCCACCATCGACGACAGGTCGCGTCCCTCCTGCGCGCACTGCTCTATCAGTGCGCCAATGTCAACCCATTCGTCGGCGCGCGGCAAGGGGCTGCCTTCCAGCCGCGACAGCGTCAGCAGGTCCACCACCAGCGTGTGCATGCGCTGCGCCTGCTGCGCCATCAGTGCCAGATAGCGCTGGCGGTCGGCATCGTCCAGCCTCAGGTTTTGCAATGTCTCGACAAAGCCACTGAGCACCGTCAGCGGCGTGCGTATTTCGTGCGACACGTTGGCGACAAAATCGCGCCGCATCGCCTCTGCCTGCTCCAACGCCGTCACGTCGCGCGACAGCAGCAGCTTGCGTCCTTCGCCGTAGCGGTGCAGCTGCAGCGCCAGCCGCACCGGTCGGCTGGTGCTGCTCTGCGGCCCCGGTATCACGATGTCCCCGGAATAGTCGCCCCCGGCCTGGTAAGCGGCGAAGGAAGGATCGCGCAGCAGATTGCCCAGGTGCTGCAGCACATCCCGTTGCGCGTCGAAGCCGAAATGCTCGACTGCGGTCTGGTTGCACCACTCAATACGCCCCTCCCCGTCGATCAGCACCACGCCGTTGGGCGAAGCCTGCATGGCGGCCAGAAATTCCACCAACCGGTTTTCACTGACGGCAAGCTGCTGCTCGCGGCTGCGCAGCAGCCGGCGCATACGGTCTCCCGCCTCGCCCCACAGACCGGCTAGCGCGGGTACCTGCTGGCTGTCGCCGAGCCGCAACCAGACCAGCAGCCGGTGGCTTCGCCGCAGGTCGACCAGTACCCATAGCGCACTCGCAGCGACGATGCCAACGATCGCGCCCAGCTTGGCCTCGGCAAGCGGCAGCAGCAGATAGCCCAATAGGCCACCCACCAGTTCGAACAGGAAAAAACGCAGTACGCGCCAGGTCATGCGCTGATTGTGAGGCCCGGCTAAGCCGCTCAGGCAGGTTGTGCAGTCAGCCGGTAGCCGGCTCCACGAACCGTCTCGACCATCGCGGCGGCATCGCCCAAGGCCTCGCGCAGACGCTTCACGTGCACATCGACGGTGCGCTCCTCAATGTACACATGGTCGCCCCAGACCTTGTCGAGCAACTGGCCGCGGCTGTGGACCCGCTCGGCGTGCGTCATCAGGTAATGCAGCAGTTTGTACTCGGTCGGACCGAGCTTGAGCGCCCGCGTCTGGTGCGTTACCCGGTGCGTCGCCGCGTCGAGCAGCAGCGCGCCGATCGCCACGCTTTCGCTGACCGGCTGGGGCGCTCGGCGGCGCAGCACCGAGCGGATGCGCGCCAGCAGTTCCTGGGTTGAAAACGGCTTGGTGATGTAGTCGTCGGCGCCAGCGTCCAGCCCCGCCACCTTTTCCCGCTCGTCGCCGCGCGCAGTCACCATCAGGATCGGAACCGCCTGGGTCCGTGGGTCGGCACGCCAGCGCCGCGCCAACACGATGCCACTGTGGCCCGGCAGCATCCAGTCGAGCAAGATGGCGTCGGGCAAGACGCCTTCGAGTTCTCGCTGCGCCGCCTCGCCATCGGCGACCCAAATCGGTTGAAACCCGTTGTGACGCAGGTTCACGGCGATCAGCTCGGCGATCGCCGGCTCGTCCTCGACCACCAAGATACGCGGCAACTTACGCATGCTGTCGTGCCGGCCCCGGTGTCAGAGTACGACCGATTCAATATCGGCCATCGGCGTATGGCGCACGTCGGCGCCCTTGACCACATAGATGGTGAACTCGGCGATATTTTTCGCATGGTCACCAATGCGCTCGATCGCCTTGGCAACGAACAGCAGGTCCAGGCTGACCGAAATCGTGCGCGGGTCCTCCATCATGTAGGTAATCAGCTTGCGCACGAAACCGTCGAACTCACGGTCGATCGCGTCGTCCTCCTTCAGGATCGTCAGCGCGATGGCAGCGTCGAGGCGGGCGAACGCGTCGAGCGACTTGCGCAGCAGTGCGGACGCCATGTCTGCGGCGATGCGCAACTCAGACGCCGGAAGCGTGCGCGACGAACCGCTGTCGATGATCGACTTCACCATCCGTGCAATCTTCTCGGCTTCGTCGCCGGCGCGCTCCAGATTCGCGGTGGTCTTGGAGATCGCCAGCAGCAGCCGCAGGTCGCGCGCAGTCGGCTGGCGTCGGGCGATGATCGAGGACAGGTCGTGGTCGATCTCGACCTCCATCGTGTTGACCCTGGCCTCGGCCCGCATCACCTCGCCCGCCGCCTCCGAGCTGAGCTGCGCCAGCGCGTACACGGCGGTCCGGATCTGCGATTCGACCAGACCACCCATCTCCATGACCCGTTTGGAGATCGCCGTCAGCTCGCTGTCGAACTGGCTTGATAAGTGTTTGTCGCTCATGCTGTGCTCCTGGCTGTCTAGCCAAACCGGCCGGTGATGTAGTCTTCGGTTTCTTTGCGCGCGGGCTTGAAGAACATCTGCTCGGTGGCGCCGAACTCCATCAGGTCGCCCAGGTACATATAAGCGGTGTAGTCGCTGCAGCGCGCTGCCTGCTGCATGTTGTGCGTGACGATCACCACCGTGTAGTCGTGCTTGAGTTCAGAGATCAGCTCCTCGATCTTGGCGGTGGAAATAGGGTCTAGCGCCGAACAGGGTTCATCGAGCAGCAGCACCTCCGGCTTGATCGCGATACCGCGCGCGATGCACAGCCGCTGCTGCTGTCCACCGGACAAGCCGGAGCCACTCTGGTTGAGTTTGTTCTTGACTTCGTCCCACAGCGCCGCCTTGCGCAGCGCCCACTCGACGCGCTCCTCCATGTCGGTGGCGTTGAGATGCTCGAACAGCTTCACGCCGAAAGCGACGTTGTCGAAGATCGACATCGGAAACGGCGTCGGTTTTTGGAACACCATCCCCACCTTGGCGCGCAACAACGCGACATCCTGCTTGCTGGTCAGCAGGTCCTCCTCATCGAGCAATATCTGTCCCTCGGCGCGCTGCTCCGGGTAGAGCTCAAACATGCGGTTAAAGACGCGCAGCAGGGTCGACTTCCCGCAACCTGAAGGACCGATGAAGGCGGTCACCTTCTTCTCGGGAATTTCCAGATTGATGGCCTTGAGCGCGTGAAAATTGCCGTAATAAAAATTCAGGTCCTTGACCGAAATTTTGGACCGTTCCCGGATTGGTTTGACGATATTCATAGAAGTACGGTCGGTTGGGGTGGGTGCTGGCGCGCGCTGCCGCTCAGCGCGCGCGGGTCAGCACGCGGGCAACGATGTTCAGCGCGAGCACCGCCATCGTTATCAGGAAGACGCCGGCCCACGCCAGCTTTTGCCAGTTTTCATAAGGGCTCATCGCGAACTTGAAAATCGTCACCGGCAGGCTCGCCATCGGCTCGCTCAGGCTGGAGGTCCAGAACTGGTTGCTCAGCGCGGTAAACAGCAGCGGCGCGGTCTCGCCGGCGATGCGCGCCACGGCCAGCATCACGCCGGTCACCACGCCCGCGCGCGCGACCCGCAGCGTGATGCTCAGGATCACCTTCCATTTTGGCGCCCCCAGCGCGTAGGCGGCTTCTCGAAGCGCCGACGGAACCAGTTGCAGCATGTTTTCGGTGGTGCGAATCACGACCGGAATCACGATCAGCGCCAGCGCCATCACCCCGGCCCAGCCCGAGAAGGACTTGAAGCGCGATACCACCACCGCGTACACGAAGAGCCCGGTCACGATGGAAGGCGCCGACAGCAACACGTCGTTGACAAAGCGGGTGGTCGTCGCGAGCCAGCTTCGGTTTCCGTACTCGGCCAGATAGATGCCGGACATGATGCCGATCGGCGTTCCGACGAAGGCCGCCAGCATCACCATCAAAAAGGAGCCGTAGATCGCGTTGGCCAGTCCGCCCTCGTCGTTCGGCGGCGGCGTCATTTCGGTGAGCGTCGCCAGGCTCAGCCCGCCCAGTCCCAGCCGGATCGTCTCGAACAGGATCCAGAACAGCCAGAACAGGCCGAAGGCCATCGCCGCCAGCGACAGCACCAGCGCAACCCGGTTGACGAATTTGCGCCGGGCAAAAATCTCCAGCCGCGCTTGCTGCCGGTCGGCCTGCTGCAGCAGCCATTCTCCGGTGCCGACGCTCATGCCCGCACCCCTTCCCTTTTCTTCAGCTGCGCCAGCAACAGCTTGGACAGGCTGAGGACCACCACCGTGATGAAGAACAGCACCAACCCGAGGTACATCAGCGCGGCCTGGTGCAGGCCCTCCCCGGCCTCGGCAAATTCGTTGGCCAGCGCCGAGGTGATGCTGTTGGCGGCCTGAAACAGACTGACCGAATCGAGCTGGTTGAAGTTGCCAATCACGAAGGTCACGGCCATGGTCTCGCCAATGGCCCGCCCAAGCCCCAGCATGATGCCGCCGACGACGCCGGCCTTGGTGTAGGGCAGCACCACCTTGGACACCACTTCCCAGGTGGTGGCACCGAGCCCGTAGGCCGACTCCTTGAGCAGCGTGGGCGTGACCTCAAACACGTCGCGCATCACCGCGGCGATGAACGGGATGATCATGATCGCCAGAATGATGCCGGCCGACAGAATGCCGATCCCCACCGGCGGTCCGGCGAACAGCGCGCCGAGGTACGGCACACCGCCAAACAGCGCTTGCAGCGGCTGCTGCACATAGGTCGACAGCACCGGCGAGAACACCAGCAGTCCCCACATGCCGTAGACGATGGAGGGAACGGCCGCCAGCAGCTCGATCGCCGTACCCAAAGGGCGCTTGAGCCAGGCGGGCGAGAGCTCGGTCAGAAACAGCGCGATGCCAAAGCTCACCGGCACCGCGATCAGCAGCGCGATGAACGACGTGATCAGCGTGCCATAGATCATCACCAGGCCGCCGAACTCCTCCTTGACCGGATCCCACTGGGTGCTGGTCAAAAAGCCCAGACCGTACTTGACGATGGCGGGCCAGGCGCTGATGGTGAGCGACGCCAGGATGGCGGCCAGCATCGCCAGCGTGAACAGCGCCGCACCCATGGCCAGAGCGGCAAAGGCGCGGTCCGCCAGCGGGCCGGAGCGCGGCGTCTTCATCACGGGCGGGCGGGTCATTGCGTGTCCGGCAGACGGGTCGTATGGATGGCGGGTCGCCGGAAGTGTAGAGGACAAGGGCCTGCTCCTGGGACGATCTAACGCGAAACCCTGCGTTGCCTGTCCTGCGCCTTAGCGGATCGCCACCGGCTTACCCGAAGCGTCCGTCACCTGGCCCCAGGCTTTTTCGATGGAGCCGATCACGGCATCGGGCATCGGCACATAGTCCAGATCGCTGGCAATTTTGTCGCCGCTCTTGTAGGCCCAGGTAAAGAACTTGAAGGCCTCGGTGGCGTTGGCCGGCTTGTCCTGCTTGATGTGCATCAGGATAAAGGTGGCGGTCGAAATCGGCCAGGCGTTTTTACCAGGCTGGTCGACGATCAACTGGTAAAAGCTCTTGTTCCAGTCAGCGCCAGCCGCGGCGGCCTTGAAACTGTCTTCGTTGGGTGAGACGAAAACGCCGTCGTGGTTTTTCATCTGCGCGTAGGTCATCTTGTTTTGCTTGACATAGGAGTACTCGACGTAGCCGATCGAATTCGGCAGGCGGTTCACGAAGGCGGCCACACCCTCGTTGCCCTTGCCACCGGCGCCGACCGGCCAATTGACCGCGGTGCCCTCGCCGACCTTGGCTTTCCACTCCGGATGCACCCGGCTGAGGTAGTTGGTGAAATTGAAGGTGGTGCCAGAGCCGTCTGCACGACGCACCGGCGCGATGGCAGCGTCGGGCAAAGCCAGTCCCGGGTTAAGCGCCTTGATCGCCGCATCGTCCCACTTGGTGATCTTGCCCAGGAAAATGTCGCCCAGCACCTGGCCGTCGAGCTTCATCTGGCCCGGCGCGATGCCCTTGATATTGACGACCGGGACGGTTCCGCCGATGACGGTCGGGAACTGGATCTGGCCTTTGGATTTGAGGACCTCGTCGGTCAGCGGCATATCGGACGCGCCGAAGTCGACGGTCTTGGAATCGATCTGCTTGATGCCGGCACCGGAGCCGACCGACTGGTAGTTGACCTTCACGCCGGTGGCCTTGTTGTAGTCCGCGGCCCACTTGGAATATACGGGGGCCGGGAAGCTGGCACCGGCGCCGGTGATTTCCTGCGCGCTGGCGATCGACCCACATAACAGCGCAGCGGCAGCGCCGATAGCCGCGAAATTGAAAATGTTTTTCATGCGAAATCCTTGAAGTTGAACCGGTTGCTTGGACGCCTGGAACGGACTCTAAGGACTATTTGTGACACTGGCATGACAGCCGGCAGGGGCCGGCGCACCCGCCGTGCAGGGCAGCGCCGCCAGGGTGCGCGCTCAAGCCCGGGGCTGGACCCGTTGCAGCGCCGACCGATCGGCAAAGGGCCATTGCCGCATCGACCGGCCTGGCGCTGGCGCCGCGGATTCCTCGCGCAACATCGCCGCGCGGATCTCTGCCATCACCCGCGGGTCGGCCTGCGCAGCGGCCCACATCCGCTCGTCGCTGGCACGCCGCTGTGCCGCACGCGTCCATGCGTCAAAAGCGTCCACCATCCGTATCGCCAGACCCCGGGACGCGTCGGCAAGCAGCGCCATGACGAGAAAGACCAGCGCCCATAGCGCCAACCCCGCGCCCACGACATGGTCCTCGGCCCAGACGCTCACGATCTGGTCGGCGACGACGACCACTGCCGCCACCGCGCCAGCGAGCAGCAGCGTGCCCAGCACAGGACGGCCGATGCGCATCGCTGCGCCGAAGTCGTGGAATGCAAAAAGTGCGGACGTAAGGCGCTCTGCTCCGCGGTGCTGAAGCGGGTAGGCGGGATTGATGAAACGGTTCATACGGGTTCTTTCTCAGGTTATTTCTGGGCCGGGTCATCTTCGCATACCTAGGGTAAACCCTAGTGGGTGATTGTCTATCGCCGGGATAGCCGCCTTCTACGCTGCGCGTCCAAACCAACAAGTCCTTCTCGCACTGGGAATCGGGTGTGGCGCAAGCGCATCCATCTGTTTAAACGCAAAAATAGACCGCAATTCGTCATAAAATTGACTTTTGCCGGTATTAACCTAGCCGCTTGTTGGTGCCAGGGCGAGCATCCCGGGCAGACAGACGCATCAATGCCAGCCGACGTGATGCCGCCAACGCGAATCCCAAGCCAGCGTGTTCCAACGGGTTGGCGAAGGCCTTCCAGCCACCCCATCCAGACGAGGCCAAGACAGTGAACAACAAGCGCATTGCCGGAATTTCTATGCTCCTGGCCGGTTGGGCCCTGTCGCTGGCGCTGCTGCCCGGCGTATCGCAGGCGCAGTCGGCTGCGCCTGGCGCGTCGGTGGCGGTGGCCTCGAGTGCACCGGCCGTGGGCGCGTCCGCGGCCAAGGCCGATGGGGCGGACAAC
>Ga0114970_10000827_pt1 | contig 23455 bp, 30 predicted proteins | sample M_140205_XF_Meta_FD_87030 | JGI IMG/M metagenome (GOLD analysis project Ga0114970, IMG submission 87030) | Freshwater microbial communities from Lake Montjoie, Canada to study carbon cycling - M_140205_XF_MetaG | ecosystem: Environmental > Aquatic > Freshwater > Lake | place: Lake Montjoie...
ATACGTCAGGATTACTAGGTGATACGTCAGGATTACTAGGTGATACGTCAGGATTACTAGGTGATACGTCAGGATTACTAGGTGATACGTCAGGATTACTAGGTGATACGTCAGCATCCTCTTCAGTTGCTACACGTTCTTCATCAGCATCCGCTTCATCATCCTCTTCAGTCGCTACGCGTTCTTCAGCATCCGCCGCGCATATTTTATCATCCTTATCATAATAAATAATGATATAGCCATCATCATCTACAATTAATTTATCTTTGTCGTTAAGTGAATATAGTAGTTGTATCATTCTGTTTTGTTTTATAGATTTCAGATTTAAATTGTTATTAATGATGTTTTTAAAAGAGGTAATCGATAGTGAAATAATCACATCATCGTAATAAGGCACGAAACTATTAAAACATAAATAGAAGTTTGCCAGCGTATTATAGTAAATTGCTCTAAAATTATTATAAATGTTAAGTTTCATAATTATCTTAGTATTTTTATATATATTATGTTAGTATCTTTTATATATATTATATAGATATATTATACCCTATTCTTAATAAAATATATGCATATTGAAAGATTAAAATGTGTTAAAATGGATGTGTCAAATAATTTGAATAATTTGTCTCTAAATTGTATATTCAATCTTCTAAGAATTTGTTCAGGTGGATTTAATACATATACTGAAGGGTCTGTCCAATCAAATGATGTTTGACTATATGAGATGTCTGAATTTTCAGCATATGAATATGGTATTAAATCAAAATATTTAGCGCAATCAAAAATTGTATTCGTTGTAGTTGATGTATTAGCAACTCCATCAATAATAAAATTACTTGTGATAACTTGGGTGCCCTTTATATATGAATTAGACCTGTCATAATCGTTAAGTGTAATATAGATAGGGTCATATTTTTCATATGATAATGGTGTATTTTTCATAGATGTTGTTGATACTATAGATGATTTTAAAATTTTAATGTAAATCACATTCTTAATTGGTTCTACTAAATTAATATAGAAGTTTGTTTCTGCTGCATTAAATATTAAACAATTTGAACTATTTAAATTTAGGATTATTTTATCATATTTAAAAGTATTATTTAAATCTACAACACTCATATATCTTATAATTATAATATATATTAATTATTCTATAATCACAACACAGACACAGACACAGACACAGACACAAAAAATATATAAAGATTTTATAATATATATAACTATAGAAATATATATAAAATAATGGTGAATACTGATGAGATTGCGGCAGGTTTTGATATCGGAACAACAACGAGTTGCGCCGCCGTATGGTTGAATGATAGGGTAGAGATTATTCCCGACGGACAAACAGGCTCGCGTATTATCCCATCATATGTTTCATTTTCAGACGAAGAAAAACTTGTCGGTGATGCTGCTAAAAATCAATCTACTATGAACCCTAAAAATACTATATATGATGCGAAACGTCTCATTGGTCGCAAGTTTAATGATAAGGTTGTGCAGGAAGACATCAAGCTATGGTCTTTTAACGTCACAGGTGATAATAACAATAAGCCTCTAATCAATGTTAAATATAAGAACGAGGACAAGCAGTTTCATCCTGAGGAGATTTCTGCAATGGTTATTCAGAGGCTCAAGGAGACCACCGAATCGTTTCTTGGGCATCCCCTTAAAAAGGTGGTTATCACTGTACCAGCATACTTCAATGATTCGCAAAGACAAGCGACGAAGGACGCTGGTGCAATTGCGGGTCTCGAGGTATTGCGTATTATTAATGAGCCTACTGCAGCGGCTATTGCATATGGTCTCGATAAGACTGGAGACAAGCAAGAGAGGAATATTTTAGTTTTTGATTGCGGTGGTAAAGTTCTGCTACCTTCGGATTATGCCCGACCATTGATTGCTTGTTATTAAAACGACAATAGATGGAAGCTGGTTAATTGCTGGAAACTCCTAAAGCCATTATCTACCACAGCGGAATGCGTGAGCATAAATGCGAAGGTTTGAAAAAGATATGGATGAATATGATTTCTATATTAAAATATTAAAATATTAAAATATTTTTAATATGGAATTTATTAATGAAATGGACAATCAGCAGCCAACATTGTTAGCGATAACAATAAGGTTCAACGACTAGATAAAGTAAGGTAATATTACCAGAAATATCCACGAATGCCAGCGTTTAGATTTGAAAAAAATTGATAATTAGTATAAACACATATCATTATATATAGTATATTGCAACAAACTATATATAATGGATGAAAGGTTGAAAATATTAAATAATATTATTGAAATAACTAAAGATAATACCCCAATAGAAATAAAAAGCATTAAATTAGAATTTTCGTGTAATAAATATTCATCGAAGAAAAATAGCATTTATCACATTACACTGAACGACAAACATCTATCAAAAAGGGATGCGCTTAATATTAAATACAAGTGTATTACTTGCGATGCAGTCCATATTGTAGGAACAACACAATTTTTGAGAAAGATAAATAAGTGTTCTTATAGATGCGATAGTTGTGGTAGCAGTGTTAATAAAGATAAACAAACACCAATACTACCTTTGTCATTAAAAGAACAAAAAGAAGAGAGTGATAGGCTATTTGAGGAATACGACGATGATTTTAAAGATACTTACTATTCATATCATTTAACAAATGAGGATTATAAAAGAATTTCTAAAAATATAATAAGTCTCCAAAATGGAAAATATAAAATAGAAGATTTAGAATACTGGGCTGTTTTTAAAACGAATAACCAGATGCTATTTTCGAGTGTATTTTATGACTATGCGAATAATCTAGTAATTAAAGCGAACCAACCTATATTGCGATGTGATAATTGTAATAATGATTGGCGAGCTAAAACATTAGAAAAATATAAGAATAGTCATAAAATACTATGTTCATCTTGCACACTATGTAATAAAACGTATAAGATAAGAACAACAAAAAATTGCATAAATGATATTATATTATATCAATCTAAATTGGAATTAAATTTTATCAACTGGTGTAATAACAATTCTATAATTGTTAAGAATGGTCCCGTAATATCATATATATTTCAAGATATTAAAAGGAACTACAAAGTTGATTTTATGATAAATGACTTATTGATAGAGATTAAAGATAATCATATTTGGTATCGGAATGATATAAAATTAGGTAAGAATGAAGCAAAAATCAATGCAGTAAAAGAAGCAATACAAAATGGGGATTATAAGGAATATTATTTAATAACACCAGACATATGGGTTAATACATTAAAAATAATAAAGCAAAAGCAACAACAAATCAAATCAAATCTAAATAAGATATAGTCTAAACTCATATGAAAGTATGAGAAATAATGGTTAAATGCTATTATGGTAATAATGTCGTGTTTGGGAACGCACGATGTATCTATTTTAACTCTTGACGGAGGTATTTTTGAGGTGAAAGCGACTGGAGGGGATACGCATTTGGGAGGCTCTGATATCGACAATCTGATTGTAGAATGGTTGTGTGAGGATATCAAGAAGAGGATGAAGAAGGATGTGCGTGAGAATGCACGTGCTCTTAAGCGGCTTAATATTGCTGCAGAGAAAGCAAAGAAGACACTATCGGCATCAACGACTACATCTATTGAAGTTGAATCGCTGCTCGATGGTGTCGATTATAATACTACGCTAACTCGAGCCAAGTTTGAGCAACTTGCAGACAAGGTATTTACGAGAACTATTGAGCCTCTTGATAGGCTTCTTAAAGACGCAAAGATGTCTAAGGGGGATATTCACGAGATTGTTCTAGTTGGTGGAACAACGCGTATCCCGCGAGTTCAAGAGCTTCTATCTAATTATTTCAATGGAAAGCAATTGAATAAATCACTAAATCCCGATGAGGCAGTTGCTTATGGTGCAGCAGTTCAGGCATCTATTCTAACTGGACAAGGGAACTCTAAAACAAGCGAGTTGCTATTGCTTGATGTTGCACCGCTTTCTCTAGGTATTGAAACTGCTGGCGGGGTAATGACTAAAATCATTGAGCGTAATACTACAATCCCTACAAAGAAATCGCAAACATTTTCAACATATGCTGATAATCAGCCAGGTGTCGATATTAAGATTTATGAAGGTGAGCGAGGATTTACGAAGGATAATAATCTGCTAGGAAGTTTTCATTTGGATGGCATTCCTCCAATGCCACGAGGACAGCCGCAAATCGAAGTATCATTTGACGTTGATGCAAATGGTATTATGAATATTACGGCAGAAGAGAAGACCACAAAGAAGACTAATAACATTACTATTACAAACGACAAAGGTCGTCTTACTAAAGAGCAGATTGAAGAGATGATTAAAAAGGCAGATGAATATAAAGAGGAAGATAATAAACTAAAAGAGAAGATTGAAGCAAAGAATGGTCTAGAAAATTATCTGTATAATCTTAAGAATTCTATGACAAAGCGCGAAGGTTCTCCTGCTATTCTCGATGAAGTTAAAGAGGAACTTGACCCAATTATTGAGGAAGGTATCAAATGGCTCGAAGAGAATGATAAACAGGATACTGATGTTTATAAGGAAAAACAAAAAGAACTAGAGGCTAAAGTAAATCCTCTAATGCAAAAACTATATAGTCAAGGGATGCCTCCGCCAAGTGGAGATGCTGCAGATGCAGATGATGCTGCAGATGATGTGAATGATTTAGATTAGGTAATAATAAGTTATTAACGTAGTATTAACGAGCCGTTGATAATGCCAATGGAATAGACATTAGAGCAAATAATATAATTAGGGATATGATTGATGCTAATATTATATTATATATGAAATACACTTCGCGTTTTATATCTTCGCTGCATTCACAATTTATTTCTTTTAGTTTATTAATAAATATTATAGATATTATGATATTTATAAATCCCAGAAAATTTACTAGTCCAGCAAATAACCTATATAAACGGAATAAATCGCTTGTAATATCGCGATACGTCATATTGTTAAAGAATAAGTAGATATTTATTAATAATGATATAGACATTACTGGAATGAGAACGTGCAAGTAATATTTAATATATAACCTCATCCAACTATTACTACATTTGCAATCTATGCTTTCTAACTTGTATATCCAAATAATAGCATATACATTTATTACTAACGCAATGGAACCTATTAATATCGCAAATAATAGCGTAGTTGACTTTATTGATGTTGCGGTAGCATTGTCTATACCGCCAGGACCACCTAGCGAACCCGGAATAGGAGACATTGATTTTAATGTCTTTGATAAAGGTTTTGATTTCGGCGATTTTGAAGATTTCTTAGTTTTAGGAGGCATTAATATGTAATTTTTCTATTCTACTTATAAATAAATATTTTTATTAAATGGTTTGTCTTATATATAAATGTTTATAAATTATATGTAAATATATCTAAATATAAAATGCAAGGAATAGAAAATTTAGGTTCTACCTGTGCTATTAATAGTTTAATACAGGTTATTTCTAGGAATAATATACTTCGTAATATTATTTTGTCCAATGAGTTTGCAGACAATACTATATCATCCCAGCTAAAAGAAATAATCGATTTGATGGTCGTTAAGAATAATTCAATTATTCCTCATAAGTTTTTGAACACTCTCTATAGCGTATTCAAAGACATCTTTTATAAAGGAGAACAAATTGATATAGGAGAACTATGGACATATTTATCTGATAAAATCGCTGAAGACATTGAGCCTCTCCCTCTGAATAAAAATAATAACCTGCTATTGTTAAAAGATTACTTAACAGACGGCGTAGTATATAAAAGTGATACTGAGTTTACGAATGCGATTGTTAATTGCAAATTTTTAAAGAAAAAGTATGACTATTATTATAACAAGTTTAATAGCAAGGTTTCTATTTGGCAAAAAAATACTCAAGGTTTTTATTTAAATACAACTCGATGTTTGCATTGCAATTTGACTTTTTATAATTTTGAACCTTTCACATCTCTTAATATAGATATCCCTAAAGATACTCCAACACCCAATATATCGCTTATGATATCGCAATCATTAAAAGAGGAAATCATAAACGGCGATTGGCTTTGCACTAAATGCAACAAGAATACGTCCTATAAAAAATCTACAAAATTATGGAAGTTGCCTAACGTTTTAGTGATAATTATTAAGCGTTTTATAAATATGCATCTGAAGAATGATACGCCAATATCTATTAATGATTATTTGATGTTTAATAAAGGTAGCATATTGTCAAAGAAGAAGGATGTTAAATATCTCTTTTCATCAACTGCTTTGCATTTTGGGTCATTAAATGGCGGGCATTATTCGGCTATATGCAATACCCCCAATGGTAATATATTGTATGATGATAGAAATGTTATAAATATTGATACTACCAATACATTAAACTTTAAAGAGAAAAATGATAACGCCTATTTGATTGTTTATACAAAGCAAAAGGATACTAGGTAATAATAGGTGATATTATAAATTATTATTTAACTTTGTAGGAAGCCCGTGTCCGAATAAAATCATATAGATTACCAAAACGGCTGCAATAAGTATGCTTCTTGATTCTGCAATTAACGGCTTTTGATTGAATACATAGACCATCAAAGCATACAAGATAAGTCCAATAACAACTGAATGTAAAACCATAATAAGAGCCCTTTCCATATTTAGCAAAATTTATTATACTTCTAATTATCTATTTAGATAAAAATAATAAAAAACTAATACAGATATTATAATAATTACCCACATTATTATATTTTTCCCTGATATACCTTTGTATATTGTATATTTACTCTGAACTTCAGGATATAATTCGCCAGCAAGGGATATCGCATTTGATACCGCGCTTTCGATTGTTGTATAATTTATATAACTTCTCCCGTTATGCGTCCCTAGATTATATAGGTTATTGATACTGCTATTGAATGGTATGTATTTCTCGTTATATACATTGAAATACGCGTTATCTGTGCATTCCCATTTATTTTTATGCACATTATAGTAATTATTGGGATTTACGATAGCCGTATAGTCATCCGATAATTCATTGAAGAGGCTCTCTTTAATTTGCCGATGAACTTCTTTAATTAATTCATCAGCATTGCATTCGTTTGCTTTTTTATAAGTAAATTTGCTAATTTTATCGCAAATACTTACTGCGGCACTTAGAACAACGGAATATCCGCTCTCTACTTTGTCAACATTATCCATAAAATCCGATAAATTAATTAAACCTATCCCCCAATCAGTATCTAGTGATAATCCGTTGATATAAGGTAATTTGAGCTTCTCTTTAAAATGAAAGGTTATTGATATATAATCTATATATTTGGTTTTTTCTACCCACCTCTCAATATCATAATAATTACCAAAAGCATTTCGCAATTGACCTTCATATTTAATGATATTCAAGAGAGCTACTGGAGGGACTGCAAATACTAATTTGCCGCACTTTATTTTTTCGCCATTATTAAGAGCAACAACTTCGACATTATTATTATTAATCTCATAATCAGTGATTTCATTACCTAGTTTGAAATCAACCCCGCGATTACTTAGAAACTTCTTCCAAGTGCTAAATAGCGTTGTATCAAGGGGTGCATTCGGTTGATATATTTTTAGCAATAATGCATTATCTGTTAATTTTAATATTTTGTTTAAACTATATGTATATACATTGCCTCCATCGGTAAAACGACACAACCTATCAAAAACATCTATAACTTTAAGAGAATACCCATAACCTCTTAAATACTCGTATAAACTTGTATCTTTGCCATAATCATCATTAAATATATATATCAAGTATGTTAGGGAGAACATCATTATCTCATAAAAAGTATAGGAAGGCAATATTTTACTTGTCGCTACATCATAAAACGAATACTTATAATTAACAAAAACATCCTCTACTTTTAATCCCAATTCATTCATAAGATTAAAGAAGTTGTAATAAATTGATAAATAAATGCGCGGTCCGTGCTCAGTAAACATCCCATCGCTATTCCTTTTAACACGATGGCATCCGCCAATCTCTAATTCTTTGTCTATTATTAAAATACGCCTATATATCGAACTTGACGTATGCGCTAAAGCCAACCCTGCAGGACCCGCACCTACAATAACCAAATCATAGGATTTCATAATATTCTATTTTATTATTATAGTTTTATTTAGATATAGTATAAATATACTAAATAATTATATCTTATATAAACAAATAATATAATAATATTATAAAAATGGAACACATTAATAACGAACTAGTAGATATCACCTTTGAAGATAATACAATGGTTATCGCATATAATAATGGGCTCATAGAAACCCTAGTGTTAGGCAAGGAAACCTATGAAAAGATGTATAAAGAATGGCTTGTAGAGCAACCGCCCTTCATTTCAGATATATATAAAATAAATATGAATAATATCATTTTGGCATCTATTCACAATAATCAAAAATGTGTGTCCGACTTGAATGGGTTCTTTGTGGTAGATAACAAGGATGAGGCTATTAAGTTTATTAAATATATGAGAGGACGCGACTTAACCCAAGAGAAGCTCAAATGGAACAAGCCATTTGACGCGCTTTATAATAAGGGCAACCCCGAATAAATATAAAAACTGATTTGTTATTATAAGCAAGATAGCAATATGCCAACAACGTATTTAGAGATATTACCAGAAGATATCTTGAGAGCAATATATGCGTATTTATATTCTTCTATTCTATGCGATATGAATAATAGCGACAACTATAAAAATATCAAGCATTTTCATAAGTTGCTTAGAATAACTGAAGACCCCTTCATAGATGATTTAGATTACTTGGGATGTAGCGAATGCATCAACTATAGCCTTTATAATGATTGTAAATATAATTGTAAAAATAAAAAAGAATATGAAGAACTTTACAATGATAATGATATTACCTATAAAAAATCTTATTATACTAGACAATTCGACATTGCATTAGACAACATTGTTATATCCAATGATGCTTTATACTCGCTTTATAAAGCAAATAAAAGATATTATACTGCATTCATTAGCAAATATATGCAGTTTGATAGTGATACCGATGCTACCTTTCCTATACAAATAATTAAAGGAAGATTTATATTGACGGCGAATAAATCTTTTAGTTGCTTTGCTGAATTATTGTATCACGTTATTAATTTTTACGATATTATAAAAAACGAAATATATAAAAACATAGAAGCCCTTGAACTACAAGGAATATTTGAAATTAATGGTCAGATACTAACTGCTCAAATGCGGAAAGACAAGTATATATTAGAAGATATGCGAAATAGGCATATAAATAATAGGTTCCTTGAGAGGCTCAATTATGATAGTCATACTAGAACGGCTATTCCTCGTTTGGGGTTTTTGTAGATATGCATTATTGCATACTAATAATATGTTATATGAAATTTTTATTTTTTATCTTTTTTAGGAGATCTGCTGCTTATTGTAAATCTTGGTTTAGGTTGCTCAGGTGTTCTTACTCTAACCCTTTCAGGTGATTTGCTAATTATCATAAATCTTGGTTTAGGTTGCTCAGGAGTTCTTACTCTAGCAGCAGCTCTTTCAGGTGATTTGCTAGTTATCATAAATCTTGGTTTAGGTTGCTCAGGAGTTCTTACTCTAGCAGCCGCTCTCTCATGTGTTCTTACTCTAGCAGCCGCTCTCTCAGGTGTTCTTACTCTAGTTTCAACCCTAGCAGCCGCTCTCTCAGGTGTTCTTACTCTAGCCCTTTCAGGTGATTTGCTAATTATCATAAATCTTGGTTTAGGTTGCTCAGGTATTTTCTCTTTAACAACCCTAGCAGCCCTTTCAGGTGTTCTTACTCTGGCTCCAGCCTCATTATCATCCCTCTCAGGTGTTTTATCTCGAATTATAAAAACTCTTTTCATATATGTTCTAACATAATAAAATAATTTTTTATTACGAACTGGCATATAATTAGTAAAAATAAAAACTATGTAATCTTATTTATAATAATCCTTTATATATTGCTGTATGTGTGCTTTTTTATCTTCAATTTCCTTTTCTAATTGCATTATATTATTGTCATTCATTTCGCAATACTCAACAATCGCATTCTGTTGTTCAAGAGATGGTATAGGAATTGCAATACTTTTTACGTTTGCTTTTGAGATATGCTTAATAGTATCCCCTACATACAAATTGTCCATAATATCCAAGTTATTATACAAGTAATAGTAAACATATTTTAAGTTTAGCATTGATTTGTTTTTATTTTGCAGAATATAGCAAATGTCGCTTGCAGAGAATTCATTTGCAAAACTAATATTTGGCTCACCGCGATCTCCAATAATTAGGCTATCGCCTTCATAGTCAGGTATATCCACAAAACTATCAACAACCTTAGAACACGTAAAAAACGGGTATTTACCTACATTGCTACCATATTTAGTATTCCTTTTACTTCTAGGAAGAATATTGCAAATTTCCTCAAGCGTTTTACTAGTCATATCATATATAATAGTAGTTATTACCTAAATCTTAAATATTATTACACCTTTGGACATTTACAATACCGATTTAAGAGCGGAAATATTGTTATGGCTTGAATAGGTAGTAATAGAAGTTCTATTTAATCCTAATACTTTTGAAAAAATTTTGCCTAACATCTTACGACTTTCAAACTGGCATGTAATAGGATTAGATATTAGTTGCTTGTTTTTGTTATTTATAGCACAAGGAATAATATCTATGTTGTTCATATATATATTATTATATAATAATTTTTAAGTAAGAATGATAATATACCTTGAAATGATAGAGGTGGATTATAGGAAATACAGGAGGCTATATCCTATACATAAGGATGATAATACTGGTTCTTACTACATTGATACACTTGATGAATATTTTATGGAATTAAGTGCGGGATTGCCATACGTGCTATTACAATTTGTGATTAAAACGAAAGATAAAAAGCAATGGTATAAAGTATAAATATTGTGAATTACATTTTTTTTATTTAATAATTTTTCACTACCTATTATAGATATATATATGGGTTATACTTTAAGACCGCGTAAAAATGGCAAATTATTAAAGAGTATTATGGGTTTCCTCGCTATATTACTCGCCATCGTATGTATCGTATAAGAATTGTAGATTTATATTTTACAATAATAAAAAGGTAATCACTATATAAAAAAGATATAATATATATATGACCAACAAATATATATAATATCTGTAAATAATTATTAAACATGAATACTAAATTATATTCTTGATATATTTTATAAATATTTATTGTATTATTTTTTCTTCATACCCGCCTTAAGCCCCTTAGCATATTCTTTCAATCTTATTTTCATCATATCAATATCAAGGTTGTTGATATCTTCTCCTTTTAATTTGGTTGTTTCAAAAATCTTCTTATATTTCAAAGCGAGTTTGTATTGTTCAGTTGTTTTGTCTGCGTGTGCTAACATATTTTCGATTGATAATTTTAACATATGCAAGGTATCCTCATAGCAGTTTTTCAATTGACAATCAATAAGTTCATCGCGCTCCTTCTCTTTCATCATTCTTATTTTTAGTTCAGTAGTCTTTTTCATATAATTTATAAATTTTTTCCCAAACTCTGCTTCTCTTTTATCCTTATCATTCTTGAAGCGTTCTTGAAGGTCTTTTACGCCATTTTGGAATTCACCAGTTAATTTTTCTATTTCAACAAGATATTTACTTTTCTTTAATTTTTCCTGTTCTATTTTACATTTTATAGAAAGACACTTTTGCAAAGCTGCAACTGCTTCAAGCATACTAGTAAGTTTATGTGGTGTTAATCCAACATTTTTCTTAGGAGGCATTATTACTCTATTATATTCTTTATATATTTTATATTTTATAGAGATAGGGGCGGAATACTATAATGGCGAAAGATTGCATAGGAGATATTATATGTTTCGATGAACATAATACCGCCAATATAATTATACAAATACTAAGAATAATAATTATATTATTACCTCTAATAATTGGTATGACTATTGGCGCTATATATGGAGGTAAATGGAACGACCCTAAATATAAGAACTTAAAGAAGTCCGCGTATAACCCGCCAAATTATGTTTTTGGGATTGTCTGGCCCGTCTTATATATATTGATAGGGGTTATATATAGTTATGCGCTATATGATTCCAAGTGTATCCCTGATAGTATATCAAAATGCGGGACAAATGTGCATTTCAAAGAATTGCAGTATTGGATAATACCTACATTAGCATTACTATTCAATTTTATGTATATACCAATCTTTTTTGGGGAAAATGGGTTATTCAATGGGTTAATAATAATTATATTAAGTTTGGTGTTTGCTATATTAACGCTCATACAATTTTCATTACAAAGCAATTATTATTCATATACTCGCATTTTCGCGATGCTCGCTCTAATTCCATATATTATATGGTTATCATTCGCTACATATTTGTCTTATGATTTATATATGCTGAATAAATAATCTAATTTTATTATACTTAAATTTATTAGATAATGAAAAAAAATAATACAAGGATTAACAAAGGCAAGGGTATAGGCAAAAGTAAACCACCTATCCTCCCAAAAAGAAGATATGTTAGAAAAAACTATACTAGAAAAGGAGGTATTGAGCAGCCTGTGCAGCAGCAAGGTGTTATTGGAACGGCTCTAACTGACCTTAAAAATAACAAGGAAATGTTTACACCAGTTTATGATACTGCAGTAAATGCTTATGATACTGCTTCAAATATTGGTTTATTATATAACTTCGGAGGTGCAGTAATGAGCACAATCTTCGCATCCTTATTTATATACGGAGGCGTAATGATTAAAAATTATTATGGTGCTTATACTGAAAAAACAACTGCCACGATAGTTAGCGCTGATTGCTTTCACGTAGATAAGAAAAAAGAGAAGAAATGCGATGTTATAATAGAATATGAAGTTGAAGGGACTAAATATAAGAAGGACTATACATCTTATGACGTAGTTAATGTCAATCAAACATTAACTATATATTATGACCCAAAGAACCCTAATAATTTCACAACAATCTATGATATGTTATATTATTTTGGATGGGCTTTTATAATAGGAGGTATTTGCGGAATATTAACTACGTGGGGCTTATTTATTATGTCGTGGCTATTTAAGCCAGTAGCAGCATTAAGCGGAGTAAATGCAGTAGGAGACATATTAACTCCTACTAACTTTACTGGAAACGTTGGGAATGTAGGTAATGTAGGAAACTATGGTGATAATATGGGATACAATGGAGAAAACTATAATACTAATAATAACTAATATTATTGCAATAAATTTGTTCTAATTTGCAAATATAAATTTAAAAATTGATTAGTTGTAATGAAAATAATAACAAGAGCCAACTACTGCAAAGCAAACAGCAAAGCAAACAGCAAAGCAACAAGCAAAGCGAACAGCAAAGCAAACAGCAAAGCAGCAAAGCAAACAGCAAAGATGTCCGCAAACACCAACGCTACTCTCGCCACGCTTATCAAGGAGATTATGGCAAAGATGCCTGATGACCTCGAAAATAAGAAGGAAGTCGATCTTTATTATAAGAAGGCGATAAAGGAGGTTAAGGAGATGATTAAGGATGACAAAAAGGCTGCAAAGGATGTGCCTGACAAGGGCGAGAAGAAGGCAAAGCGTGTTAAGAAGGTAGAATATGATGATGACGGCAATGAGATTGTAAAGGCAAAGAAGCCTCTCACTAAATACCTAAAGTTCATTCAGGATAATCGCCAGAAAGTCAAGGATGAAAATCCTAACTTGTCGAGCAAGGAATATATGGTTTTGCTTGCAAACTTGTGGAACAAGCATAAGGAGGATACTAAGACTGATAAGGCGGATGATGATAAGAAGGATGACGATGATAAGAAGGATGACGATGATAAGAAGAAAAAGGCAAAGAAGCCCAAGAAGCCCAAGCAGGCAAAGCAGGACAGCGACTAATTACTAATAACTAAGTAATAGTGGTATATATGTGTATTTGTTTATTTATATTTTTATATTTTTTTATATTATAATTAAAAATGATATATATAATTAAAGTGCGTGTTCCTATGCATTTATTACTATCATTACTATTATCGCTATTTATTACATCAAATGCATATACAAATATTAACATGTATGGCACTGGAATGTTCCTGCCGTATAGTATGGGTATTGTAGGGTATATCAAGAAATATTTCCCATTAAATGATATAAATATAACGGGTATATCTGGAGGTGCTATATGTTCTATATTATATACGCAAGAGAATGATTTATCTAATCCAGACAAAATTTGGGATTATACTATAGGAAAAGACGTATCGGAATTGTATTTATACAAGGACTTATATATATTTCAAAAAAATATAGGGAACAACCTGAAATTAAGGTATAATAATACATTACCTAGAGATTTAGACAAAATATCAGTAATATCTACAGATGTTTCTAAAATGAAAAATGTTAAGGTATCCAATTTTGATAATATAAATGACCTAATAGATTTCAGTTTATGCAGTTCATATATTCCTTATATATCTGGAGATACAATGGGAAAAAAATACAAAAGCAGCGAGTATATGGATGGCGAAATATTTAGAGATTATAAATATAATAAAAAACAAACTTGTCCAACAACTATATCTATACATAGGAAAATGTGGGGTCGCAAATTCCCTCTTAATAATTGTATATATACAAATAAGCAAATATCAAGCGACCTATTTAATTATGGTTGGGAAGACACGCAAAAAAATCAAAATGAATTATTCAAATGTATCACTACGACAAAAAAAAGGATTTATTTAGGAAAGATATTATCGCAAAAATAACTGACTTGCTTTTTCGTAAGACTTCTCTATTTTCTTGTCGTATATTCTTAGCCGCTCTAAACGCTCTTCCTCTTCTTTTTTCCCCTTAAGTGCTTTTAATTCCTCCTTCTTCAATTCTTTTGCCGATAATATCTTCTTAGACTTATCATCGCGGTATGCTTCATATTCGTCGACGCTCTTAAATTCCTTGACGTTTTTCATTAATCGCGGGTCGACTAATCGCGTCCCGTCGTGGGCTCTCATATAATCCGTGTATGCTAGCGTGTTCGTTTTCTCAATACTGCTAGAATAATCATCGGGACGCTTCCCACCTAACTCAGTATATTGCAGCGATTTTGATAATATAAGCGGCTCTGGTTCGCGATATTTTATTAACTCCTTATTAACAGGAACATTCTTATTAAATATTTCATTAAAACTCTCATTATCTATCTTGTTTTTCTTAATTAGTTTCTCTATATTAATATCCTCGCGTTTTTTTGTGGACTCCTCCATTTTCGAACCATACCCGAATTCAATCTCTTCGTCGTATAGTTTGCATTTTTCAAAGTTTTTATTAAACTTGGTATTCGTGAATTTTTCATTAGGTTTCAAAACTTCGCTCGGATGTGGAAGTGCTTCATTTGTCATTTTATGAAAAAAATCATTCGATTGTTGTTTGAGGTCGTGATGGCTTTTGTCCTCCTCGCGCGTCTTAAGTTCGTCTGCAAGTTTCTTAAAGCAATGAGTAATAATATTAAATAAATCCTTGTTCCCGCCTTGCTTATCTGGGTGTGTATTTATAGCCAGTTTTCTATATGATATCTTAAGCTCGTCCCAAGTAAAGTTTTTAGGGACATTTAAAACTTCGTAAGGATTAATGCTTTCTATATCAATATTTTTAAAATCAATTTCATCTATAACACCGCTTTTCTGTGCTGCATTATAATATTGTTGGTATGTATATTGTCTTGATGAATTCGCACCCATATCATAACTTATATATATTAGAACTTATTTATATATAAATTTTATAAATATGTATTCATATACGCGGTCATATATATACGTATTCGCATAAATGCATTATGCATACATACGCGCACAAATACATACATAAATGTATAATAGATATATAAAAATATATTCATTATTTATTTATAATAAATGACCATTAATAATATTATTATAGTTGGTTGTAATATTGTAGGGTTATATTCGGCGATGCGATGCGTTGATAGTGGGTTCAAAGTATCTATAGTTGACAGATTATCCAAAGATAAAATTAATATTAAAAAGAGGAACAATTATAGAGTTTTTAATAAATCGCATCATTTGTATATACAATTATTAAATCGGTTTTCAATTAATTATGAAAAATATGTTTTGAAATATAACGATAAAACGAATAATATCATAGCAAGTATTATTTATAAATCTAAGCTAATACCAAAAAAATCATTGAATTCGCAGTCATTTGTTAAGTTCTGCAGGTCAATTCTAGCTATTGGCGATTATAATATATTGAAAGCAAATTTAGAAGCATACGAATACATATATAGCAATATATCTGCTATGGATGCTCTTATAATGTTTTCTAGTGATATTAATGTATCGCAAGAGTATTATATTTTAACAGATGACATTACTTTGCTGATAAATAGAATAACTCAATATTTGCAAACAAAGAATGTGGATTTCCATTATAATACTGAGATAAAGGATATAATATACTGCAATAACATCGTATATTCGTCGACGCGTTTTAATACATTCATATCTAATATTATAATATTGGCAATATCAAAGAACAATTTGCTAAAATTCAATGTATTCACAAAAGAACAGAAGAAGTTGCTTAATAATGTTTCAAAATATAATATTGATTGCGAAAGTATATACACAGACAAATATCTGAAAAGCGAATACAATATTAAAACGCATCTGTTAGATAATTTGCATATCGTTTGTCCTATAAAAAAGCATTGTATGTATCTTTGGAACTATGGGATTAATAATATTATTATTAGAGATAAAATAAAGAACCTATTCACGCATATATTTATTTGTAGCGATTCTTACTCGCGTAATAATTTTTTTATAAATTATACGTTTGAAACCTTTGATATTATTTATAGTAAGATGAATAATAGAATGACCCACATATATTAAATGTGTAATAAGCTATACTCCGTTATACTCCGTTATACTCCGTTATACTCCAGTGCTACCAAACGCACCAGTGCCTCTGCTAGAATTGCCAATGGTGCTACCACCGCTATCATTATCGCCGCTATCATTACCGCTGCTACCGCTATATACCAATTTAGAATATACTTGCTTCTTCACAATCATCTGACAGCATTTATAAGGCAATGTAAGGTCAGGCATTTCATCATTTATTTTTGCAAGAGCAATATATAGATTGCCTCGATATCCCTGATCGATGATACCTACATTATTTGCCAAGATATATCCAGATTTACTGATTGAACTGCGCGGAACAATCTCTACATAATAGCCATTAGGGATTTCGAGCTTAATACCCGTATCATAGATAATCGTATTCGAAGTAAGTCTTTTGTATTCCTTGATAATCGTCAAGTCATATCCCGCATCAGAGTATCGCGCTTTAGAAGGGATTACTGCTTCATCACACTCTTTAAAAACCTTAATGTGAGGGATAGAGTTGCCATCGCGATTATTATATGTATAAATGTAGTTATTATAATAGGGGCAATCACAATTACTATAAAGCATTCCAAGTAAATCAATCATATTCACGCTATTATACTGGATTACTACGTTATTGATACCTTGCATTCGACTATAAGGGATTTCATATAATTTAACAATACTATCTGCAGATTTTTCATTATAAAAAGTAATATTAATACTAGCATTACTAGTGATACTAGTGATACTAGCATATTTCTCAATATATGCTTTGATGTATTGATTACATATATTAACGTCCTCGTTATACCACATTGTAATAATTTCGGATAAGTCGCAATCTTTCAAGTCTTTGTCAATACTATCTTTGATATCTAGATGCCTCGTAATATCATCTTTGATTTTCTGAGAGTTAATAGTTAAATCAATGATACCATTAATGCAGCCATTCTCAGTATATTTAACATCACCAAGTTCCTTCAAATGTTCAATCAACACATCAATGTTATTAAAATATGGATAGTTTTTTCTGTCTTCGCTTTTAAGGTCTTTGTAATAACCATAGGATATACTTTTATTGTTATTATCGTGTTCTTTAACATTATTAAGTTTGATTGAAACATTTAAGGTATCCTTATCAGTATTACTATTAAAAGCCACTAATCCTAGAATGTATGCTTTTAGGGGTGTATCCACAAAATTAAAAAAATCCTCATTAATCCTGTCGTCGGTTGCCATATTATTTATATAATATATATAGAATAACTTTATATATTTTCAAAAATATAAAAATAAATACATATACTACTACTACATACTACTACATACTTCCATACTTACTCATTGATATACTCGGCGATGAACTCTTCTGCTAATTCACCAAAATCAATATTATAATCCTTCTTTTGGATAACATTTTCTACTTTGTTAATTTTATTTTCCATAATAAACTTGTCATAGTCCAGCAACTTTTGTTTTCCATAATAGTTCTTACCTTTCTTACTACCATCTTCATTCATCATATATACAAGTTTTGCGATGCTCTTAATCCCGATAATTATAGTGCCACCCATTATTGCTGTGTCGTTCGCCTTGTAGTTTCTTGTTGGTCGGTTGTTCGCTTCTTCTTATAGTTTGTCCTTACTATATTATATGACAAGGATGTATCAGTTATTATTATTTAATAATAAAATCATAACATATTTATTCATAACTTCAAATGTTCTAAAATTAATATATTAAATAAAAAATTGAAATGATTTACTTAAAAATATAACTATTATATACAAGATGAGTGAATTGAATACAACTAAAGAAAACACACAAACCCTAATTATCAATAAGGGTAGCAGTGCTGGTGGTGCGAATACAAATTATTATGGGAAAAAGTTTGAAGAAAAAACTAATAATCAACAAAGACTATTAGAAATGGGATATACTAAACATAGTTTTACAAAAAAAGCATATGACTATTATTTATCAAAAACATTTGAAGATAAAACAATAGTGTTTGTATTACAAAATGGGCTAAAAAAGTATATGAAAAATAAATACAATATTGATTTGTTCAGATGCCCAGATGAAGCATATATCATCGAATATACCAGCGGTAGAAAGGTAATAAAAATTTTAGAAAAAAAAGAGCAAAATGTAGAAGGTTCAGTAGAAACAAAATTATGGGCTGGTTCCTCACTTAAAAGAGAGTATGAGTTAGTTTTGGGTATTGAGTTTGAGGTGTTTTATGGATTTTGCGTAAGTGAATTTTTGAAAAAAAAGCTTATTTCAAGAGAAAAAAAGTATGAAATATTGAATACAATACTTGATGAAAATAACATTGCAGTTTTATTTGGCGATGATGCAAACTATTTTGAAACATTTGATAGGTGGTTTAATAATTCTTTATAATAACCTCCTTTGCCTTTGCGTCTGGATTTTTAGAATTAATTGACCTTTTACACAAGATTGATAACGTGCTATATTTTTCATTTGTAAAGTTTTCACGCACTAAACTTACATCAGCATTACTTAACATTATTTTTTTATTTGTAGCAGTTAAAACGTGTATTAATTTGAATAAATTATGATGGTTTTCTATGTTAAACCCATTTTCAGTATATCCTACAAATGAAGTATCCTTTTCGGGAGCATATGGAGGGTCTAGATATACAAAATCATTCGGTTCTACAATAGTAAGAGATGTAGTAAAATCAGAGCATTCAAATACCACATTCTGTATTAAAATATGTATTTCTTCTAAATGTTCCTTATTTATAATTTCTGGATTATTATAGTGCCCGTATGGAACATTAAACCCTTTGGGACCAACTCTAAATACACCTCTAAAACAAGTTTTATTTAAGAATATAAACATAGCAGAACCTAATATACCTTTTTTATCGGTTAAGCATAATTTGTTATATTCACTTCTTATCCAATAATAATAATTTTCTTTTGCGATTTTTGCTTCTACTATATTTGCGGGTTTTCTATTTATTTCTCCATTTCCACATTCGTTAAAATCCTTAATAATGGTTTGCAGCATATCATATAACTCGTTATGACGAGTTTGAATGTTTATGTAGATATAAATTAATGGTTCATTCAAATCATATGCATATATATTACCTTGTATCTTTATAATCCCGCTTTTTACATAAGACAACAAGGTTAATAAAACACTACCTCCTCCTAAAAATACTTCGCGATAATTATTTATTTCAACAGGAAATTCCATAATAAGTTTATCTATTATTTGAGTTTTTCCACCAACCCACTTTAAAATAGGTTTAGGGATATGTATTTTTTTAGTAGGAACATCTTTAACCATTTTTAGTTATATACATATAAAATAATATGTTTAAATCAATTTTTTTATATTATAAAGGTGTAAATCCATCACCTCCACGTCCTATTTTTCTTTCATCTTCATTACCCGTTGTTTTGCTATTTCTCTAAAATGATTTCTTTTAGGTATAATAACATCCTCCATCAATATATCCTTGCTCATTTTACCACATATATATAAGCATACTTTTATTAAGTCCTGTTTGTTGAGATTGCGAACATATTTAATACCTTTCCCTGCATCTGGATGTAGAATAATCCATTCAAAGATAAACAATTTAATATCTTCGCATCTCATATTGCTATATTCAGTCATTATATGGCAGTGCGACGTATCCAGAAATATAATATAAATTTAGCAATTTTTATAAAAATATTAATAAAATAAAAAATAAATACTATATAATATATATTATATATACAATAATATATAATACTATATAATATATATAATATATATAATATATACAATAATATATAATATCAATAAGATATCTGTCTTATTTCTTCTTTCGATTTTGCGTTCATCTGAGAGGTCATAGTATCATTTGCATACCTATCCTTGTTATTATTTATAACAGGAACAAAATTTAGAATATATTTTAAACCATCATATTTATCCACTTCTTCCTTGTTCCTTTTTTCGAATTTATCAGGATTTTCTTTGATTATTTTTCTTCGCAATTCATTGTATAAATTAATAGATATCTCTTCAATCTTTGATATAACCATACTTTCTTTCGAGTTCCATCCTTTAGATATATCGCATTTATGAGTATATATGCTAATAATCGGAAGAGACCATAATATACCGATGCGTTTAGTGCGATATTTCTTTTTATATTCATAATTATATAAGAAAAATGCATCATTAAATACCTCGTTTTTATATAATATACTGAATACACCCCATAAAAACCACGCATTATCATCATCCGTGCTGTAGAATTTGGTTTCGAACCTATATTTCGTTCGCAGTATATATTCAATTATATATCTTAGTTTATTCGCAGTATTCACAAGCGTATCCCCGTCATCTACGGAGATATCATCTGTAGTTTTGATAGTTTTAATTATTATAGCGACAATCTTAATGGCTAACCCATAATTCTCGTGGTCGTGCGGTGGTAATATCCCATCAAAACGCATAATCCCATTGTGGGATAGTTTCAAATCATCATTATTAAATAAGGTCGATATTTTATCTTTTAAAACTTTTATAGACATATTCCCACATTTTGCATTGGGATGCTTATTGTATATATCGCATAATATACACATTTTTGAGATGATTACATAAATATCCTTAATTACTAGTTTATCATTCTCTATAATTTTTTTAAGAGAACTATAGATATCAGTTAATTTACTTATATCATACAATGATATAAATGACCCAATATATGCACATATATTTATATAAACTACTTCTAACACATCAATATTTTCATGTAAAAAAATGATTTTAGTGCTTAGCATTATACTATTCTGTATATCCCCATTACATATTGATGTAAAGAGTTCATTATCCATATTATTATTTATATTAAGGGATTATATATATATATATATAAACGAATTCATAAGTCATATTCATATTCACAATTCAAATATATTGCTTTTATGTGATACTATAAAATTATGGTAATTGTTAATAATTTTATAGCATTTAATAATAGTTACTTCTGATACATTGCAGGCTTTTGCAAAGGTCTTTTTAGTATATCCGAGATTTTTGACGTTTGCATAGTAATACAAGATACCTGCAGCAGACGACGTAGGCGAATTATCATTCATTATATCATTGTCTTCAATTAATTTAACCAATGATTTGCATTTATCAATATCTTTAATAGCCATATTCAAGTTATTCCCATATTGTGCTATAAAATCCATAGGTTCTGGAGATGTCACGTTAATCTGCAGAAGTGTCTGAAATCGCGAGTTGCCTTTGTTAAGTGTTACGTGAGATATATTGAACATCGCAGCAATATCTTTTGAACTTTTAGGTATCTTGTTTAAAAGACACGCGTGATATATGCAAGATGCTATTAGCCCTTCCTTGTTGTCTCCTCGCGATATTTTCTTTTCTGAGGCTTTTTTATAAAGAACTTTGGCATCGTCTATGACCTTTTGTGGTATCCCGTTATTAATTGTATTCCCCGTCATTTTGTCAAAAACATTCCATAATGTTCTCTCGTCATAAGGCATACTATTCCACATCTGAAACATACGGATACGTCGTATATCAATATTATCTTTGTATCCGCAACCTATCATAGAACCTATCGAAGATTTAGGCAATAAATTATTGGTGGGCAACCCACAACGCGAAGGGTCGCCGTCGCGATTATCATCGTTCCCATAAAAACGCCACTCAGCCGTATTCTCGATTAGCTTAGAAACAATAGCAGAGCATTTTTTGCAAATATTCATATTATCTTCGCTAATAATCTCGCTACATCCGCAACCACAAGAATTACTATTAATATCAATATTGCCAATATCTAATGAACCAAGTGAATTTGATGAATTGCTATTTGGATTGTATATGTCTTTACTAGCAGCGGCATTAGCGGCATTCGCGTCGTCATTCTTAATTTTAGTTAATATATTCCAAATATCATCATCATAATCCATAGAACTAGGATATATCAGCAAATAGATATTAATATATCATCATAATCATTTTTTATATAATTTTATTCTTATATAAAAAATTGATAATCATTGCAAATACTATACAATCAATATATAATTGCGATGAAATCGAATATCATAGGTTATGCCTTGCTGCTATTCACATTCGCCTGTGCGATTTTTGATGTAGAAGGATACATTATAGAAAATCTTTATAACAAGCGAACCATCAAGAAAAATAATTTAAAATTGAGAAATAATAATCCTGTATGTAATGAAAAATATATCTATAAGAATTATCTATTAGGTCTTAGAAACTTTAAAAAGGTTTATCGCATTATCAAAGATACTAGCAATATTGATATGTAGAATATTATAAATATACTTAGCAATATAAATATCACGCAAATTG
>Ga0114970_10000828_pt1 | contig 23444 bp, 21 predicted proteins | sample M_140205_XF_Meta_FD_87030 | JGI IMG/M metagenome (GOLD analysis project Ga0114970, IMG submission 87030) | Freshwater microbial communities from Lake Montjoie, Canada to study carbon cycling - M_140205_XF_MetaG | ecosystem: Environmental > Aquatic > Freshwater > Lake | place: Lake Montjoie...
CTCGGGCCTTGAACTCCGTACTGAATGTTCATCTTTTTCTCTTGATGGTTCTCTGGGTTTTATCACCCAACAAACCCGTTCCCACTTCATTCATCCCTGGCTCTTTTTAGGGGGACCACTTCAGCTAGCAACGCACCCGCCGGCCAAGAAACCCAACGAAATTAGTCTGTTAGGCCACGCTAGGAGGGATTAGTTTTTAAACGTGGTGAGGCGTTCGCATGCAGACGGCAGATGGTGGCTGGGAGCGCAGCTCTTGGCTCTTAGCGCCATCCTGGTAGCTGGCTTGCAATACTCTCACTCCAGCGGACCTCCGTGGATCTCCTGCCTTGGAGGTGGACTTATGGGCGTATCGTTTTTGATTGCCGTACGTGGAATTTACGATCTCGGGCGCAGCCTCAGCGCGATGCCCCAGCCTGCAGCGAGAGGATCATTGGTGACGAGCGGCATGTACCGCCGTATACGCCATCCCCTTTACGCGGACTTGGTACTACTGGCTGTTGGTTATGCTGTTTGGCGCCAGAGTTGGGTAGCTATGGTTCTCGTCGCTGCACTTATGTGGACCCTGATGAGAAAAGCTGCGTGTGAAGAACGTCTTCTCCTCAAGAAGTATCCGGACTATGCCGCTTACGCCCAGAGGGCAGGATTTTTTTTGCCCAAATACTGCGGTGCAAGTTCCCAAAAAGATCAAAAGTAGTAACGCTCCGCATGGCAATGAGCGGAATTAAAATTCTGGAGCGGACAACCAAGACACACGATTGTCTTACACCATATTGTTTGTCTGCCTAAAAGCACTCTTCCAGCGCAATCAAGGCATATCCAAACCTGCAGCTGATTCATGAACCCAACCACCGTACACGCTGCCCACTTTTTCCTGCAGCTATCCGTGATCCTCATCGCCTGCCGAGCCTGCGGCTTTCTAATGCGACAAGTCGGTCAGCCAGCAGTCGTGGGAGAAATGGTTGCTGGAGTACTTCTTGGCCCTTCACTGCTTGGCGTGGTTGCTCCCAGCATCGCTGAGTGGATTTTTCCAAGCGCAGGGCGTCCGGCACTCTTCGCTGTGGCCCAACTGGGACTCACACTTTATATGTTTGCCGTCGGCTTAGAGTTTCGTTCCGACTTACTCAGGAGCAATCTGCGAGCAGCTGGGGCTGTTTCGGCTGCTGGGATCCTCACCCCTCTCGCCCTAGGCGCAGGTCTTGCAATCTGGCTTGCAGGTTACCCTGGATTTTTTGCACCAAATACTGCCCCGGCTGTGGCAGCGCTGTTTCTGGGTGCCTCCCTTTCCATCACAGCGTTCCCAATGCTTGCCAGGATGATTGTTGAGCACCGACTCACAGGCACCTCGGTCGGAACAATCGCACTAACAGCGGGCAGCTTAGATGATGTCGCCGCATGGATCCTTCTGGCCATCGTCCTAGGAACCATTTCAGGGTGTCCTTGGCTTGTTGCTGCGGCCCTCGGAGGCGGGCTGCTTTACGCTCTCACTTGCTGGAAGGTGGTACGCCCAGCGCTCGCGCAGGCGAACGCACGCTGCGGGGACAGCACCGTCCTAGGTGCTGTGGCTGTACTCCTAGTGGCGGGGGCGTGGTTCACCGATTTGATCGGCCTGTATTCCGTATTTGGCGCTTTTATTCTCGGTCTAGTGGTGCCACGCGGAGGACTTGCCGAAAAGACAGCGGAGCGCATAGGCCCCGTAACATCCGCGCTGCTACTGCCTGTTTTCTTTACTTACTCTGGCCTGAATACCCGCATCGGTCTGCTTGACTCGAAATTCCTCTGGATGATTTGCGCAGCTGTGATCGTAATAGCCGCCGCAGGCAAACTATTCGCTTGTTACGGCGCAGCACGATGGTCCGGCTCAAGCCGTTCCGATGCTTTAGCTATCGCCTCCCTCATGAATGCACGAGGCTTGATGGAGCTGATTCTTCTAAATATCGGTCTGCAGGCCGGTCTCATTAGCCAGACACTTTTCACCATTCTGGTGGTCATGGCCATCGCAACAACATTGATGGCTGCTCCAGGCTTTAATGCCTCGCAGAAACTTCAAGCCAATGGCTACTAAATGGCGTGCGTCCCCAAAGCGGACGTGAAACCACCCTACAGCCCCCTCTCTCAAACGCGGCATGCAAGTCCTTAAGGGAGGGGAAGGCTACTTGCCCCCCCTGAATCCAGCCACTGGCCCGCGTCCACCACTCCTCCAGTAGTGTAGCACCGGTGCGCCAACCGCACCCCCTCACACCTGTGCGCATGAGCACAAGGGCGCCGGAATTCGTGGCGCGGGCAAGACGTTGGATAAACACTTCCTGCTGCGCCAATGGAAGATAGTGCATGACGTCGAAAGCACAAATTGTGCGTGCGCCTTCTAGAGGGAATTGAAGCATGTCAGCTTGCTCCAGAAGCATGTCAGTAGAGCCCAACCGACAAGCTGCCAAACGCCCAGCTTCAATTTTCCAACCGCCCAGATCGCAACCGCGGTAACCATTGGAAATACCACAGGCACCCAGCCAAAGACCCAGTAAACCCAGTCCGCAACCTAAATCCACAACTGGCCCCAGACGCTGCCCGATCATTTCGCTGGCGGCGCCAAACACCGGATCACCGGTGATCTTTCCCCGGACGTACCCCCTCAGCCAGCGACCACCCCTAAAGGCTTGCGCGATGCTATGCGCCTTAACTTTATCCTGTGTCATTTGCCCCCGGTATTCGCACTGCGGATCAAGACGCAAAAACATCGCAGAAACCAGGGTCTGCGCGCTAGCTTAACGAGTAAGTTAAAGCTCATTTTTCCAAGACCGCGCAATCACTGCTCATAAAAACTATGCCAGCGCAACTACCGACGAAAAGCAAGAAACGCGCACTGCCAGGGGATTCGGCGGCCAGAAAGAATGGAGCCCGCTACCCAAAGCAGACAGCAGCTCACCTATACTTTATTCTCTCTGGGCTCTGTCTGACTACTCGGCTGGTCGTCCGGACTTTAGCCCGCATGAATCCTCCGGAAGCGAAGATAGAGAGAATCGTTCTACATCAGCGACTTCGCAAGTATCTGGAGTTGCTTGAGGCGTGGAAAATCGTCACTTTGGAATTTCGAGGATTTGCCGACTGCCAAGAGTGGATCGGGAGCATTGTCGCCCCCAATCACCCTTCAATTATCGATGCCATCGCCCTCTTTTCACGGGTACCAGGACTCGATTGCGTGATAAACTCGCAACTGCTTCACGATCCAGTAATGGCTGGCGCCGCCAATCTGTGCGATTTCGTTTGTAATGGCACACCCCTCACGATGGTCCGAGCTTGCGCCAAGCGTTTGAGGGAAGGGTCAAATATCCTCATTTTTCCCGAGGGAACGAGGAGCATCACACCTCCCTTAGGGCCATTCCACTCCGGCTATGCGCTCGCGGCTGTTAAGGCGACCGCTCCCATCCGCACGGTTTTCATCGAATGTGACTCGCTTTACTTCGGAAGAATGTTTTCCTTCTTCCGCCCTGCTCCTTGTCCGATGACATTCCGTCTGACTGCCGGAAAGGTTTTCCATCCGCGATCTTCAGACGATCCGCGGGAACTTTCCGCCGAAATCGAAGAATATTTTCGGGCAGGCCTGATCATGGCCGCCGACGGCGTGCACCTGCGGTCATGACAACAGGCAAACCAAGTCAGGCTCACATTAGCCACTGCGTGATTGTCCCTAGCTACAATTCTGGCCCCTTGGCGGAAAAAACTGTCCGCGAAGTTCTCGCCGTCTGGCAACCTGTTATTGTTATCATAGATGGATCTACCGACGGCAGCGAAAAAGCGATTGCCGAGTTAGCGCGCAACGAACCATCGCTTCACATGATCGTGAGAAAAGAGAACACCGGCAAGGGAGGTGCCGTCCTTGCGGGACTCGACTTCGCCGCCGAACAAGGCTGGACTCATGCCGCAGTTTTTGACGCGGACGGACAGCATGAGGCGTCGGACATTTTGCGCTTCATGGATGTATCAGGCCGAAATCCAGAGGCGATGATTCTCGGTGTACCCGTCTTCGCCGAAGACGCACCATCCATCCGCGTGAAAGGGCGTTTGGCAGGCAACTGGTGGGCCAATCTCGAGACATGGTGGGGAGGCATCCACGACTCACTGTTCGGCTTCCGCGTCTACCCAGTGCAGCCCTTGATTAGGATCCTGCGGGGCATTCGGGGCGGACGTCGCTTCGACTTCGACACTCAGGTTGCAGTAAGGTTGTATTGGCTTGGCATTCGACCACTTAACTTGCGGACACGCGTCCACTATCAATCTTCCGAGGCAGGAGGTGTGAGTCACTTCCACTACGTGCGGGATAACCTTCTTCTAGTTGCGGTGCATGCTCGCCTTTTTTTGCTATCTCTCACCATGGTTCCTCGACTGATTCGCTACCGGCGCAGGCCTGCCCTGCACACAAGCTGATGCTGAGCATCCCAAGCCTACGGCAACGGCTTACGCTAGCCGTCTCCAGTGCACTCGGAATCGCGGCCTTAGCTGCCACCTTGCGAGGCTCGTGGCGCCACGCCAACCAGCTGGGTATGGCTGCATCGGCCGTGCTGCTTGCCCCGACGCTGATACGCAACTGCTCATGGAATGGGCAGGTAACGACTAGGTTCTCTACAAAGCAGAAGGAAATCTGGCTGACCATTGATGACGGACCCGATCCAAACGACACTCCCCAGCTTCTCGAGCTTCTCAAGCGCCATGGAGTACGCGCGACATTTTTCGTCATAGGTCGCAACGTTGCAAAATGGCCGCAACTCGCGCGGGATATCAAATTGGCAGGGCACGACCTGCAAAACCATTCCAACACGCACCCTGCTTTCACTTTCTGGGCAGCGACCCCAGCGCGTGCTCGTTGCGAAATCGCAGCAGGTTCGCAAGCAATTTTCCAAGCTGCAGAAATTTGGCCCACGCTTTTCCGCGCGCCAGCAGGCTTGGCTAATCCCTTCGTACACAGCGCAGCCGAGAAGGCCGGGTTGCGCATGATCGGATGGTCAGCAACCGGCCACGACGGGGTCCCCCACGATCCTCCAACTGTAATCAAAAAGATCCTACGTAACATCCGACCAGGGGCCATCATCCTGCTACATGAGGGACCAGCGAAAAATTTGCCCCGAGGAACCAGAGCTAAAACGCTCGATACCGTCTTGAGTGAACTCGAAAAACGCGATTATCGGGCAGTAATTCCCGCGACGTAATAAGGATGACTCTTTACTTGCAGTGGCGCAATTGATACAAGCTTCTAATAGAAATGTGTGCTGCTATGACAATAGAGAGTCTAAAACAGATGTTGGTCGAAAACTGCATGCTGAAAGTCGCCCCAGAGACCATTCAAGAGGAGAGCCCGCTTTTTGGCCCCGACGGCATCGGCCTAGATTCGTTGGATGCTTTGCAGATGACGATCGCAGTGGAAAAGGAATACAACGTGGCGATTGGGGATCCCTCCACCGCACGCGAGGCTTTGCAGAGCCTAAGTGTGCTGCGCGACTACATTCTGCGCCATCAAACCGCACCCATTGAGTCCTAACAATGGACACCGCACCGCAATACACGGATGTGGCCATTATAGGAGGCGGACCCGCCGGATCCGGCGCAGGCACGCAACTCGCACGTACCGGCCTGAGCGTGACGATTCTAGAGAAGGAAAAGTTCCCACGTTTCTGCGTCGGGGAATCTCTCCTCCCACATTGCAATGACGTCTTGAAGGAACTCGGCGTCTGGAAAAAAATGGACGATGCTGGTTTTCTTCGAAAATATGGCGCGGAATTTTGCACTGCGGACAAGTCCCGCCTGCAACGCTTTTGGTTCGGCCAGAGCTTGGGCCGACAGCGTGAGCATACATTTCAAGTCGAACGTTCCTCCTTCGATCAAATTCTGCTTGATCACGCGCGCGAACAGGGTTGCCTAGTATACGAGCAGACGCGAGTCACGGCGCTTCAAGGCGCCGACACTGACAACATGACCCTTATCTGCGACAGCCCAGCCGGCACGCGGCGTATAAGTGCCCGATGGGTGATCGACGCAAGCGGGCGTTGTGCGTTCGCGGGAACGCGTGCCGGTCTGCATCGCCACGACACCCAGAAAGTGCGCAGGGTGGCCATCTACGGACACTTTGAGGGTGTGTTCCGCAACTCAGGTAAGGCTGAGGGGCACATTACCATAGTGCGCCTTGCGGACGGATGGTTCTGGTTTATTCCACTGGCCAATAACCGGACCTCTGTTGGTTTGGTTATTCCCTCCGCAAAAGCAAGCGAGAAAGACAAGCCTCTCGAGGTCATCTTCCATGAAGCTGTAGCCAAAGCCCCAGAAGCCAGCGACCGCATGCGCCATGCCACTCAGCTCATGCCGCTGCGAGCCACCGGCGATTACAGTTGGAAGTTCTCCTCCTTTGCCACACGCCGTATCCTTCTGACCGGCGACGCAGCAGGGTTCGTCGATCCTATTTTCTCATCGGGAATTATGCTGGCGTTGAAATCGAGCCTCCGTGCCGCCGAAATGGTGATTCGAGCCGAGGCAGGACATCGTGCACTGCACCTCCAGGAATGCCGGCGCTACACGCGCGAGATCACGCGTTGGATGAATCAATACGCCCGCATAATCCGGACATTCTACGACCGAGCGGGCTTCGAGGTTTTCATGAATCCGTCGCCCATTCTGCAAATTCCCTTCAGCATCGGGCGTCTCGTCGGCGGAGACGTACAGCCACGCTTTTCCGATCGGTTGAGACTCAATGTGTTTCAGCTCATTTGCAGCGCCCAACGACTTTGGCGCATTGCCCCTCAGATTCCATCTCTGCGCTGAACCCAAGCGCTTCATGCCGCGAGTTACATGGTTCTTCTTCGCTCACCGTTGAGCGCTGGCTTTTTGGCTCTTATCCTGGGGGCGGGAATCTGGGCCTTGGCAACCGTTCGCTTCGAGACGGAGTTGCTCCCAATTCTTCCCTCCTCTTCTCCCAGCGTTCGGGGACTAAATGAATACGCGCGTCTGGCTGCTGGTGAGGATGAGATTTATGTGGTGCCAAACCCGGAACTTCCGGAAAGTGATAGAGCTAATCTGTTGGCTATGATCCGCCCTGCTCTAGCCGCGGTGCCGGGAGTGCGTCAAGTCACAGCTCCGGGTGAAATACTGTCAGAAAACGCGGGAACATTCGCTGCCTGGATACTTTTGCAATCTCCCCCCAAATTCTTCCGGCAAGTAACTGAAGCTTTCGCAAGCGACGAAGCCAGCGGGCGTCTTGCGCAGATTCCAGCAAGGTTGGCAGGGGCAGTGGATCCCTCGGAAATCGTCAAGCTGCAATTTGACCCCTTGGGCCTGCTTGATGGTTTCAACGATATCGATGCAGGAATTGCCGAGCGGAATCCAACAAACTTTCTGATTGTCAGTCCTGAGTGTCCTCTCCCCGACATGGATCATGACCAACGGATGACAGACGCCGTGCAGGACGCATTGACTACTGCCCTCGGAGTATCAGGCAGGGGAAAAGCGCTACTCACAGGAGTTCCAGTTTTCAACACCGAGATCAGCCGCCAGATGCGGCGCGACATGCTGTTCATGGTGGTGGCGGCAGTCGCACTGCTCGTCTGTACGTTCTATGCGTTCTACCGCACCCTTCAGCCTTTGCGATGGATTATGTTTTTCCAAGTGCTGTCTATTCTGTGCGGTATTGTGGTCGCGCGTATAATTTATGGAGGGCTCAACCTTATCACCACAGGATTTGCTTCAATCCTCCTTGGCGTGGGGATGGACTACAGCATCCTTGTCTATCACCACTGGGGTTCGCCCCACCGCAACGACATGGAGGTCTGGCACACCCTGCGCCGCGGCATCTGGTTCAGTGCTGCAGTCACCTCGTCTGCATTCTTTGTTCTGGCCTTCTCTTCGTTCCCCGCTCTGCAGCAACTGTCCATTCTCGTAGGAGTGGGACTTCTGACCACCGCTCTTTTTGCCACTTGGCTCCTGCGTAACGTCCTGCAGGCGAATCCTCCCGAAGCGCCTGCGGTCCTATTTCGTGCGAGTAAACGTTCTGCCTCATGGATTCTGTGCCATCGCAGCTTGCTCCTCTGCTTGGCTACCATGGCCCTTGCCGCTCTCGCGTTTGCCCAACCCTGGAACCACCTCTCCTCACTTTACCAAGCGGACCTGCAAAATCTTAAACCATTCAGCAGCAGCGCTTACCGCGCACAGGAATGGTTGACGCAACTCGACCCGTCTGCCACCGAGGCGATTTACATCGTGCGCGCACCGTCCTATGACGCCATCCGTTCCGCCGTGGAGAAAATGGTACTCGAGATTGGCGCTAATCCCTCGGCGTTGTCTTGGCGAATCCCCAGCGAGTCGAATAGCGCAGCCAATCTCATGGCTTGGCCAGCTGGGACAGCGGCAAATTTGGAGAGAGTATTTAACGAGGCCGGCTTGGGTGAGGAATGGTCGAAACCAACATTGCAGGTGGCGCAATCGTTGGAGTTAGCTAAGTCGGACCCAGACAACGCGTTTGCCAGCGTGCAAATACTTCTGAAGACCTTGGCCGGACGAGATCACGAGGGCGCATTTGCAATCGTACGCGTTCCCGGCTTGGCGGAAAGTCCTGTTCCTGCCGGCGGTTTCACCGGCTTGGAAGACGATGTCAAAGTCCTGCCTGTCAGTTGGATTTCGCTCACCACCGAAGTCACGAAGATTGCCCAGCGCGATTTCAAATATCTCGGTATCGCCATGCTTGCCGCCATTGTCCTGCTTTGCGCTGTGGCCCAGCGATCACTGCGGATGGTGGCGCTGAACCTTACGGCGTTATTTCTCGCGCTCGCAGTTTTTGTCGCGCTTCTATTGGCGACAGGACTGCGTTTGACGCCGCTTTCACTGATCAGCCTGCCGCTTCTTGTTGGCCTAGTTGTGGATTACAGCCTGCACATCCTCATGGCCTTGGATCATCAGCGCGGGGACCTGCACAAAACCTACGACCACATTGCCGCACCGGTCGTGCTTACCGGACTCAGTGCGTGCATTGGCTTTGGCGCTCCAATGCTCACCGCCCAGCCTGCACTGCAGAACTTTGGCTTAGTCATGGACTTAGGTATCATCTCAGCGGTCTTCGCGTGCCTCGTCCTTTTGCCTGTACTCTATCTCCTCGGACATCAAGTGGACTACCGTGACCGAAAATTCTACCGCGCCCTCTACAGAGCCAAGAGTTTCAAGCTGATTCTGCTCGGATGGCGGCTTTTCGGAAAGCATGGTGCCTGGCTGATCTCCAGGACAGTGGGGCTGTTCTACGCTTTCACCCACCCAGCGACGCTTCGTGCAGTGCGCGCAAACATGGCTTTAGTGGATCCTGCGCGGGCAACCTTTGCTTCGGCCTGCCGGCTCTTTATCAATCAGGCTGAAAACTTTTCAACCTACGGACTGCTTGCGCAGCAGAGGCCAGCGGAAGTTCTGGATATGCTGGGCGACACTGGCGGCTTGGAATATCTGCAGCGCGCCCAAGAGGCGGGACGGGGCTGTCTCCTCGTCACTGGACACCTCGGCTTTTTCGAGCTTGGCGGTCTTGTGACGGCACAGATGGGATTTCCCACAACTGCTCTCACCTTACCGGAACCGGCGGCTGGTCTCACAGAATGGCGTGCGAAATTTCGCGCCCGGTGGGGTGTAAAGACGGTCGTAGTGGGAGACAACTCTTTCTCGGTGATCGAAATTGTCAAAGCGCTGCGAGGAGGGGCTTTTGTAGCATCCTTAGCTGACCGTCCCCACGATGGGAACAGAGCTGTTGTGCAACTTCCCCACGGAACCATGCCGTTCTCCACGGGTCCAGCTCTGCTTGCGCTACTAGCCGGTTGCCCTATCATCCCAGTCGCGATTGTGCGCCAACCCAACGAGAAATACCGGATGAAGGCCCTTGGTTACATTGAACCCTCTTGGCTGGCTAACGGACGGCAGGCGACTCTGGATCACTATACTCGCGAAATTGCTGGAGCACTTGTCCCCTTCTTCGTCGATTATGTAGACCAGTGGCTTCAATTTTCCCCCTTGCAGCAGTCACGTTGCACCTCCGTTGCAGTAACTGCATCGCTCTCATGACTGCTCGTATGCTTTCAAAACTTGTCATGGCTGCCGTCCTCGTTGCCACTCCGGTTGCTGGGATAGATCTCTCTCCAAACGAAGCCCAGACACTGGATAAGCGATTTGCGGACACCCAAAAAGAAACACGTACACTACAGGCTGGGTTTCAGCAGATTATTTTCTTCCCAGGAATGCGTACGCCGGCTGTAAGTTCTGGTGTAATCTTTTATCGGGCGCCCGACGATCTCCGCATAAACTACAGCCAACCTGCGGGAGATTATTTTCTGCTGCGCGGTGACGTCTTCGATGTCTCCCGACGCGGGAAGGAACCAGTCAAACGAACCACTAAAGATAAGGCAGCCCGCGCGCTGCTTGCTTTGCGCGATATTCTGCGAGGTTCGCCGGCGACTGTTGACACTCACATGAACTATCTCGTTTCGCAATTAGAGGACGAATACGTGGTGAGGATCAGTCCTAACGCACCCTCGCCTGATTTGCCCGAGATGATCGAGAACCGCGTGGATGCGAACACCCTCCTACTGCGTTCCATGAGCATCAGGCTGCCTCACGGGGCAACAATGCAATTCTTATTCTCCCACCCGCTGCGCAATACGAAGCTCGCCGAGAATCTCTTCTGTACACCATGAAAAGCAGACTCACCCCCCACGGTCCAGGCTTCAGCTTCATTGATAGGTTCGAACGAACCGCTGTGGCTGCGGGCCGTGCATGGAAGACCTTGGATGCCAACGCTCCGTTTTTTGCTGACCATTTTCCCAACCGCCCACTTATGCCTGCCGTGCTTTTGGCCGAATGCGCAGCCCAAGCTGCTGGCACACTTTGGATGTCGGCGGAAGGAAATGATCCGGAAAGTCCCTTGTTCCTCGCGAGCATCGATCATTTCAGGATCCTCGGACCAGTCGGCCCAGGGGAGAATATCTACACGGAAGTCAGGTTGATCAAAGAGTTTGGGATATTGGCACAGTTTGAGGCCGAGTGCCTCGTCAACCATCGCGCTGTGGCCCGAGGACGTTTCGTCTTAAGCCGGCAAGTCGGTGGCTGAATTGAAAATATCCCTACGGCACCGCCATGAGCCAATCTAACAACGCTGCGCCTAACTCCACCGCAAAAACTGTTGTTGTCACCGGATTTGGTTGCGTCACTGCTCTCGGCCATGACTCCTGGGCAATGTGGGACGCCCTGTGCACAGGGCAATCTGCTCGGGTCCCGCTGACCTCGATACATGTCGACGGGTGCCGAGTGACTCAAGGCGCGGAGGCAATACTGCCCGACTTACCCAGGCTTTCTCCCAAACAACTCTCCCGTTTGAGTCGTGCCTCGCGTCTCGCACTACCAGCGGTCAGCCAGGCTCTGAAGGAAGCCGGCTTGTCTAAGAAAGACGAATGTTGCGTTCTGCGCCGACTCGAAATTTCGGTCAGTACGACGGCGGGCGGAATGGAGAAGGGCCAAGAATTTTTGCGCGGAGTTTGGTCGCAGGAGCCTCAAGGGCAGACCGCGCGGGTCGCCCACTACCAGGCGCAACAGCAGATTGGCGAGATCCACCGGCATTTCGGATTCACAGGGCCGGCCATGATTGTAGCCAACGCATGTGCTGGCGGCGGCAACGCGATCGGACATGCAGCAGACCTCATTCGCTGCGGTATGGCCGATATCGTTCTGGCCGGCGGCTACGAAGCTCTGAGCGATCTCGTCTTTGCAGGCTTTGACTCACTGCAGTCACTGGCTCCGGACAAATGCCGCCCCTTCGACCGCGGGCGCCGAGGGCTGATGCTCGGAGAAGGTGCCGGGTTTCTCGTTTTGGAGAACGAAGCAAGCGCCGTGCGACGAAGCGCCGATATCAAGGCTCGGATCGTCGGCTACGGGCACACCACCGATACTGGCCATCTTACACAACCGACTCAGGACGGCACAGCCCTAGAAAGAGCCATGCGCATGGCTCTTTTGGACGCGCACATGCACGCATCTGAAATAGGCTACGTCAACGCTCACGGTACAGGAACACCATTCAACGACAGCGCGGAAGCACAGGCATTCCACCGCGTTTTTGGCACAAGCCAAACAAAACTTAGCTCCACTAAGGCTGCTCTCGGTCACACTCTTGGTGCTGCTGGGGCAATAGAGGCGATAATTTCGATTCTTGCACTGAATACCGGGCAACTTCCACCACAGATCAACTCGCTGGACCCCGAGCCTCTGGTTGCAGCAGCTCTTGTCCCGATCGGCGCACGCGCACAACTTGAGGCTGTCATGAGCGTCAATCTCGGTTTCGGAGGATCCAACGCCGCCATCATTTTTACTCGCTGATGACTCCCCATCTCACCGCATGCGGCGTTGTTTGTCCAGGTGGCTTTGGCGCCGAGGCGCTCACCCGCGAGTGGCCTGTAACAATGACTCACGATGCTGCGGGCCTCCATAAATATGCCACTTGTCTTGTCGATCGCCAAGCCCCGGAACTGAAGCGTTGGGAACAAGAACCACGCATGCGCCGCGCCAGCCCAATCACCTACTATATGCTCGAGGCCGCGCATCAAGCGCTTGAAGCAGCCCCATGGACTGACCGTCGCCGCACGGGAATAGTTGCCACATTTTTTCTTGGATGTCTCGTATATACCATCCGCTTTTACCGGCAGATCACCGCCGAGGGAAGGCGCTTTGCCAGTCCTGTACTTTTTCCCGAAACCGTATTCAACAGCCCTGTCAGTCATGTTGTGTCTGTATTAGGCCTAGGAGGCCCTGTTTACTCGCAAGTGGGAGACAAGTCCTGCTGGGCTAACGCACTGCGCACCGCGGAGTGCTGGTTGGCCCGAGGAAGCGCCGACCAAGTTCTTGTACTTGGTGCGGAGGAGTTTGAAGCACATCAACTTGATGCTTTCAAGGTTGCCGGTCTCTTGCGCAGCAAAGCATGTTTAGTCGGCGAAGGAGCAGGTGCAATTCTACTCGCCCGTAACGGGTGTTCGGAGGGTGCATCATTGGCAAACGTGGCCGACGGCTATTCGTTCGGAAGTCGAGAAAACGCCGTATTAGCAGCCTCCGAATGCCTTGCACAATTTCCCCTTACCTGTCCCGTGCTTTCGACAGCAACGGGTTGGATGCGCCGCATAGCTACCAAGGCTTCCTCGGGACGTGAAGTTCTTGGACGGCCTTGTGCGACCGAGTGCGAAGCAGCGACTGCAACGTGCGCCTGGGACACCATCATAGGAACGCGACTTCTTGGAAATCGTCCCGAAATTGTCATCCCCTACTGGGGACTGTCCCAGCAATGCGCAGCCGCGCGGTGGATTGACGCTCCGGCACAGACCTACGTAGCCGGCTGGGCAAGAGAGTTAGTCACGACTCCAGAGGCCGAAGGTTCCACCTTGGAGCGCTGACCCCAGGATCGCCATCCCTCGCTTATCTCCAGCCAACACCACTGCGCCAATGAACCACAAATAAGTTTTAGTAAATGAATGACCCGCAAGTTGAAACCGACAAAGAGGTCGCGTTGTAGGTTGTTGCGGCATCCGAAGGTTCCGAGCTTACGCCTTTTACGACCCATGGCGGCAAACCTGCGGTTATAAAGTCGCATCAGCCAGAAAATAGGTACTGCCTCACGTGCCGCGTAGGGTGGAATTTGAAGAAGATCCGCGTCTTGGAATATCGGACGGACTACAAAGAGATAATAGAGCGCGATATCGAGCCGGACTACGATGCGCATGAGATCATAGTCACCCATGTAGTCGTATTTATTTTCGTAAAGAGCCTCAAACATGCGCTGGTAGCTCGTCGTGAAATCCCGATTGTGCTGCTGCAAGACTGGGCCAAGTTCCTCCCCGCGCCTCCAAGCGAGGATAGTCCGCACTGCCGCCGACGTAGTGAACGCAATCCAATCCATCCCTGGACTATAAAACGGATCCAGAAATGCTGAGGCATCCCCGGTAAGCACAAATCCGTCCCCAGCATAAACCATCGAGTGATAGGGGAGATTGCGCCGGAAATGAACATCGCCGGCGATGAACTCCGCACCCTCCAGAATTTCCCTACCTGCAGCGTGCTGCGAGATAAAAGAGCGCAATTTTTCCCCTACAGCCTCTTCGTTGCTTGGCCAGTCAGTGCGACGTTGATCAATCACAACACCGATGCTGGTATCGCCGCCTTTCAAAGCAATGCACCAAGCCCACCATCCGTCACCGACTAGATGGTTTGTCGCAGTTCCACGAATACCGACGTAGGACTTTGACAATCCCGGATGGCGCTTTGCCAACGTTTCGCCATCCCAGTCCTTCACGCCTCGCCAACGCGACCAAGCCGAAAGCGTGGGGTGGACTTGATGAGAGCGCCACCAACCGTTAGCCCGTGAGAGCATGCATTTGACCCCAGAAGCGTCGACCACCCACCGCGCTCGCAACTCAAGGTTTCCCTCGGGTGTGCGCACACTCAAGGTCTGGCATTCGCCGGATGCGAGATGTACAGAAAGCACCGTTGCGGGCCGGATAATATCCACTCCCTCCCGCTCTGCGCGAAGCAAGACTTCTTCGTCCAGCACGGCGCGGTCCACCAGAAACGAAGGAACGGCCGAGAGATATTTTCCGCCAACCTCGGAACAGCTTCCGAGGCCTTCGGTTTCACGCTTAGAGAACCAAAATCTTAAACCATTTTTGACCAATTGCGTTTGGGTGAGAAAACTCGTTAGGCCAAGAGTCCGGCAGAGAAAATAGCCGCTCACCTCGACCGTGGCTTCTCCCACGCGCCTTTTGAGCTTTGTATTCTTCTCGAGAACTACCACACGCAAAGTAGGATCCCTCCGCTTCAGCAGAAGCGCTGTTGCAGCCCCGCTGAGCGCTCCACCCAAGATTGCCACGTCGAACTCGCCACGCGCTATTCCTGCGTCAGAGCCGGTCATAGCGCCTACAATAATGACTCGACGCAGCGTCGGCAATGGTGCAATTCGTGAGGGCTTGATCTTCTTCCGCAAAAACTGGCTACTCATCCTGCAGGGTGCACTGTCGGTATTTCTTTTGTGGCGCATTTTTGATGATGCAACACTGCGCTCCGAGGCGATGCACCTCATGGGCGCGGCTGATCGTTTTTGGCTGGTGGCTGGCCTTTGTGCCGCACTGCTCAGCGAGCTTTTCTGCGCCGCGCGCTGGTGGATCATGCTGAATATCTTCGGCGTGCCTATCGGCTTTACCCGCTGTTGTGCCTTCACAGGTGCCGGCTTGTTTTACTCGCTCACTCTGCCAGGGGCAGGAGGAGGAGATGCATTCCGGATTCTTTATGTCGTGAGACTGCACCCGACGAAAAAACTCAGGGTAGCGATGTCGGTTATCGCAGACCGTCTATGTGGGATGATTGCTTTGGTATTGGCACTAGGCATCACCTTCCTGCACCGCCACAATTTTCCGCTCGATACTCATGCGAGATCAATTCTCGAAGCTAGTTTGGTTGTGTTGGGGGCCATGATTTTATTCGTCTTTTTTTGGTACCTAACAACACTTCCCTTCCTTCGAGCCAAGAGCCTTAAATTGTTGCCAGCGGTGATCCGCAGTCAGGTGCTCGAGTTAGGTGACAATTTCTGGAAAATTGTTGAACACCCGCGCAAGGTTGCTATTGGTGTAGCTTTCTCGTGCGCTGCCTTGGCTGCGCACTTTACAACCTACTTTTGCAGCGGGCAATCGGTTAGGCTTCCCGTGACAATAGGACAAATGTTCACAGTGATGCCAGTCATCGACGCGCTCATCATTCTGCCGGTGACATTATACGGGGTCGGCCTGCGTGAGATGCTTTTCGAGCACTTACTCGCCGGAATGTACGGAGTTCCCCGCGGCGCAGCCACCATCACGTCTATGTGTGGATTTGGTCTGCAAGCACTCATTGGATTGCTGGGAGGACTGCTAATTCCCTTCACCGTCCCCCGGACACGTAGAGACGAAACTATCGATAGTTGAAGTAGCGAACAATCCAGCATCCTGGCTATAGGCCCCACAGAACGGACCGAAAACACACAGGCAGGGATCAACGCACGGCAAAGTCCGCAGGATCATGGCCGCGGATGCCATACCTGCCGAGCATTGAAAGAAGTAAGCGGCTATAGGGGCGGTTAATAAACGCACCAGTCGCCATGCCACTGAGATTTTTTGTGATGTGCCGTTCCATCATATTACTGAAACGGCCCGGGTAGCGTATTGACATGTCGACCCCGGTTCTCTGAAGGGCAAAGATACGCCCATCGTAAAAGTAATCGATAAGATTCTGCCATGCAGCCAACGTCTCAGCAAACCAATGCCAATACTTTGTGAGTCGACGTGGAAGAGAGTTGCGACCCTTGGTTGTCTTCGGTATAGCGTCGGCCAATTTCTCTGCTGAAACCATGGCCATGCAGAGACCTGGCGAAAGCATGGGGTCTACGAACCCGAATGCGTCCCCTACCATGGCCCAGTTGAGACCGGAACCACACTCGGAGATAAGCTGGTAATTGGCAAATGTTGCTACATCGCTGACTCGCCTCCGATCGGCACAATCGTTGGCAATGCGAGGTTCGCTATTAATGATGTTCTCCAACTGTTCTTCCGGGATTGAGCCGAATTGTTTCGCGTGGTCTTTGTTTAGAACAACACCGATCGACACCTTGGGTCCCGGTAAGGGAATACGCCAGGCCCAACCGTATTTCATGCGGATTGTCATTACTGTTCCCGACGGTTCAGGCCACGGACAGTTTTCGTAATGGGCAAAGTGTGAAACATCTTTACGCTGGCCTGTTCGGGACCCAATACCGAAAAGCTTGGCGAATGTCCGGCGCCGCCCGCTGGCATCAATCACCAGATCCGGTTGGTCCGACCATTCGGGCACTAAAGCGAGCGTATCCTCATCGAGCAACACTCGGGACTGATCGGGCTTGCGCCCCGGTACCGCCTTGAGCTTGGCGGCTCTAGGAACATAACGCGCACCGTCCCGCATGGCCGTGTCCAGGAGCAAATCATCAAAAGGTTTTCTGGGGACATTATAGGCATACGTAGGAAGTACACCTCGAGCGGCGGCGAAGCTCAGCAGGATGTGCTCGTGCTCACCAAATGTCACGAGCACGCCCGGCTTGTAGACACCCATGGCCGCCACTTGTTCCTCGATACCCAGTCGTCGAAAAATCGGAACCATCTGCGGAACAAGCGATTCGCCGACAATGAGCGGAGGACGGGCGCCATCATCAAAGATGGCAACAGATACACCCTTGCGGCAGAGGAGTGATGCAAGGGTGGCGCCCGCAGGACCTGCGCCGATTATAGCTACTCTCGTTGCCTGTTCTGATTCGAGCAAATTATTCATGAGCGGTGCTGGCGTTGAATTTTTCCACTGGCGGTTTTTGGAACAGCCACCACGAAGTTGAATTTGACCGGTAATTTATAAAGGGAGAGGCGGGCACGACACCAGCCAGAGAGTTCAGACATCTTCGGAAGATCGTCACCAGAAACGGGTACAATCTCGGCTGTGGGAACGCTTCCGAAGGTAGCGTGATCCGCAGCAAACACCCGCGATTCGCGCACCATAGGATGGGAGTTCAGGATCGCTTCAACTTCTTCGGGAAAACATTTCATCCCGCCCACATTAATCACGGATTGACTTCGTCCCACAAGGAACACGGCGCCATCGGTATCTACCATTGCCTGGTCACCGGAGCGAAACCACCCGTCCTGCAGAATCTCTTCCTGAGTCTTCCAAGGTGAAAGATAGGCATCAACAAACCCTGGCCCTCGAAGAAACAGGTCACCAACCGACCCAGGCGCCAACTCAGCTCCTTTTGCATCCCGAATGGTCGTCTCAAAGCCCAGTTGCGGACGCCCGACGGATTCCGGTTTGTCGAGCGGCCAGAAGTCATTGAGCAGCGGAAGCCCACACTCAATGATCCCGAGAGCCTGCTGGAGGGGAACGCCAAAACGATCCCAAAATCTTTTTGCTGTCTCGACCGGCAGTGCTGCCGCCGTCGAGACGGCAAACCTCAAGCTCGACACGGGTTTGCCATTGACGCAAGACGCTAATAGGGCGTAGTGGAACGGCGATGCGTAGAGCGCGGTACCGCGATGCCGTTCCAGCGCGGCAAAGACGTCCTCGCCCAGATGCGAATTTTCTAGAACTGTTGTCGCGCCGTGCAGGAGGTATAGGATGATGGATACGGCGAAATGATGTGCCATAGGCAGCATCCAGATCACTCGGTCTCCCGGACCAAGCCTCATGTGGCTGTTGCTCGCCCTGACTCGATCGAGCAACGTTTGATGCGAGAGCACAACACCCTTGCTTGTGCCGGTCGTGCCGGAGCTGAACCTGATCAGCGCAGGAGACAATGACGCCAAAGCATTCTCATCAAAACACGGCGCCGTAAAACGCCAACCGGTAGTCATCTCGGCAGTAGCCAGACCCAGAACGTCCAGAGCGCGTCTGTGCGGAGGAATTTTGTGCCACTTCCTGCCGTCCGCGCAAAGAATCGCATCCACACCGGTGATATCAACCTGCGTATCACGCTCGAAAGGGCTCAGTTCCGGGGCGATAGGCACAAGAACGCCACCGCATTTCAGGACAGCTAGAGACCAGACGATGTGGCCAATTCCATTGGGACAATACAATCCTATCCTCTGGCCTCCATCCGCCCCAAGTTGTACGGCTGCTTGGTCCACGAGCACCTCCAAATCTCGGAAAGTTAATTGGCGCTCTCCTGCAATGATTGCCGTCGCACTGCTAGCCGAACAGCTGAAAATTTCTTCGACTATATTCATTTCCATACATCGCCGCTCAGATGCTGACGCTCATTGATAACAGATTGTGCTAATTCGGACCAGCCACGCGTTCCTCTGAGGTTAGCAACCGCCGCGAGAGCGGCGGCCTCGCCCGTGGCAAAGCAGGTTCCCATGACCCGGATTGACGCCTGGGCTTCGTGCGTGCAAGAGATGCATCGACCGGCGATCCATAGTTGTTCCACATCGCGGTGTCGCAGTGAACGCAGCGGAATGTGGGCGACGCGATTACACTCGGGAAATCGCCATTTAGGCCCCGTGGATTTCTCTCGTAATTCAATCGGCCAGGCAGCGCGAACCACGCCGTCTTCGAAAGTTGCGCCGGTCAGAATGTCGGAAGTCTGTAACTCGTAAACACCGGTTGCTCGGCGACTCTCTCGCACGCCTGCACGAGCCGGCCATTGGGTGACTCGGCATTGATTAAATCCGTCGATAGATCGCCGCAGGTAGTCCACTAAGGCCAATACCGTCCGGCGTCCTGCTGACTCAACATCTGCCAGCATACGAGGAGACGCAGGATCCCATGTTTCTCCGGTGATCCCGGTTCCTTCCAAATCGACAGTTAGAAAGGCTTCGTCCGGGGCTGCCGCAGCACGGAATCCCGCACCGAGGGCGCCCCGAGGAAGTTCACCGGCATTCACCGCGGAAACGATTGCGTAGGCCAGACGTAGCTTGGATTCGTCTGCGAGAGCGCCAATCTCCACACCACGCAGCCCTGCAATGTAAGCTGGCCGCTGCAGACGTTCCGGCTCCGCTTGTTGAAAGGCGGCACCACCCAGCATGGTCAAGGTCGCGTCACCGGTCGCATCAATAAAGGCCCGCGCCGTGATTGCCTCACGATGCCCGCGACAAATAACCTCCGCAACCTCGAAAGAACCACGGACGTCGCACAGCTCGGCATGCATCCACACCCTCAGCCGGGGTGTCTGGGAAGCAATTTCGTCCGCCAACGCTGCAAATGCCACTGGGTCGTGCGGCATCACATCCAGCCGCCCCATCCTAACCGGCGCGCTGGCCCCGCCCGCTTGCTGCAGTCTTGTTGCAAAATAACGGGCGAAGCCTGGATTTGCCCACTCAACACCTGACTCCTCACGGACGACAAACAAGCCACAAATGGTGTGGACCAAGGCAGCAGTCGCCATCCCGCCCAGCACACCCCCACGCTCGATAAGCACGGTGTCAGCACCCAAGCGGGCCGCCGACACAGCCGCGGCAAGACCGGCGCTGCCGCCACCTACCACCAGCACATCGCAAGAAGTCATGAAATTCCGAGATCCTCAAGAAATTGCGACAGCATGAGTTGCCGCTCAGTATCATCAAGTGCGCCCTCGTGCCAGCACATCGTGATGACAAGCCTGCCGTTTTTCTCGTTGCAGAAAATACCCGTTCCCGGCGGCGTTCCGATTCCTGGAATATGAAAAGCGTTGGATATCTTTGCACCGAAAAATTGCTGCAAGCCGGACGCAAACTCACCGGTATGGGAGTGAAAAAACGACGAAAAAGGCCCGCGCATCTGTACTTTCATGAAAGCCATGTAAAGTGCCGGTGGCATGTAACTCATCAGATGCATGAGTTCATTCATGGCTTCCCCCATGCGTTCGCGCAAAAAGCGCGTATGCTGCGCGAGCAGTACCGCGGTGGCGCTCTCAATGGTTGTTGCATCTGCGCGAGACAGCACACCAAAGAACATTGTGATATGGTTTTGGAAAACGGGCCCTCGGGAGCCCTTACGCCGCGTCTGCACGGGCACACAGCAGGTTTGCGATGCCGGCGAACGCCCACGATGGGCAAAAACCGCCTCGTGCGCTCTCATGGCGCAAGCAAGGTAAAACGGCATATTGACCAGGCCACCGCTAAGCTCTTTGCAGCGCAAGTTGGCGGCTTTTGTCTGGTCCTTAGTCAAGGTGTGCACAAGGAACTTCGTGCGGCCCGGACATGGCTTCTCCGGACCAAGGCAAGTGATCGGCGTATGCGACAACGCACGAAAAAAATCAACGATCGGGCGGGCGACTTTCCACGACTCGCCCAAACTCTGCCGCCGGGAGTGATCCAGACGATCGACTGCAGTGATTGGTGGTTCTGCGCTGCATGCGCCTAGACGCTCGAGTTCCTGCAGGAACATCTCTGCTCCTACGCCATCCATCATCAGATGACTCCATGAAAAAATCAGGGACACCGTTCCGTCCCTACTTTCCAACAAGCTGAAGCGTGACTTCGGCCAGGCCGCACCCTCCATGGCAGGCATCGGCAAGTTGGTGATTTGCTCCGACAGCGCTGCGACGTCGTCCACGCGCTCCGCACCCTCAGCCACAAGCAACCCGGGGGAACCTGTCTCGCTATAAAGGCGCAAGTCTGGGGAGACCGGCTTGTCCGAAGGAACCCAGCAGGGTGTTCTAAGGAATCTGCGCTTAAGCCGAGCCGAAAGCATTGGAAAATATTCTGACGTTTGCGAGAGAATGTCCCGCAAGCGCGCCACGTTGGGCACACCATCCAGAATGAGAAAAGAATGTGCTTTGTGCCCTCCTTGGCCGGTCTTGCGTGAGAGACGATCAAAGCTAAGCACGAAATAATCGGCTCCCCGCATCGGCAGGTTGTCACCCCGCTTAAAATCGTGGAGAGTTTCGGCAGGGCTTATGGTTGCGGCGAGCGAAGATACGGGCACAGCGGAATCCTCAGCGCTTTGGTTTGACCAATCTGAGTTTGCTCTCACTAGGTCTGCGAGAGACCTAACCGAAGATAGATTCTTCCTCGATACCGACTGGACCGGCAACGAAACCCCGAACTCTTCTTCGAGAGCTAGAAGCAACTGCATGATTGCCATGGAGTCGAGGCCTGCCCCATAAAGATCGCTGTCCACTGCGAAGTCGGGCTCAAGATTCAGAACTCTCTCCCCAATAATTTTCAGAAGTCTTCCGTGCAAATCTCGGGGAAGTTCACCTGCAGGATTTGTCATTGCGAGCTGAGTCTGTAGTTAGTTACGAGCGATGAAGTCAAACCCTGCTGCCTGAAGTCAGCGTGTAAATCGCGAAGTGCCTGCTCGATCTGCCGGCCCATAATGCGACGACCCTCACGGCGCGTTACCCCCGTAGGTGCGTAGATGGGGTTGCCACAGCCAAGCCAAAGACGACAAGGTTTACGTATCGTGTAAGCACGTGCACTTAAAAGGGCCTCCGTCCCCAACACCAAGCACGGAATTACTGGTCGCCCTGAGTGCTGTGCCACCAAACACACACCCTGCTTGATACTCCCCTTGCGTAGAACGGAGGTTGCATCACGCCTGACCTCGCCCTCCGGGCAAATTCCAACCACCTTTCCCTGCTCAGCCAATCGGATTGCCAACTTCAGCGATTTGACCGGAACCCCTTGGCGTTTCACCGAAAAAGCGCCCATCCCGTGTAAAAGACAACGAGACCACCATGTGCCATAGAACTCTGCGCGAGCCATCCAGTTAATGTGCGGCCGCAGCAGAATACTGGCTATAATCGGATCAAGGTGACTTGTATGAGTACAAGCGAGGAGGAATCCACCCTTGCAACTACTGCCCCCGGCTACAAAGCGAACCCGAACTGTCTGTTTTAAAACATTTCTGAAGAACCTGCATCCTAGGTGGTACAAAAATCTCACGGCAATGTGTGCCTACCCCTGATCGCTCTCGCAGAATGAGTCGAATGTCTTGATTTGCTGTGCCCCGCCAGACCAAATGACGTTGCTATCGGTGCGCTGGTTGGTTGGCACTGTTGATGATCCAGACCAGATATCCTGCACCGTAAGCACCATTGGCGGCTCCCACTGTCCCTGATGAACCAAAATCGAAGGAAGAGGGACTGTCAAAAATCAGTCGGCCTTCGTTCTTATAGACCATTTCATACCGGGATTTCCCTGCTCCGAAGCTGAAGGGGTTGAATGCTTGGCCTGTGATATACGAGCCTTGGTCCGATGGGGCAGCAAGGATGCGCGCAACTTCTGCAACCGTCATGCCGATCTGCAGGCGATTGAAGCGGCCACCCGGAGAAGGAACACCGAGAATCTCACCCTTCCATCCGTCTCGTCCTACCACTGTTTTGCCATGACCCTCCGAAACCTGACTCGAGTCAACAACCTCACCCGCTGCGTTCATTCCAGCTGGAATTTTAGTGGAACTGGACGAAATCGAATTAGAGGACGGTGACGTGGCACAACTTGGCAAGAAAAGAACCAAACTTAGCATCAATGGGATGAGGTATGCGTTTTTCATATTTTGGATTTGTGCTAGCAGCTAAGTTTTAAAAAGTGATTTAGGAAAGTGCAAACTATTTTTCTGAAGCTGACCTGCCCTCCTTACGAGCGTGCACCTTAACCGCGAAAGCGAGGAAGGATCACATCCGAATACCGCTGCAACATCAGCGGCACAATCCTCCATTCACGTTTTTAGGATTACGATTCTCCAACTCCTCCAGCACGGGAGCGGGATTGCGGATTACCGCGCGCAGGGCGGCTACGCTTTATTCATGCGGGTTTTTGAGGCAAATGCTTAAAAACAGAAGAGCGACCCTAACGGGATTCGAACCCGTGTTACCGCCGTGAAAGGGCAGTGTCCTAACCGCTGGACGATAGGGTCTGGCGAAAGGAGCAATAATGCCGCAG
>Ga0114970_10000831_pt1 | contig 23356 bp, 23 predicted proteins | sample M_140205_XF_Meta_FD_87030 | JGI IMG/M metagenome (GOLD analysis project Ga0114970, IMG submission 87030) | Freshwater microbial communities from Lake Montjoie, Canada to study carbon cycling - M_140205_XF_MetaG | ecosystem: Environmental > Aquatic > Freshwater > Lake | place: Lake Montjoie...
CGATGTCGCCCCCATCAAAATCTGGGATAAACTCGAACACTTTTCCGCCTTCTTCGCTGGAAGCGTCAATCTCACTCTCGCACTCATTTGGTCCACCAATTGGTCTTGGCGGCGGATCGCCGTCACCGCAACCGTCGTCCTCGCCATCTTCGGCGCCACCGACGAATTTCATCAGTTATATACCCCAAATCGCTCGGGAGCAGATTCTTACGACTGGACCGCCGACGCTCTCGGCGCCCTCTCTGCCTCCATCATCACCACTTCTATTTATGCCCGATATTTCCGCTCGCCTCACCCAACTCCGTAAGGAACTCGAAGAGCATAATCACCGCTACTACGACCAGTCCGCCCCCACCATTTCCGATCAGGAATATGATGCCCTCTTTCGTGAACTCCGCGACCTAGAAGACGCTCATCCTCAACTCATTACCCCCGATTCTCCAACCCGTCGCGTCGGAGAAAAAGCCACCAGCGGCTTCCCCACCGTTCAGCATGCCATTCCCATGCTTTCCCTCGATAATCTCTTTGCCAAAGAAGGCATAGAAGGCCTTCGTAAATGGATCTCCAGCGTGGAAAAACTCCTCCCAGGTGAACCTCTCTCCTGGCTCGTCGAACCCAAAATCGATGGCCTCGCCGTCAATCTCCGCTACGAAAATGGTATCCTCACCACTGGCGCCACTCGCGGAGACGGCGATACGGGAGACGAGATCACCGAAAATCTCAAAACCATCCGCACCCTCCCACTCCGCCTCCGTGGCCAAAACCTCCCCGAAATCATTGAGGTCCGAGGCGAAGTCTACTTGCCCATCGCTGGCTTCCAACGCATCCGCGAAGAAATGATCGCCGCCGGCCTAGAACCTTTCGCCAATCCCCGAAATACCGCCGCCGGCACCCTCAAACAACTCGACCCCGCAATCGTCGCTCAACGTCCGCTGGAAATCATCCTCTACGGCCTCGGTGAGGTCAGCCAAGACTCTCCACCCACCCAAACCGCCATGCTCGACTGGTTGCAGTCCCTCGGCTTACCCACCCCCAAATTCACAAAACTCTGCTCCACCGCCGACGAGGTCATGGCCGCCATTCAGGCGCTCGACTCCATCCGCGATTCCTTCACCTATGAAACCGATGGCGCGGTCGTTAAACTCAATAACCTCGAACAGCGAGAGCGTGCCGGCTTCACCTCTCGCGCTCCTCGCTGGGCAAAAGCCTGGAAGTTTATCGCCGAACAAGCACAAACAAAACTCCACGCCATTACTGTCCAAGTCGGAAGAACTGGCACCCTCACCCCAGTCGCCGAACTCGAGCCCGTCCTCCTCCGCGGCAGCACCATCAGTCGCGCCACCCTTCACAACCAAGAAGAAATTCGCCGAAAAGATATTCGCATCGGTGATACGGTAATCATCGAAAAAGCAGGCGAGGTCATCCCCGCTGTCGTCCGCGTGGTCCTCGAACAACGCCCCCCCCACGCCCAACCTTTCGATCTCCTCGCCCACCTCGGTGACCGTTGCCCCGCCTGCGCTGGCCCCATCCACCGCGAACCAGGCTTCGTCGCTTACCTCTGCAAAAATGTTGCCTGCCCAGCCCAGTTAACCAGACGCCTCGAATACTTCGCCAAACGCGGAGCTCTCGAAATCGATGGCCTCGGAGGCATCGTCGCCGATAAACTCGTCGAACGTGGCCTCGTCCAAGATCCTCTCGACCTCTTCGATCTCCGCATCGAACAACTCGGCCCTCTCAATCTCGGCACCACCGAAGAACCCCGGGTCTTCGGCGAAAAAAATGCCCGCAAAGTCCTCGACGCCATCACTCAATCAAAAAATCTCTCCCTCGCCCGCTGGCTCCACGCTCTCGCCATCCCCGAAGTCGGCGAAACCACCGCCCATGACCTCGCCAAAATTCTTCCCAACCTCGAATCCTTAACCACTAACCCTCTCTTCCACGATATCCTCGAACTCGATCGTCTCCACGACGAACTCGCCACCACCAACCCGCGCGCCCGTCTCCACAAAGCCGTCTCCGATCTCGAACGCCAACAACTCGCCACCCGCCACGCTCAACTCCTCCAAGACGCCAATCAAATCGGTCGTCGCTTGATCGATGCTGGGTTCGCCAAATCTGCCAAAGCAAAAGGAGCCACCGACGCCGATGCCCTCGCCATTGTCGGCCCCGTGATCGCCCGGGCCATCCTCAACTGGCTGTCCTCCCCAACCGGCACATCCGTGCTCGCTCGCTTAAAAACCCTCGGAATCACTCCTCAAGGCGATGCAACCTCCGGAGCCCAACCCTTTGCAGGCCAAACTTTTGTCCTCACAGGATCTCTCGAACACCTCTCCCGTAGTCTCGCCTCAGAAAAAATTCGCGCACTCGGCGGCAATGTCTCCAGCTCAATCAGTCGCAAAACCCATACCCTCATCGCAGGCCCAGGCGCCGGTTCCAAACTCGAGGAAGCTCTCGCCCTTGGTGTCACCATCATCGATGAATCTCAATTTATCGCCCTCATCGCCAATGCCTCCCAACCCGTTTCCACCCCCAAAATCCCCGATCAACTCCCCTCCTAAGGAACGCTCAGCACGGGAGGCAACCCCAGCTTTCCAGCCGCCCCAATCGCCGGCAAAGAACGACGCAGACTGTTCGGTGGATCCACTGGCTGAACTTGCACTTTACTCTCCACTCCCCCTCTCGAAAATCGCACGGTTGTCGCATCGTCCGCCGTCAGAAAAAATGACGCATCCAACACGTCCTCAGGATTAAGAATCTTTCGCGTTCCAACCTGCAACAAAATGTCGCCCGCCTGCAAACCCGCTTTCGCCGCCGGCCCCTCCGCTTGAACCTCATCGATCCGTGCCGTCGATCCTTTAATCGCTAACTCCGCCCCTTGCACCTGGATCCCCACCCAACCAGGCCGAGCTTCCCGAAATCGCTTAAAATCCATCCGCACTTTCTCCGCGGCCTCAATCGGCAAAACAAACGAGGCATTTCCCGACCCAAACATACTAATTAATATCCCCACCACCTCACCCTTCGTGTTCATCAAGGGCGCTCCTCCCTCACCCTGTTGCACCGGCACATTCGCCCGAATATGCGTGGTCGCAAAAAATCGCTCCCCGTATTTTAAATCAAACCCACCCACCGTCCCCAACGACGGCGTCAAAGACATCTCCCCAGGATAACCCAAGGCAATCACTGGCGACGCCACCCCAATCGATCTCCCCTTAGCAAAGGTCAAAAATGGCGTCTCAGCTCCAATCTTCAAAATCGCTACTCCACTCCGAGAATCGCTAGTCAATCGCTCCGCCCGATAATTCTTCCCCCGAAAAGTAACACAAATATCCTCCGATTCTCCCCCAACCCCATAGGACGTATAAAGCGTCCCACTCGGATCAATAAAAAATCCCGTGCCCCCCAATCGACCGTGATCATCCGTGGCCTCAATTCGCACCACCGCTCCACCACACTTCTTTAAAATCGTCCGAGCTTGCTCTTGGAAAGCCTCCAAGATCTTCCCCGATTCCTCTGCCCTCACTAAGCCACCACCACCCCAAGCAAGCATGCTCAAGGCACTAAAGATCAGTGACTTAAAATTTAAATGAAGACGAAGACTCATAGCTCACGGGCCGGGCATCCATCACATATCGCGGGCGACTACCCACCGGCGCCAGCTTCACTTGGGTCGAATTCGGAGATACCCCAACCAAACTCGGAGCGGTTCCCATCGGTTGAATGGTCAGAATTTTCTCCGTCACCGCCGGTCGCACTTCCGCACTTTGTAAGACCACGGTTTCCCCCCTTTTCGCTGGCGTGATCAACCCGATCGCCACCACCCCCGCAACCGCCATCGACGCCAATCCCGCCACATAAGGAATCGGTCCCATGCTATGCTCGCTAAAGATCGTCTGCACTCGCTCCAAAGCAATCCGCCAGAGCGGTCGCCTCAATAATTCCGCCCGCTGGCGCCGATGAACATCCGCCAGCAATTGATCAAAATACCCTTCAGGAGGTTGCTCGTAGCGCTTAATTCGAAGCAGGGCAGTCAGTTGTTCTTCAGTCATGGGTCAAATAAATGTCTAGTGAAATTCCGTGAGAAAATTTTGCAACTGGCGATGCGCATAAAAAAGGCGCGACCGAACCGTCCCTTCAGAAATTCCCAGAATCTTCGAAATCTCCGCATGCGGCATCCCCTGAATGTCAAACATCGTCACCACCGCACGGTGATCATGCGAAAGCTTCTGCATGGCCTCATTCAAACGCGTCTGTAACTCCCCAAGGTCAGCCTCGCGCACCGGAGAACTCGCCGCCGTTAACTCGATGAACTCTTTGTCGTTCTGCACATTGGCGTCAATATCATCCAGACTGAGGTTAAACCGACGACCCCGCTTTTTTAAAAAGTTGATCGTCATGTTCGCCCCAATCGAATGCATCCACGTGTAGAACGAGGAGTTTCCCCGAAAACCCACAATCGAGCGAAACGCCTTCGACCAAATGTCTTGGAGTAAATCGTTCGTGTCCTCGTGATTCGAAGTCATGTGATAAACCAACCCATAAAGTCGCGGACTGTATTTGACAATCAATCCGTCAAACGCCGAAGGATCGCCCGCTTGCGTGCGGGCGATCAGCTCATCGTCTTCTTGGCGGCTACTCGAATCCTGCATCGTTCGTCGCTTCGTAACAGGTTCGCCCTTCAATGGAAACGGAGAATCTCCAAAGATCGGCCGAACGAGAAATCCCGGTTGAGCAATCACATTTGAGAGTGTCATATTTTAAGTCAAGAAAACGACCGCCAATCACAGACAAGCATCGGTTCTCTCTGTTCAAAATAATTAAACTCCTCACCAACGATTCGATATCCCCCCACCACTCAACGCTCCCGCCGAATCTTCACCGCCACAAACTCCGTCTGCGGCAGAATATACTTCCGCACCTCCACATCCACCGCACTCAACGCGTAGCGACTCATCAACCACTCCGCAATCTCCTCCGCAAGCGTCTCAATCAAGCATCGCCCACCCCTCAAACTCAGCGCTTGCACCTCCTGACAAACCAAAAAATAGTCAATGGTATTCTCAATAGCATCCCCCAACCCAGAGAGCCCAGACATCGGCTCCAACACTAGATTGACCGTCATTCTCTGGGCGTTAGCCCGCTCCTCATCCGGCACACCGATCCACCCCGAAATCTCCAGCCCCTTAATCAAAATTTGATCCTTCATTTCTTCCCCTTTCACCCAATCCGAAACCGAATCTCTCGCACCACCCGATTGCCAAATCGCGTCTTCAACTTCGCCAAGATCTCCTTCTTCCAAAATCGCTCCAACTCAAACTGCACGGTCGGTTGCAAAACCCGCACGATCAACACCCCATCCTTCAATTGCTGGGGCGTCGAATGCCTAGCCACAAATTCTCCAACGATCTCTCCCCACGCCCCAATCACTTCCTCAGAACTCAGCCTCTCCTTCAACCCCAACTCCTTCATCAACTTACCCACCACCTCACTCATTGAAGCTAATCGATCCGGCAAAATCACCGGAACCTCCAAGCCACGCCAGTCCGCCAGAACTCGCGCACACATTTGCTCAATCTTCATCACGACCAATCCTTTCTCAATTTCCCCCAGCCGATAAGCCCAAAATCAAAAAGGCCAGAAAACTTTCCCCTCCCCTACCTCCCCTACCTCCACTCGCCATCATTCAAGTCTTCCACCCCCCTTGCCCTGTCGGAAATCCTAAACTCCGTCGTTCCCAATCGCCTCCACAGGGCAACCTTCCATCGCCTCCTTACATAACCCTTCCTCCACTTCATTCTCAGGTTGCTTGTAAAGGTAGCTATGCCCACCGTCTTCGTTCCGCGTAAAATTCGCGGGCGCCGTCTCTCGGCAAAGATCGCAGTCGATGCATTGGTCATCCACATAGAATGTTCCCGCCACATTTTCCGAATATTTGTTCGCTTGGTCTGCCATAGGTCAATTGATTTTTAGAGTTGCGAAATCTACCGAAGATTTTTCTTCTGACAATGTCTTTTTAACTCCACCCCATCTCTTTCACCCTCAACACTCCTTCCCTGTTGACCCCTCGCCTCCTCCCACGACATTCTCCATTCTATGCTCGAAAAAAATCCTGATTCCCTTATCCCTGCCGAAGGATGGATGGTCCTCCATCTCTTCTACAAAATTGAACACGGACTCTGGGCCCTCCTCGATTTTCCAGAGCAAATTCAAGCCAAAACCCGACTCAGTGCTCTCATCGCAGAAATCCGCGCCACCGAGTCCGCGCAAATCCTCACCTTCGCCATGCTCACCCCCAAGGCTGACCTCGGATTCATGCTCCTCTGTGCCGATTTGCAAAAAGCCAGCGCCTTCGAAAAACGCCTCACCCTCGCACTCGGCCCCGATCTCCTCACCCCCACTTATAGTTTCCTCTCCATGACCGAGCGAAGCGAATACACGACCAGCGAAACCGACTACTCCCAGTCCTTGGTCGATGAAGACCAACTCCCACTCGGCTCCACCGAACATACCGAAAAACTCGTCGCCTTTCGCCAACGCATAGAAAAATATTCCAAAGATCGCCTCTATCCAGTCCTCCCAGCTTGGCCAGTGATGTGCTTCTACCCCATGAACAAACGTCGCGGCGCCCCAGGGCAAAATTGGTATGCCCTCGACTTCGCCCAACGCAAAGAACTCATGGCCGGTCACGCCAAAATCGGGCGCACTTGGCACGGCAAAATCCTCCAACTCATCACCGGCTCCACGGGCCTCGATGACTGGGAATGGGGCGTCACTCTCTTTGCCCATGACCCCATCAATCTCAAAGGCATCGTTTACGAAATGCGCTTCGATGCCGTCAGTGCCCAATATGCTGAGTTCGGTGACTTCTTCACCGGTCTCCAACTCCCTATCAATGAAATCTTTACCCGACTTCACCTCTAATATTCTTCCTTCCGCCACTCTCGAAGAAAAACTCGCCCATCTCCACGCCCATCTCCGCTCCCTCTCCCCCTTAATCATCGCCTACAGCGGCGGTGTCGATAGCGCGTTTCTCCTCGCCGAAGCCCACGCCGTCCTCGGCTCCCATGTCCTCGCCGTGATCGCCGATAGCCCCAGTCTCCCTCGCCAATCCCTTCACGATGCCCTCGCCCTCGCCACCCAAATCGGGGCCGCCATCGAAGTGGTCGCCACCAACGAACTCGCCAATCCTCAATACTCCACCAACCCTCTCAACCGCTGCTACTTCTGCAAAGCAGAACTCTTCAGCCAACTCGATGCCCTCTGCCTCGCCCGAAATTTTTCTGCAATCGCTTACGGCGAAAATGCCGACGACATGCAACACATTCGCCCAGGCCGCCATGCCGCTAAAGAGTTCTCCATCGTCGCCCCACTCCGCGATGCCCTCCTTACCAAAGCCGAAATCCGGACGCTCTCCCGCAAAAGAAATCTCCCCACCGCCGACGCCCCAGCTCAGCCTTGCCTAAGCTCTCGGATCCCCCACGGCACCCCAGTCACCATTCAGGCTCTCGCCTCAATCGAGCGCGCCGAAGCTCACCTCCGAAGCCTCGGCTTTCGCGTGTTTCGAGTCCGACACCTCGCCACCCATGATCTCCCCGCACGCGCACGTATCCAAATCGCCCCCGAGGAAATGCACCGCATCCCCGCTCTCCTTTCATCGATCCAATCTGGCCTCGCCATCGCCGGTTACTCCCAAATCGAAATCGATCCCGATGGCTACCGCTCCCCCTCTTAATCATTCCTCATCGCCACTCGGTCAGTGCCCACGGCCGCCCAACTTTTTCCCCGTCGAGGGACTCGTCCGCTCCACGTCCGCGGCCACCACTTTATACTCCGGACACATCGTGTCCGCATCGCACCCTTGCCCCGTCACATTGTTGACCATCGCCTCAGGAAAATGAAAGGTCGTGTATAAAATTCCCGGCTTCACTTCGTCCGTAACTCGCGCTCGGAGATGCACTTCCCCACGGGCCGAAAATACCCGAACAGCGTCCCCCGTGCTGATTTTCTTCCGCCGAGCGTCCACGGGATTCAGCGAAAGCACATCCTCCGTAACGATCTCCGCATTCCCAGTTCGGCGCGTCATCGTCCCGCAATTATAGTGCTCCAGTAGTCGCCCAGTCGTCAGGATAAAGGGATAGGCATTCCGGTTCGCCACTAACTCGCCCGACTCGGCCCACGGGAAAAAATGAAACTTGCCCAGCCCCCTCTGAAACTTTTCCCGATGCATAATCTGCGTGTCCGTTCCATCGGCCGCAATCGGCCACTGCTGCCCGTTCTCGCCCAACCCCTCCCAAGTCGCCCCCCGAAAAAAAGGCACAATTTCCGCGATCTCCGCTAAAATCCCCTCGGGCGTGTAATCCGCCTGCGCGTAGCCAAAGCGCTGCATGATTTCACACAAGATTTGCCCGTCGGGCTTCGTTCCCAACAAAGGCCGAACACTCGCGTTCACTCGTTGCACCCTTCGCTCCGCGTTCGTAAATGTCCCGCTCTTTTCTAAAAAAGACGACGCTGGCAAAATCACGTCCGCATAGGCCGCCGTCTCCGTCATGAAAATCTCCTGCACCACCAGAAACTCCAGCCCCTCCATCGCTTTTCTCACATGGGCGGAATCAGGATCGGTCTGCACCACATCCTCACCCATCAACCACATCCCCTTGAGCTTTCCCTCAATCGCCGCATCAAACATCTGCGGAATCTTCCACCCCGCCGCCTCATTCAATTGAACCCCATAAAAATCCTCATACCGCTGATGCATCACAGGATCGCTCACCTCCATATACCCAGCACCCTGATGCGGCTGACAACCCATATCCGCCGCCCCTTGCACGTTGTTTTGTCCGCGTAACGGGTTCACCCCCACCCCTGGCCTCCCAATGTTTCCCGTCATCATCGCCAAATTGGCAATCAACATCACTGTCTTCGCACCCTGCTCGTGCTCCGTTACCCCCAGTCCGTGAAAACTCATCGCCGCCCCCGCCCTCGCATACTCCAACGCAGCCGCTCGAACCTCTTCCCGGTCCACCCCCGTAACCTCCTCCAACGCAGCCAAATCCAATCCCCGCAACCCAGCCTCAAACACTTCCCAGTTCTCACATCGCTCCGCCACAAACTCCCGCTTCACTAAACCCGCATCCAAAATAAACCGCGCAAACATATTCAAGAGCGCCACATTCGTCCCAGGTCGCAACTGCAAATGGTGCTTCGCATACGGCACCAACTCAATCTTCCGCGGATCAATCACAATCAACGGTACCCCCTTCATCACCCGCTGCTTTAACCTCGCCCCCGTCACCGGATGCCCCTCGGTCGGATTCGCCCCAATGACCAAAATACACTCCGTATACTCAATGTCCTCAAAACTATTCGTCGCCGCTCCCGTTCCAAAACTCTTCTGCATCCCCCAAGCCGTCGGACTATGACAAACCCGCGCACAACAATCGATGTTGTTCGTCCCCATCACCGCTCGGATAAACTTCTGCATCAAATAGTTCTCCTCATTCGTGCACCGCGCCGAAGAAATTCCCGCAATCGCTCCACCCCCATGATCCGCTTTGATCCGACTGAAATTTTTCACAATTTCCCCGTAAGCCTCCTCCCAACTCGCTTCCTCTAATTTCCCATTCCGCCTCACCAACGGCTTCCGTAACCGGTCCGGATGCTTGTAAAACTCAAAAGCATATCGCCCCTTCAAACAAGTGTGCGCATGGTTCACTTTCGCATCCAGTGGCGCCTGAATACTCAAAACCTCCCCGCCCTTCGTCGACACCACCAAGTTGCAACCCACCCCGCAATACGTGCAAATCGTCCGCGTTTTCTTCGTCGCTTCAATCGACTTCGACGCAAAAATATCCGAAATCGCCGACGTCGGACAGGCCTGCGCACACGCCCCGCACGAAACACAGGCCGAATCCGCAAACGAACTATCTAACCCCTTGATAATCCGCGACTCAAACCCTCGCCCGTGCATCGAAAGCACAAACTGCCCCTGAACCTCATCGCACGCCCTCACGCATCGCGCACAATTAATGCACTTCGATAACTCCGAGGTCATATAAGGATGCGAATGATCCTTCTTCCGATCCAAGTGATTCGCCCCACTCGGATATCGCACCCCCCGAATTCCCACCTTCGCCGCCACGGTCTGCAACTCGCAATTCCCACTCACCTCACAGGTCAAACAATCCAACGGGTGATCCGTCAAAACCAACTCCACTATGTTCTTCCTTAACTTTCGTACCTTCGCCGACTCCGTAAAAATATGCATCCCCGCCACCATCGGCGTGTGACACGACGCCACCACTCTTCGCGGTCCGTCCGCACTTTGCGCCACCTCCACCGAACAGACCCGACAAGCCCCGTAAGGCTTAAGCTGGGGCGCATCACAAAGGGTAGGAACCACTCCTCGGCCGCGCTCCCGATCAACGACATTTAAGATCGTTTCCCCAACTTGAAATTGCTCGGGCTCGCCATCAATAAAGGCGGTGAAGTTGACAAGATCTTGAACCATAATTGTTTGGAGGTTATTTTTATTCGGCTCTCGCCCCGATCTGCGGCCTTAATTCTTCCGCAAAATGTTCGAGAATATTCTTGATCGGTAATGGCACGCCCCCGCCCAAAGCACACAAAGATGTCTGCTCCATCGTCTCCAGCAAGTCGTCAAGCAACTCCCGATCAACCTGATATCCACTCCCATCCCGCGCCTTCTTCACCAACTCCGCACCTCGGGTACTACCCAACCGACACGGAAAACACTTCCCACAACTCTCATCCGCAGTGAACTGAAAAAGGTGCTCAATATACTCAATCATCGGAAATCCTTCGGGAATACTCACCACCCCACCATGCCCCAGCAAAAATCCCTTCTCCTTAAACGACTCGAAGTCGACACTCAATTCCCCAATCCTCCCCACCGGAACCACCCCGCCCAAAGGCCCCCCGACCTGAATGGCCTTCACCTTCCCCCGGAAACCGCCCGCCATCGCCATCACCTCACTCAGCGATGTCCCCATTGCCACCTCATAAATTCCCGGCCGCACAAAATGGCTGTCCAATGAAAGCAACTTCGGCCCCGTACTCCGCTTCGTCCCTACCCCAGCATAACCCTCACCACCCATCGTCAAAACCGCCCGCACATTGGCAAATGTCTCGACATTGTTCACGATCGTTGGACGCCGATAAAGTCCCTCAACTGTCGGAAAAGGTGGACGCACCCGAACCTCCGGTCGCTGCCCCTCAATGCTCGCCAATAATGCCGTCTCCTCCCCACAAATATACGCACCAGCCCCCTTAATCGTCTTTAACTCAAAATCAAATCCACTCCCCAGAACGTCTTTCCCCAAAAGTCCCGCAACCTTCAGCTCCTCAATGGCTTCACCAATCACTCGAACCGATTCAGGATACTCCGCACGAATATACAAAACTCCCACCTGCGCCCCCGCATACCAACCCGCCACCATCATCCCCAACAACACGGAGTGCGGCTGTTTTTCCATCAAATATTTGTCAATGTAAGCACCCGGATCCCCCTCATCCGCATTGCAAACAATATACTTCACCTCGCCCTCCGCCGCCCGACACGCTGACCACTTAAATTCTAAAGGAAATCCCGCCCCGCCCCGCCCACGTAACCCCGAAGCCTTGAGCTCTTCCCTCAACCCTTCACGGTCTTTCCCAAGCAACTCCCGAAAGGGTGCATAGTAATTCTCACACCCCACAAATTCTCCCGTCAACTGCGGCACTTCCAACCCCGAAACCACCACGTAACGATCCTCGTCATCCCCTTTCCCCAAAACAAATAGGTCGTCCAATCCCTTCCCAGTCTGCCCCGAATAGTTCTTCCCCTCATACTGAAATGCTCCGCCCTCATGACACCGCCCCAAACAACAAATGTGCCCAACCGCCTCCACCCCAAACCGTTCCCCTAAAGTTTCGCCCAACGCTTTTTGGGTTCCCGCACAAAGACACGCTGTTCCATTACACACCAAGACCTTCTTCCCCAAACTCTCCTTCCTCAAAAAATCGTAAAATGAAACCGCCCCAAGCGTAGTCGCATCCCCAAATAACGTCTCCTCTCCCAATCGACGAATCGTTTCCACCCCACTTGCCGATTCCCCAGCCTCGACCATCCGCTCAAAAATACTTTTCCCTCCGCTACGGTACGATAACTCACTCAGGTTGTCAGACATGGAGAATGGGCTGTTGGTAGAAAATCAATCGGCGTGGGTATCACTAAGTCAATCTAACTTGCCCGTTTTTCCCTCCCCATCGCAACTTATTTTAAATCCCTCGCCCCAACCGTCACCCCACCCAAATCACCCCGATGAATCTCCACTGCTCCGAGAAAGCGGATTCAATAACCGAATAATCTGCGCCGCCGCGTACCCCGCCCCAAACCCGTTATCGATATTCACCACCGTCACTCCACTCCCACAGGAATTCAGCATTCCCAGCAACGCCGCCAATCCACCAAAACTCGCCCCATACCCAACACTCGTCGGCACCGCAATCACTGGCTTACTCACCAAACCGGCCACCGCACTCGGCAAGGCTCCCTCCATTCCCGCCACCACGATCAGCACCGCGCAAGCCTCCAATTGCTCTCGAGCCGCCAAAAGCCGATGAATTCCCGCCACCCCAACATCCGTAACCCGAACCACTTCCACTCCCAAAAATTCCAAAGTAACCGCCGCCTCATCCGCCACCGGTAAATCCGAGGTCCCCGCACAAATCAACCCCACCCGTCCCGCCATCTTCGGCAAGGCATCAACCACCACGGTGACCGCTCGCGCTCGCCGATGCCACCGTGCCCCCGGAAAGGCCGTCTCCAATATCAGCGCTTGCTCTTCAGTCGCCCGACTGACCAGCAACACCCCGTGCTGGCCCAGAATCACCCGACCAATCCCCAACACTTCTTCCGCCGTTTTTCCCGCCCCAAAAATCACCTCGGGAAAACCACAACGCTCAAACCGCTCCGTATCCACACGAGCAAATCCCAGATCAATAAACTCCCCACTCATCAGACTTCGGTGGTTGCGCAATTCAGAATCAGTCGCAAGGGAATCATTTTCGACTCCATAAACCCGTGCGCCTTAAAAAATCGTTGCCCGTCGGCGTTTAATCGGTCCGTCAAAAGCGTGATCCTCAAAAAATCTTTTTTACGCGCGTAATCAATCGCATGGCAGAGCAACCGATCCCCAATAGTTTTCCCTCGGTGATCGCGGTTCACGATCACGTCTTCGAGAAGAATCACGAATCCCCCCTCCGCCGTGCTAATCGTAAAAAGCAGATTAATCATCCCGAGGATTTGCCCACGCTGTCGAAGCACGAAAATCCGCCCACGACTCGGCTGCTCGAGGATTAATCGAAGTCCACGCATCTGCTTCGCACGATCTGGAACAAAGTCCGCCTCTTGGGTAAAAAGATCGAAAAGTAAGTCCGTCAACTGCGGCAAATCTTCAAGCGTGGCTTGTTCAATGTAGGTTTCGTCCATGAATTCCCTCCGCATATCTCATAAACTAATGGATGGGGGAAGACTGAGTGCAGCTTAACCCGACTTTTTTTGGACAAGCTCCGCGTAACGAAAGCAATCAGTGCTGTGCTCATTAAACATTCCGTTGGCCTGCATAAACGCCGCACAAATCTTCGGCCCTGCAAAACGAAAGCCTCTTCTTTGTAAATCTTTACTCAACGCGTTGGACTCGGGCGTCTCATCAGGGACACGTGCCCCGCGCACCCGATGGGACTGATGCGTTCGGTGACCGACGAATGACCAAACATAAAAAGAGAAACTCCCAAACTCGTCCTGAATCGACCGAATGGCTCGGGCGTTGATCACCGCTCCGCTCAGTTTCAGCCGATGCCGCACCAACCCCGCATCGGCAAGAAGCTCGGCGATTTTCGACGAGTCATAACCCGCAACCCGCTCCAAATCAAAATGATCAAAGGCCTCTCGATACCTCGCACGCTTTTTTAGGATAGTCGACCAGCTTAGCCCCGCTTGGGCTCCTTCGAGGATCAACGATTCAAAGAGACCTTGATCACTCTTCATCGGAACGCCCCACTCAAAGTCGTGGTAAGCAATTTCCAAGGGCGTCCGAGGCCAATCACATCGGTAAATCCGTGGGGAAGGGTTCATTCCCAAAGCCGATCAAGCGCCGTACCCACCGTTTCAAAAAGTTGATCAACCTCATCCCGACTAATCACCAAGGGAGGGGCCAAAGCGATGATGTCGCGAATCCCCCGCACAATCGATCCCTCTTCGCGGACCAGCGCCGCGGCTTTCATCCCGAGGGTGGAGTTTGCCGTTCGCGCCTCTTTTCCCCCCCGAGGAAGGAGCTCCAGGGCTCCAATGAGGTTGACTCCACGAACATCCCCGACCGCTGGATGCCCCGCGAAACTCCGAAGCTTTTCTTGAAAGTAAGGACCAATATTAGACTTCACCCTAGGCACAAGACCATCTCTTTCAATGATATCCAGATTAGCCAATGCCGCCGCACAAGTCACAGGATGTCCACTGTAAGTAAACCCGTGAGCAAAATATCCCCCGCTCACGATCGCTTCCCAAAGCTCCTCACTGATCATCGTCGCCCCAAGTGGAAGATAGCCACTGGTTAACCCTTTCGCCAAAGTAATGATGTCAGGATCAAGGTCCCACAGGTTGCTCGCCAACATATCGCCCAAACGCCCAAAACCCGTAATCACCTCATCCGCAACAAAGAGTATCTGATGCTCTCGGCAAAGTGCCCGAAGTGCTGTCAGATAGCCTGGCGGTGGAGGAATCACCCCCCCAGCACCCTGAATCGGTTCCACAAAAAAGGCGGCAATGTTTTCTGGCCCCGCCTCCTCGATCATCCGAGCCGTCGCCGCAATACACTCCCGCCCATAGGCTTCCCCATCAGAACAGCGATCAGCCGCGTAGACATAAGGCGCAGGAGCGAACAAAAAGTCAGGCAAGGGCAGGTTGAACGGCTCGTTGCACGTCGGTAGTCCCGTCATGCTCGTCGTCGCCAACGTCACCCCGTGATAAGAAAAATCACGGGAGAAAATTTTCGTCCGCCGTGGCTGCTTTTTCAGCACCCAGTAAGCACGAATCATTTTTAATGCCGTCTCGTTCGCCTCCGATCCCGAGTTCGAAAAAAATGTGCGGTTGATTCTCAGCGGAGCAATCTCCGCAAGGCGCGCCGCCAGACGGATCGGCGGTTCGGTCGTCGTATTGAAAAATGAAGGGTAAAAAGCAATTCCCCGCATCTGAGAAGCGACCGCATCGATGATCTCCGACCGACCATGTCCCACATTGACACACCACAGACCAGCTAAGCCGTCAAGCAGTCGCCGACCACGGGCGTCTTCCACAAATACCCCCGAACCAGAAACGATAATCTGCGTGCCTTGATCATGCAGATCTTCGTGGTTTGTAAATGGATGAAGAAGAAAGCGCTGATCAGCGATTTGAAGTGGTGATTGATTGCTTGCCATAGTGAAAATCGACAATCAATCTACGCATCCTATCAAACCCCATGGAACAAATTATTCTCACCCCAACCAATCTTTCTTCCGGCGACAGCAAATCCGCAGGTGTCGACCTCGGCTTGTTCCAAATCAATCGCATCCGCTCGATCAAAGATCCACTCTTTGAGACGGCTTATTCCCATCTTTGGGCGCAATTCGGCGAGGAAGACGAGATGGAACTGCGGGAGACTTTAGACGCCCGATTTCAACTCGCCCCAAGGATCCTCTACGAGATGATTCTCGTCCGCCGAAATGAAGAATTTATCGCCGTTCGCGATCACACCGCCATCGTTACCGATGGCGCCGCCGTCGTTCATCTTTCTCATAATTTAGTCGCCCAAAAAGCCCGCCGAACTGGCCTCGCTGGATGGCTTCGCGCTTGGCCCATCAGCACCGCCCGCGACTGTTTAACCGCCCAAGGCCTCAGCGCAGACGCCCCCATTACCCTGATCGCCGAAATGGAATACGCGAGCGACGAAGATCCCGCACGAACCATTCGCTTGGATGCTTACGAAAAAGCAGGCTTCTTAAAAATCGATCCCCAATCCGTCTCCTACCACCAACCAGACTTCCGCTCGGGCGAAGTCATCGATGCCACCGGTGGGCCTCGCCCAATCCCCTTCCAATTAGTCCTTCGCCGAGTCGGTCGCGAGACCGAGCAGAAAATTTCTGGACGGGAACTCCAACAGATTGTTCACTCCCTCTACGCCATCTATGGTGCCCTCTTTCGCCCCGCCGATATGGCTCACCCCTTACTCTCTTTAGATGCCTTTCCCGCAGAGGATGCCTCGATAGCACTGGTCCCTCCGACTCAGTCTTGAAAGCTTTCTACCACCCAGGCTACGCAACTCCGATCGGCTCTCACATCATGCCGATGAGCAAATTCGGGTTGCTCGCCGAAAAGTTAAAAGCAATTCCTGAGGTCATTTTAGCCGAGCCCCAACCCTTAACCGAGGTCGAAATTCGCAGGGTTCATTCAGAAAAATATCTTCAAGCCATTCAAACTGGTTCCCCTCAGGACCTCGCTGAATCCCAAAAATTTCCCTGGTCCCCCCAGCTTTATCCCTCCGTTTGCCTCACCGGCGGGGGATGCCTCGCCGCCTCTCGCCAAGCCCTCCGTGACAAGGTCTCCGCGGCCCTCGTCAGCGGTTTTCATCATTCCACCGCCAACTACGGCGGAGGATTTTGCACCTTCAATAGCTTGGTCGTCACCCTCGATGCCTTAGTCGCCCATGGAGAAATTCGCACCGGCGCCGTCCTCGATCTCGACTTGCACTACGGCAACGGAACCGCCCGCTTGATCGCCCAACGCCCCCACCTTTTTGCCCTCTCCATCTACGGAGTCGACTACCCCGATCATCCCGACTTTCGTGAAGAAAAAATCTGGATTCATCAAGACGGCGAAAATCATCAGTCACGAGCTTTACCCGCCATGTGTGATCGACACACCCTTCTCGCCACTCTCGATGACGAGCTACCAAAAATCGCCGCTCGGCGTCCCGATCTCCTCCTTTATCAAGCGGGAGCGGATCCCTATTTTGAAGATCCTTATTCTCCCCTCAATCTCAATCACGATGATCTTTTCGAGCGAGATCAAAGAGTTTTCGAATTCACCCGCGCCGAAAAAATTCCCGTAGCCTGGGTTCTCGCAGGCGGCTACACCCATGACGTGAGCAAAGTCGTCCAAGTCCATTTTAATACCTTTCGCGCTTGGCAAAAAGTCTATGGCGCGTGACGAACTCGCCCCCTTAACCGAACGCTGGTCCCCAGGCGATCTCTCCCGCCCACTTCCCCGCATCGAAGCCAGCGACATCCCCACCGCCGTGGCCAACGCCGAGGCCGCTCGCCGCGACTGGGCAAACACCCCGCTCCCCCAAAAAATCACCCATCTCCGCGATGCCGAGCAAGCTCTCCTCAAAGCCACCGAGGAACTCGCCCACGGAATCTCTTTGGAAGTCGGCAAACCTCTCACCGAGTCACGCGCCGAAGTCAGCGCGGTCATCCAAAAATTTAACCTCACCATCGACGATGCCCATCGCTATCTTCCCGATGAAGTCACCTCCGACGGCCCTCATCCCGCCTTAATTCGTCGCCAAGCCCGAGGCCCAGCCGCGGTCATCTGCCCCTTTAATTTCCCCCTCCATCTCGGCCACGGTGCCACCATCGCCCATCTCCTCGCCGGCAACCCCGTGCTCTTTAAACCCTCCCCCTATGCCGCCGCTCTGGGAGCCACTTACGGCAACCTCCTCGAACCGCTCTTCCCCCCAGGAGTTTTCCAAGTCGTCCAAGGAGGCGCCCAAACAGGCGAAGCCCTCGCCCTTAACCCGAAAGTCCGCGCCGTGTGCTTCACCGGCTCCACAACCGTGGGACGCCAATTAGCCCAAAATTTAGCCGCTGATTTCTCCAAAGATCTCGCCCTCGAACTCGGCGGAAGCAACGCCTTAATCGTCTGCGCGGATGCCGATATCGAACAAGCCGCAAAGGCCGCCGCAGAAGGCGCCTGCTTGACCGCCGGCCAACGCTGCAATGCAACCAGCCGCATCATTCTCGAACGCTCCATCGCCAGAAAATTCCAAGAACATTTTCTCTCCGCTTTAGCAAGCTTTCAACTCGGCGACCCCCTCCTAACCTCCACCCGCCTCGGTCCCGTGATCAGTGCCGACGCCGTCGCCCGCTACCAAAGACTCACCGCCCAATACCCCGGCCAATGGATCCTCCCAGGCCAAGTCCAACCCATGGTCGACGGCCGCCGCGGTCACTATCTCCACCCAGCGGCGGTCTTGCGGACAGACAACGGCGTCGGCGATCAAGAAAACTTTCTCCCCATCGTCAGCCTGTTCATCGTCGCAGATTTAGACGAGGCCATTCATCTCCAAAGTCTCTCCGCCGACGGACTAACCGCCTCGATTTTTACCCGCTCAGAACAGACGTTTCAGGCACTCGGCAGACGCTTAGAAGTGGGAAATCTTTACGCCAATCTTCCCACCACATTTTCGCCTTCCACTTTGCCATTTGGCGGGATCAAAGACTCCGGAAATGGTCGCCCCGGAGGACGAGGATTTCTCCGATTCACCACCACCGAACAAGCCGTCCAATGGACAAAATGGTCGTCCATCTAACTACATTACCCCAGGACACTTCCGCTGAAACAGCTGGCCGATTGTCCTCCCCATGACTCCTCGTTCATCTGACTCAAATGCCTGGGGCTTTCCTTCAGGAATGTCATTGGTCGATCACCTCTGCTCCGGCTGGTCGATGGTGGTTTTTCTTTTCCTCTACCTGCCGATTCTTCTCCTCATCGTCTACTCGTTCAACGCCTCCGAAACCATCTCCGTATGGGATGGCTTCAGCTTCACTTGGTACCAAAGTCTTTGGCAAAATCGCCCGCTTCTAGAGGCGACCAAGAATAGCCTGCTCATCGCCAGTGCCACCACGGTTCTCTCCGTCTTCATTGGAACCTCCGGCGCCTGGTTACTCCATCGCTACCAATTTGCCGCTCGGCGGACCCTCCTCGCCTTCACCATCATTCCTATCCTCATCCCCGAAGTGATCATGGGCGTCAGCCTGCTCATCTTATTCACCGCCATCGCCCATCCACTCAATCTTGGACTCGCCACCTTCACCGAATGGGAGTTTTCAAGAGGATTTATCACCACGATCATCGCCCATACCACCTTCTGCTTTCCCTTTGTCCTCATCGCCGTCCAGGCGCGCTTGGATGGCATCGATCCCCACCTCGAAGAAGCCGCCCTCGATCTCGGGGCTCGACCCATCCAAGCCTTCTGGAAGGTGATGGTTCCCTATCTCCTACCCGGAATCATCTCAGGAGCGCTGATGTCTTTCACTCTTTCCATGGACGAGGTCATCGTCACTTTTTTTGTCACCGGACCAGAGGCGCAAACTCTCCCGCTGAAGATTTTTGGATTAGCAAAAAAAGGACTCGATCCCTCGATCAATGCCATCTCCGCCATCTTCATCCTTGTCACTGGCTTACTCGTGGTGCTTGCTAACTCCATTCGCAAAATCAACGCCTAATTGACCCTTTCCTATGATCATCTCTCGCTTGCTTCTCACTAGTCTTGCCTTGATCGCCTTGCCTTTTTCATCTCCCGCTCAGACCGCAAAAAAGCCCGCTCTCAATCTTTTTTGCTGGTCGGAATATGTTCCGCAAGAAGTCATTGACGGATTTACCAAAGAAACAGGAATCAAGGTCAACGTGGAAAATTACGCCTCCAACGAAGAGATGCTTTCCAAACTCCTCGCCGGCGGAAAATACGATCTCATCCAACCCTCAGAATACACCGTCGAAGCCTTAATTAAGGCCAACAAATTAGCCCCGCTCAATTTAGAAAATCTCCCCAACCTCAAAAATCTCGATCCAAAATTTACGAAGCTACCATTCGATCCCGAAGGAAAATATAGCGTCGTTTGGATGGCAGGGACGGTCGGGATTGTCGTCAATTCCGCCAAGATTAAAACCCCCATCACCGGCTACAAAGACCTCTTTGACGGCACCCACAAGCGCCGAATCGTTGTCTTAAATGACTCCCGAGAAATCGTTTCCTGGGCGCTGGCTACCCTAGGAATCTCTCCCAATGACATCACCCCAGAAAACCTCGAAAAAGCCAAAACCCTCCTCGCCACTTGGCTCCCTCAAGTCAAAGTCTATGACTCCGACTCCCCAAAAACCGCTTTGCTCAACGGTGACGTAGATCTCGGCGTCGTCTGGAGCGGTGAGGCCGCGATCCTCTGGAAAAAGAACAAAAAGTTCGTCTATGTCCTCCCCGCAGAAGGTGCCCATCAGTTCATTGATTCACTCTGCATCCCTAACGGCGCCCCCAATAAAGAGAACGCCGAAAAATTTATTAATTATATCCTCAAACCCGAAGTCAGCCTCCTCATCTCTGACGCCTTCCCCTATACCAATCCCAACGCCGCCGCCGTCGCCTTGCTCAAGCCCGCCCAACGAGACAATCCCGCCAGCTACCCCCAAGGCAACCCCAAGTTGGAGACTTTCAAAGACATCGGGAAGGCCAGCAAAGATCTCGATAAACTCGTCACCGAAATCAAAGAAAAAAAAGCCCACTAACCCTCTCGGACTCGCGAGCTCCCCTTTTGCCCGTGCCAGAAACACCTCGCGCTCGCCCCCCAGGCTTCCTCGGTTGGCTACTCCTCGCCCCGATGATTCTTTGGCTGCTGGTCTTCGTGGTCGCTCCCACTTTGATTCTCGCCGTGGTTTCCTGCTGCCAACGCGATGACCTCGGCCAAGTCGTCTACGCCTTCACCAGTGAAAATTATCAGCGCATTTTCATCGACCCAGAAACCGGCGAGTGGGGAACAATCTACCTGACGATTTTTCTCCGCTCCCTCAGCTATGCAGGACTCACCACCCTCCTCTGCTTGATCATCGGTTTCCCCGTCGCTTGGACGATCGGTCGCGCCCCCAAACACCGACGCCATCTACTCCTCACCTTGGTGATGATTCCCTTTTGGACAAGCTTTCTCATCCGCACCTATGCATGGATGACCATCCTCAGCACCAACGGCCTCCTCAACAGCTTCCTCCAATCCACCCACCTCATCATCGAACCCCTCGAGCTTCTCTACACCCCAGGCGCCGTTATCCTCGGCTTGGTCTATACCTATCTCCCCTTCTTCATCCTTCCCGTCTACGGCTCCATCGAAAAACTCGAGTACTTCCTCGTCGAAGCCGCCCTCGACCTCGGCGCCACTCCCCTCAAAACCTTTCAAAACGTGATTTTTCCACTCACCCGACCAGGAATCATCGCCGGTTCCCTCCTCGTTTTTGTCCCCGCCCTCGGCATGTTTGCCATCAGCCAATTGATGGGCGGAGGAACATCCCCAACCATCGGCGAAGTCATCCAAAATCAATTCATGCAGGCCAGAGACTGGCCCTTCGGCGCCGCCCTTGGCATGACCCTAGTCGTCGTCTTCACCATCGTTTTTAGCTTCTTCACCCAACGAAAAAAAATCGCCGAGAGCTAAATCTCCCCGCATCCCACGCCGCCTCAGCGTAAGCCCGCCCCCAGAAAAACCGGCCGCATCTTCACCCGTCCACAACTGGCATTCTCTGATGAACCAGCGACACAGGCGGCAATCCCACTGTTCTCGGCCTCGGCCTATCCACCCTCGGCACTCTCTTTGCCTCTCACAAAAAGCCGATCCTCCACCGCTCAGCCAAAAAGGCGATCCACTAAAAAATTCCCAACACCACGGAGGCCAGTCTCCTCTCACCCTCAATCTCCCCCCACACCAACCGCCCTCGCTCCCACACCCAAACTAGCCCGCCAAAGCCTTCAGTGAACCCGTGCTATCGCCCACCGGCGACCGCACATCAATCCGCTCCAACAACGAAACCCAAAGATTCGTAATCGGCGTCTCCTCCTTCATCCGCAGATGCCTCCCCGTCTTAATCGTTCCCCCACCACGCCCCGCCAAAAGCACCGGCAAATCATCGTGGTTATGCCGATTCCCATCCGAATTTCCACTCCCATACACAATCATACTGTGATCCAAAAGTGTCCCTTCCCCCTCTCGAACCCCCTTCATTTTATCCAGTAAATAAGCAAACTGCTTGGTGTGAAAGAGGTTGATCTGCCGAATCTTCGCCTTCTTTCCAGGATCATTCCCATGGTGGGAAAGCTCGTGATGCCCCTCGTTCACCCCTATCCACGGGTAGGCTTTATTACTCCCCTCATTCGCCATCACAAAGGTACAAACCCGCGTCGCGTCCGTCTGAAATCCCAGCACCATCAAATCGCACATCATCCGAATATGCTCCTCATAACTCTGCGGGATCCCTGTCGGTACGGGAAAATCCCCAGGAGGCTGCAACTTCCCTAATGACTCCGCCCTCGCAATCCTCTGCTCAATATCCCGAATGCTCGTGAAATACTCGTCCAACTTCTGCTGATCCGATCGCCCCAGCTTCGTCGCAAAACTCCGCGCATCCTCCCGAACATAATCAAGCACACTCATCCGCGACGCCGCCCGACGCGCCCGCCCAACCGCATCCTGACTCCCAAAAAGTCGCTCAAAAACCAGCTTGGGATTAATCTCTTTCGGAATCGGTTGCGTCCCCGATCGCCAAGAAATCGTGCTCGAATAAACACAAGAATATCCACTGTCACACCCCCCAGCCATATTCCCCGCCTCACACCCCAGTTCCAACGAATCCAAGTGCGTTTGCCCCGCAATCCGGGCCGCCGCCAGCTGATCAACCGAAACCCCACAACGAATGTCCACTCCATCCGTCTTCCGCGGTTGCGCCCCTGTCAAAAACGCCGACATCGCCCGCGCGTGATCACCACCCCCATCCCCATGCGGACGAGCCTTGTCCGCCGCCAATCCCGTCAAAACTAAAAGATCCTTCCGATGCCCCTCCAATGGTTGCAAAATCTCCGAAAGCTTAAAGTCATCGACCCCACCCGTCGGCGTCCAATTCGCCATCTCTTTCCCATTCGGCACATACACAAAAGCCATCCGATTCGGGGCCGTCTTTCCAGGACTTTGACCCGCCGCCCACCCACTCACCTCACCCATCTTTTCTAACCAAGGAAGCGCCAAAACCGTTCCAAGACCACGAAGAAGGGTGCGGCGAGAAATCGATTTTTGATGCATTGAATTATGGGTGTTCATTCTGACCTTTTCCACGGCGAAGTCTAAAGCCATCGCTTTTCACTATCGCACTCACCAACGAAGAAAAACTATAGCCACTTTTCTCCACTTCGCCCTGGATTTTTTCAATCGCTCGGTCGTCGTAATCCTCTAACCCCCGACCCAATGCATAAATCATCAACTTTTCCGTCAAACATCGCAGAAAAACCTC
>Ga0114970_10000832_pt1 | contig 23355 bp, 18 predicted proteins | sample M_140205_XF_Meta_FD_87030 | JGI IMG/M metagenome (GOLD analysis project Ga0114970, IMG submission 87030) | Freshwater microbial communities from Lake Montjoie, Canada to study carbon cycling - M_140205_XF_MetaG | ecosystem: Environmental > Aquatic > Freshwater > Lake | place: Lake Montjoie...
AATCGCGAATACAAACCTCGACCCCAGCCGGATTGCAGGCCTGAAAAACGGCGGCAAAATTCTCCGAGTTGGCAGCCAAGAGGGCGCTTTTTCAAACTCTGCTTTATTCAGCGTCTCCCTAGACAATGCCCACACCGAAATGCTCTACAGCTTTTCGTCCAGTAGTGTTCTCCTTCGGTGGTTCCCTGCCGTTGATCTCATGATTCCTCACGCTGCATCCTAGCTGGCAAAAATGAAAAGGGCGGCCCGGCCACCGGCGGCGGGCATCACTTCCAGCAATCATCACTTGGCAAATGCACCACAAATGATACACTCCAGCCAAGCAAGCCTTTCTGCCCGTGCCCGCACCCCGCCCGCTGAACGTCATCTTCTACCGCTCCGCATCCGGCAATGAACCCGTGCGGGACTGGTTGAAGGACTTGCCCGCAGACGAGCGCCGCACCATCGGCGAGGACATCAAGACCGTGCAATACCGCTGGCCGCTTGGCATGCCGCTGGTGGACAGCCTCGGTGATGGCCTCTGGGAGGTGCGCACACGTTTGCCCACACGCATCGCCCGCACCCTTTTCATCGTCCATCAGGAGGAAATCCTCCTTCTGCATAGCTTCATCAAAAAGACCCAACGCACACCCTCGGAGGACAGGGCGCTCGCCCTGAAACGCAAACATGCCTACATCCAAAACAGCCAAGGTTAAGAACCCCCATCGCGGCAGCAGCTTCGACAGCTTCCTCGCGGAGGAGGGCATCCTCGAAGAAGTCGAGGCCGTCGCCGTGAAGCGTGCCATCGCGCTTAAGATTGCCGATCTCATGCAGAAGGGCAGCGTCTCGAAAGTCGCCCTGGCCCGCCGCATGTCCACCTCACGCGCCCAGCTTGACCGCCTGCTCGATCCTGAGAATCCCAGCGTCACGCTTGGCACCCTTTCCCGTGCTGCAAAGGCACTCGGGCGCAAGGTGCGGCTGCTGATGGTCAAGGTGTAGCCCTTGCATGCGCGGTCTTTTTTGTGCCGTCACGCTGCCGCTGCGAGTGGGACACGGGTATGCGTTGGACGCGCCACGCACGACAGCGGTTTGGCCGGCTGGTGATTTCGCGGAACTGCGTCCGCTGAGTGGGATGCAAGCCTAGGCAACGAATCACGTTCCCATCCTCATGCGCTCGCTGCTTCTCTTTCTCTTCGCCCTCTGCCCTTCGCTCTTCTTGCCCGCCGTAGCCTTGGCGAAGGAGGGTGCGGCACCACCCAACATCGTCTTCATCCTCGCCGATGACTTCGGCTATGGCGATCTCGGCTGCATGGGCTGCACAGACATCTCCACGCCGAACATCGACCGCCTCGCCTCCGAAGGGGTAAAGTTCACCGATTTCTACTCAAACGCACCTGTTTGCACACCTGCGCGCACCGGCTTCATGACCGGACGTTGGCAACAGCGTTGCGGACTTGAATACGCCTTCGGTTATACCGCGGAACAGTCACGCCGTGTAAACGGCCAGTGGGTCAACGAACCCGACATCCATGCGCTCGGCCTACCGTTGACCGAAACCACCATCGCCGACCGACTCAAGAGCGCTGGTTACGCCACCGGGGCCTTTGGCAAATGGCATCTCGGTTTCAAAGATGAGTTCAATCCCACCAAACGCGGCTTCGACGAATACTTCGGCGAACTCCTCGGCCACGCCGATTATTACAAGCACGCCTACTATGACGGCACCTACGCGTTGCGGGATGGTCTTCAGCCCGTGAAACGCGACGGCTACTTCACCGACCTCGTCAACGAACGCGCCGTGAAATTCATTCGTGATCACAAAGCTGCGCCCTTCTTCCTTTACGTGCCGCATCTCGCCGTCCACGGCCCTTTCCAGCCGCCGGATGCGCCGGAGACACCGATGGTCACCAAAGAAAGCATGCACCACGGCAGCCGCGCGATTTACAAAGCGATGGTCGAACGCATCGACCTCGGTATCGGCCAGATGCTCGCCGAATTGGAGAAACACGGTCTCACCGACAACACGCTCGTCGTTTTCTCCAGCGACAACGGTGGCGAGCGCTACAGCCGCAACCTGCCGCTCTTCCATCACAAGGCCACCGTCTGGGAAGGCGGCATCCGCGTGCCCTGTCTCATGCGCTGGCCGGGAAAACTGCCCAAAGGCAAAGTCACCTCGCAAATGGCCATCACGATGGACCTTCATGCGACCTTCCTAGCTGCTGCAGGAGTTACATCACCCGCGCCCAAGCTGCTCGACGGCATCAATCTCCTCCCGCTTCTCACCGCCGATGCCAAACCCATCGACCGCACCTTTTTCTGGCGTATCGACCGCTCCAACCGTCAGCAACACGCCATCCGTCAGGGGAAATGGAAATACATCAACGACGGCAACACCATGGACCTCCTCTTCAACCTCGACTCCGACATCAGCGAGCATACCGACCTCGGCTACCAGCACCCCGAGATTCTTCATGACCTCAAAGCGAAGTTGAAAGCATGGGAAGCCGAGATGGATGCGAGTGAAAGAGAGGTTTGGGTGCGGTGAAAGCGCGAATGACACATTGCTCGCATCAACACTCTGCGTATCTCTGGTCCACCATGAACCGACCCACGCTTCACACCCTCGCACTTTCTTTGCTCACCACTGCCGCTTTCGCGGACGGCGCATTCTATGGTGATCCTCCTGATGCCACCCATCCGTGGGCGATTCATGACATGAACCGGACGCAGCCGATGCGTGTGGAGCCGGGGACGTTCAGTTCGCAGGAAAAGCCAGGCACGCCACCTTCGGACGCGATCATTCTTTTCGGTGGGAAGCCCGAGGAGATCGAGAAATGGCAGGCGGACAAAAATCCTGCGGAGCCGACGAAGTGGGAAGTCAAAGACGGCGTGCTGCAATGCGTGCCTGGCAGCGGTTACGTGCGCACCAAGGAAGAATTTTCTGACTGCCAGCTTCACATCGAGTGGAGCGCGCCGAGCAAGGTCGAGGGCAACAGCCAAGGCCGTGGTAACAGCGGTGTGTTCCTCATGGGCCAGGTCGAGGTGCAGGTGCTCGACAATTACAACAACCCCAGCTACCCCGACGGCATGGCTTCATCCATCTACGGCATCAATCCGCCCATGGCAAACCCGCTGCGTGCTCCCGGTGAATGGCAGACCTATGACATCATCTTCCGTCGCCCCATATTCAAAGACGGCGTCGAACTCGATCCCGGTTACATTACTGTTTTCGTCAACGGTGTGCTCACGCAGGACCACACACCGCTCGAAGGCGGTGGCGGGCACATGCGGCGCTCCAAGCCTAAGGCATTTCCAGATCAAGGCCCGCTCAAGCTGCAAGATCACGGCAATCCCGTGCGCTACCGCAACATTTGGTATCGTCCGCTGCCGAAGCGCTCCATCGAAGGCGGCGAAGCCAGCCACATGAGTGAAGCCGCCACCGCCGCGAAGGGTGCGGAGATCGCCAAGAGCATCCGCGAAGATGCAGCCAAGCTCGAAGGCAACGCCAAGATGCTGCGCCTGTTTGAATCCATCTGCTACGAAGCCAATGCCGACGCGCAGGAGTTTGCACTCACCGCCGTCAAAGATTTCGCTGCCGCCATGAAAGCCGTGCCTGCCGACAAGATCGAAGCACAGAAAGGCGAGATCCTGCACGTCACCAAAGCGCTGCGTTACCTCACACAGTTCAAGTTCCTACCAGAAGATCTCGCTGCGAAGCAGGAACTCGAAGCCATCATCAAGGCGAACGATTGGGAGCCGAAGCCCAAGCCGAAGAAGAAGTAATCACCGGCTGAAATACACCGCGTAGTAGGAGGTGAATTCCATCTCCTCAAGGTGCATGCGGCGGTTGCGGGCCTGTTCGCCCCAGCTTTCGGTGAAGATGGCTTCGCGTTTGTCGGCGCGATAGCCGTTCACGATGGACGAATGCGCCGGAGCACCTTTCTTCGGCCAAGTCTTGCGATCATCCATGCTGGCAACAGGCAGCTCGGCCTTCTCACCACGCGCAATGCGCGCGGAGTAAGCGGAGTGAATGTAGTCACGCTCCTCCGCCCACCAGCGAAACACGACAACTGGCATGCCTTGATCAATGCTCTGCTTCATCTTCGCGGCTTCGAACTTCGGAGAACGCTGCGCCTTCACGCCAGCCTCCTGCGCCACATTGCCAAAGAGTTCGCGGATGTCGGATTTGATCTCGATGCCGTATTGAAAGCCGCTGAGCGCCGCATACTCCTCCGAGCCGGGCTGCAGGCCCAGCAGGCTGCCAACCATCGCCAGTGTGGCGACACCGCAGTAACCACGATTTCCCTGCGGCACCATTGGCACTACTGGCAGACGACGTTCGGGATTATTCGTGGCTGATTTCGCAACGGTGACCGGCAGAGAGACGAGTAGCGTGCTTGCTTCGGCTTCACTGCGGAAAAAATCGAGCAGCAGGAGTTGGTGCTCGTAGCTCATGAGCCGTGCAGCACCCTTCGGCAGTTTGAAAATCTGCGTCTTCATCTCCAGGCCGCTGCGTTTGCCAAGAACGAGGTCTTTGCCGGAATCAGCGCCGATTTTCTTCAAGCCATCCAGCATGGCTTCTTTGCGCTCGCTGAACTCCTTGTCAAAACGCAGCTTTCCTGCCTCAAAGGTTTCATCCTTGGGCAGATTCGAGTTGTTGAAGCCAAAAAAACTCCCGGCATCAAGGATGACGGCGCTGATCGAATGCACGCTGCCATTCACCAAGCGTGCGCTGACGGCCATCGGCTGAATACCAAACACATCACCACGGCTGGCGGCAGACACGCGCGAGATGCCAGCGGTTTCGACCACTGGAGCCGGAAACAACGCAGCAAACTCCGCACTCGACCAGCGCGTGGCATCGGCAAAAAGATTTTCATCTCCACGCACGCTGGCGCAGAGCAGCAGCCAACATAGCGCCAGCCTTCGCGAGATCATGCTTTCGACCGCGTTAGCGTCACGCTGGCCATGCTGGCCTGCTGATGCAGCGTGATGATGAGTTCTTTGCCGACATTGACTTTAGCAATGCCTTGCGTGGTCCACGTGGTGTTGCCTTGGAATACGCCGATGCTGGTGGTGAGACGCTTGGCAAGCGCTGCGGCACCACCGTTCTGTTTGGCCGGATCAAACTGCACGATCACTGCGGTGATGGCACCGTCCGCATTGCGCTCCACCAATGCCCGTGAAGCAACGACGCCGAAAACAGCTCCAGTTGTTTCCGTTTGCTGAGTGTTGGGGCTGCCCTGCACCGCCGCCCAAGTTCCAGGCAATTTCGCCGCCGCTGACCACTGGGATTCGACACGAAACCATTCTTCGAGGGTTGTGCCGTCATCATTCTGGCCGGTGATAAAAAAGCCGTTATTTACCGGCAACGACCAAGCACTCAGGGCAAAGCCGCACAACAGGGTGATATGCAAGATGCGTTTCATGGTATGGTGATACCAGAAACGACCAGTAAACGTCAATCCTGACATTCAATACGGTCATATGACCGCATCCGCCGCCAGCGCCGCATTACCGATGATGCCAGCCTCATTGCTAAAGCGGGCTGGCATAATTTGCAGGCGTTCCCAAACCACCGTGCTGAGCATGCTCTGCACTTTGCGTTTGAGCGGTGCAAAGATCAGATCACCGGCCTGAGCGACGCCACCACCGATGACGAAGGCATCGGGATTGAGCAACCACGCGATGCTGGCGATGGCGGTGCCGAGCCAATCGGCCACTTCACCCCAAATCTGACGTGCGATGTCGTCGCCAGCCTGTGCGGCATCGGCGATCTTCTTGGGTGTGCAGTCAGCGATGTCTTTATCGATGCCAGCCTCGGCGTAGCGCATTACGGCGTGCTCAGCGATCTGCTGATTGCCGGTGTATTTTTCCAACGCACCGAGATTGCCGTAGTGGCCGGGTTTGCCGTCGAAATGAATGCTCATCTGGCCGATCTCGCCCGCCGCAAAGCCGCTGCCGCGAAACATTTTGCCATTCAATACGAGCCCACCGCCGATGCCAGTGCCCATGGTGAGACCGATGACGTTTTTCAATCCACGTGCGGCACCGTAGCGGAACTCGGCGTAAGCCATCGCGTTCGCATCATTTTCGACGAGCACGGGCAGACCGGTTTTTTCGCTGAGGATGGCTTTGAGCGGCACATGCTTCCAGCCGGGGACGTTCGTCAGCTCATGCACGAAGCCATGATCAAAATCGACGAGACCGGGAACGCCGACGCCGATGGCGCAGATGTCCGGGTATTTCTGTTGCAGCTTTGCCACACGAGCAGCCATCTCGCCAATGAGCGCGGCCGGGCCGTGGAACTGAGCGGTGGGGATGGGCTCGTCGATGACGAGGAGTTCATCGCCCCGGCACACGCCGAGTTTCACGGAGGTGCCACCGAAGTCGATGCCGATGGAAGTTTTTACAGTGTCAGCCATAACAACCCGCCTCAAAGCGGGGCGCGGAGATTGCCCACCAAACGCCGTGCGCGCAAGATTAAATCAGGGCAGCGAAGGAGAAGCATCTAAGGCCACTCCAGCTCCAGCAGCGTCACGCCTTGTCGCGCGAGCTTGAAGCGGATCTCGGTGTTTCCGTTCGCGGACTTGAGCTCGGTTTGATCCGAGGCAGGAGTGAGTCGGCTGGCTTCTTCCAGCAGGCGGATTTGCTCGGCGGTGGGCTTTTGCGGAGAGCCAAGGGCTTGCCAAGCGATGAAGGAATTTGAGTGACCTTCATCGATGAGCGTGCGGATTTGCTTGGGGGTGCCTTAGGGCGTGTTGGTGAGTTGAACCGTGATACTTGCGGCGGGTCCTGAGAGATCATCGTCATGGTAATGCCATGCCAGGATGGTGATGCGCTTGCCATCGCGTGCGGCGAGGGCGGAGATGTCGGGCTTATCGCGGACGCCTGTTTTGAGCATGTCGTCGAGGGAAACGGCGGCATCGCTCTGCACGCGGAGTCGATCACCGCTCATGCGGGAGAACATGCGGAAGACATTGAGCACGGGCTTGTCGATGCCGTTGGTAGCAAGCGTGCGAAAACCAGCGAAGTAAGGCTGGTCCTCAAACTCAAACGCCCAGGTGAGTGCGCCTTCCAGATTGACGCCATGCTTCTCGGCAAGATCGAGTTTGCGAGGGAAGCTAGCGACGGTGTAGCTGGAATACATGGTGCCGTTTCGATAGGCGAGGTTGTCACCTTTGCATGCGGCGCAACCTTCGGGATCGGACTCGCCGATGACGATGGGTGTGTGCTTGAGTTCAGGATGCTTTGCGACCACGCCGAAGGCACCGTCGATGTCATTGAGCTGGCTGGAGATCCCCATGCGCACGTGTCCATCGACTTGCTTCGGGTTGCCTTTGGCATGGAAGGAAATAAAATCGAGCGGCGTGCCTTTCTCGCCGCTGGCCAGGTTGGTGCCCTTGAGGCAGTGGTTGAGAAAGGCTTCCAAAAAGTCGCCGCCCTTGCCTTGAGCGAGATCAGGACCACCGACCTTCGCTCCAGGTATGGCGCGGCGCACCGCACGGATGGCGTGGTCGTGCAGCTTGAAGAAGCCCTCACGAGTTCCTTTCCAATAGTCGACGTTCGACTCATTCCAGGTCTGCCAATACCAATGCAGCACTTCCTTCTCGCCATACTTTTCGACACAATGCTTCGCCCATTGATACACAAGCTCTTCCCACTTCGCGTAGTCCTTCGGCAGATACGCCCAGCCCCCAAACAGATCCTCGTATCTCGCATTGGGGAAGTGATGCCGATACGGCTCCGGCTTCGTCGAAAGCGCCTGCGGCATGAAGCCGATCTGCACATAAGGCCGCACACCTTTCTCGCGATAGGTGTCAAAGATGCGGTCCACGATGGTCCACTCATAGACTGGATTTCCTGCGGCATCTTCCGTGTAGGCATTGGTTGAGCCCCATTTCAGGCCGTGCTCGCCTTTGCCGGTGCTGAGCAAACTGTGGGTGCGGAAAAATACCTCATCCTTCTTCAACTCACCGAGTTCACCAAGCAGCTCGCTGCCGTGCTTCATGTAAGCGTAGTTGGGCTCATCCGCCCCGAAGAAGCGCCAGATGGGTTTGAGCGGACCAGTCGGTTTCGCTAAATCAATTTGAATCTGCACGGGAATGGTCGCCTCCACCGGCGCAGGCAGCGTGCCTTCATAAACGCGCACATAATCGACCACGAACTCATCTTCCTTCGTCGGGTCCTTTTCCCATTCGTTGGTGGCTCCTGCCCACGCTGCGGCCTCACAACTCAACTTCAAGTAGCCGTGCTTTTGGCACGGACCTTGAGAGATTGTCTTGCCGTTGTCTTTGCTGCCGAGTCCGATCAAATTCGTGCGACCCACTTCCCGACCGTCAAAGAAGGCCACGTAGTAGTGCCCGTCCCAATACATGCCGAATCGGTGGAACTCGCCATCGGCCAACTCAGGAGTCGGTGCGAGTTTGATGCCAGTGGCGTTGTGCTTCGCGCCGTAACCGTCCCAGTGGAAGTTCATGCCATATCGCGGCACGTTGGACTGTTGGAAACTCTCCAAGATGTCCGCCTCGATGCCTTCGCGGGTGTCCGCACTGTTCACGTTACCGCACATCATCCAAAACGCGGCCCAGTAGTCCGACTTCATGTTCTTCGGCAGCTTCGCACGCGCCTCAAAGTAGCCGTAACGCTGCGCAAACATCGTCTGCTTCGGATCATAGTCCTTCCGCGTCCGCACGGCCGCGCAGTCGTAGCGCAGCACGGGATCATCACTCAGAAGAATGCCAAGATGCAGCGCACCCTCGCTTACCGTGGCCAGTGACTTCACCCATCAACAACTCCCTTGTCGCGGCATCTCCGGCGCTTGCCATTTCTTGGTGTCGAGTTGGTTGCCATCGAACTCATCGCTAAAGGTAAGCTTAAACTTGTCGAGGTCGATCTCAGGCTCCTTGGCAGCCACGAAAAGCGGTGATCCAACTGCCAGAATAAGAGTCAAACAGCGAAACATGGAGAGAATTGGTTGCGGCATTGGAGGCAAGCTGATGCTGTAAGAATGGAAGATGATGGACCAAAAAACAGCAGCATCACCCCCTTGTCAATCCAGCCACTTTTGCATCCGCTGCGTTCGGTCCACTTTCATACTCGCTAAGCTTAAGGAAGACAGAAGTGCATGTTGGCGCATGGATCGACGATCTAGCGGGAACGCATAGCAAAGAGCGGCTCGATTCGTGTGGATGATGAGATCTCTGTGCTTGTTCGGTGACTACTTCGCCCCTTCGGCATGTTTCCCCGCTGGCCGTTTGTTCGCCTGGATCTCTGCCTCACGGCTGAGCAGTTCTTGCTTGAGATGGGCGACGATTTCGGGATTGGCGGCGGCGACGTCTTGGGTTTCGCCGGGGTCGGTCGCGAGGTTGTAAAGACTGGGCACGGGGCCGCCTTTGGGGGGCTTGGTTTTGCCAGCCGCTTTCTTGGCTTTCTTGTCGGCAGCGTCGCCTTTGAGGAAGAGTTTCCAATCACCTTGGCGAATGGCTGCGGCATTGTTACCGCCGATGTAGAGATGCGTGTCACGCACGGGGCCAGCATTGGCATTGAACATGAGCGGGGTGATGTCACGCCCATCGAGGATGCGGTCCTTCGCTGGCTCGATGCCGACGAGTTTGGCAAAGGTGGGCAGGATGTCGATGTTGCCGGCGATCTGATTGCATATCGTGCCAGCGGGGATCTTGCCGGGCCAGCGCATGATGCAGGGCTCGCGCACGCCGCCTTCGAAGTTGGTGCCTTTGTTGCCACGCAAAGGTGGTGCCGCGCGACCTGCGGGGCCATTGTCAGAGGTGAAGATGACGAGCGTGTTGTCATCGAGCTTGAGTTCCTGAAGCGTGGTCATGATCTGACCAACGGACCAGTCAATCTCCTCGATAGCATCGCCAATCAGACCCATTTTGCTCTTGCCTATGAAGGCCTCCGAAGCAGCCAGAGGCCCGTGGATCATTGTGTGAGGCAGATAGATAAAAAACGGCGCTTCCTTGTGCTCGCGGATGAACTTCACGGCTTGTTCCGTGTAGCGGCGAGTGAGTTGGGATTGATCAGGCTGTGTCTCGATGACCTTCTCGTCATCATAGAGCGGCAGCGGCGGCATCTCTTTGCGTCCGGCTTGCATGTCGTTGCTGTAGGGCAGTCCGAAGTAATGATCAAAGCCCTGACGCGTTGGCATGAACTCTGGGTAGTGCCCGAGATGCCATTTGCCGATGGCGCAGGTCGCGTAGCCCTTCTGTTTCACGATCTCGGCCAGCGTGACCTCGTCGGAGTGCAAGCCGATGGTATCTCGCGGAAAAAGCACACCAGGAATGGAGACGCGAGTGTTGTAGCAGCCTGTCATCAGGCAAGCGCGAGACATGGAGCAAACCGGCGTCGCATAAAAACTCGTAAACTTCATGCCCTCGGTCGCAAACTTATCCAGATGCGGCGTGCGCACCTCTTTGTTACCGAACGGGCCGATGTCCGCATAGCCCATGTCGTCGATGAAGATAAGGACGATGTTCGGCGTGGTGGCGGCATGAGCGAAGCCGCAGAGGAACAAAGAGAGCAGGAGGAGATGTCGCATGGTGGGCTGTGAAACGTTGGGTTTGGGACGAGTTGTCGATAACTTCGCTGGTCTCACTTCTTGAACATTTTGCCCCGCTTATCACCACCCGAAAGGATGTAGACGAGGAGGTCGGCGAGTTCGTCGGGGTTCATGCTGTTGATCATTCCTGGAGGCATGAGCGAAGTGGGCGAGGCTTTGCGGGACTTGATCTTGTCGCTTCGCACTTCGGTGATCTCGCCGGGGGCGGCGGGATTGGTGGCGACTTGGAGGAAGCCGCCTTCTTCGCCGGTGATGCGACCGATGATGGTGTTGCCGTTCCTTAGCTCGATGATGCTGCTTTCGTATTGGTCGGAGATGACCTTGCTGGGATCGACGATGTTCTCGACAAGGTCGCGCAGCGTGTAGCGATTGCCTGCGGCGGTGAGATCGGGGCCGACTCCGCCGCCTTCGTTGCCGAGGCGATGACAGGCCTGGCAAGCGGCGGCGATGAAGAGCTCGCGCCCGCGGTCGAAGCTGCGGCCGCTTTGCACCTTCGAGGCCAAAGCGGTGACTTCATCGACGGTGTAGGCCTTGCCCGGGCCTTTCGGTGGCTTGATCGCCTCGGGCTTGGTGGCGATGAACTTGGGTGTGGCGAGCACGGCGAGCTGTTTGCGCTCCTCCGCGTCCGGCACGGAGACGAGCGCGTCATTGCGGATGGTGTCGATGAAGCCGCGGAACTGATTCCCGCCGAGCCACGGACCCGTTTTGGCAAACCAAGCGAAGAACTCGCGACGCAGCTCGGGCGTCCAGCCGCTCTTGGCAAAGCGCAGGCCGTAGGCGTAGGCGATCTGTTGTTGGTTGGGCCGTGCATCGCCAGCGCGGAGGAAATTCGGGCCGTAGCGGTCGTTGCGGGCCATGCGCTCGACGGAGAGCCACTCGATGGGATCATCCTTCGCCGTGCGCATGAGCTGGATCGTCTCCGCGATGACTTCCGATGAGCCGAGCGCTGCCAGTGTGCGTGACAGCTCGCGATTCAGGTCGTTCGTCTTCGCGGGAAATACCGCATCGAGTCGTGCGAGCGTCTTCGCGAGCGAATCACCTTCTGGCAGGCCATTGCGAGCGAGGCTGATTTGATACACACGCACGAGCGCGAGCTGCTGCGCGGCATCGAGCTGCGCAAAGTCGAGCGCATGGAGCATCGAGAGCAGCGCGGCCTGATTTTCTTTTCCACCCATGCGGGCGAGCGCGACACCGCTTTCGATCACCGCCCAGGGTTCGCTTTGCTGCAACGCACGCGCGGCCCACAGCTTCGCCGGTTGGCGCTCGATGGCCACGCGGGCGGCGTAGCGCACGAGACGATCCGCATGACCGAGATGCGGCCACGCTTTGTCGATGGCCCCGGGGCCGGTGCCTTCCTCGTGCAGGCGCTCCAGCTCGACGCGCAGCTTGTGCTCCGGCGTCTCGACGGGTGCTGCGGCAGGCGCGGTGCTGTCTTTGCCCTCATAGGTCACGCGATACAGCGCCGATTGCGTGCGACGTCCGCCGATGGCGAAATACATCGCGCCGTCCTTGCCGATGACGGCATCGGTGAGAGGCAGCGGCTTGCCATAGACGAACTCCTCCAGCTTCGCGTCGTAGCCCGCGCCCTTCGGCGTGAGCACGACGGCGTAAAGCGTGCCGTAGGTCCAGTCGCAGGCATAGATGGCGTGCTGATACTTCGCGGGAAACGCCGCGCCGAGTCCGCTGACGACACCAGTCGGGCAACCTGGGCCTACATCGACCAGCGGCGGCACGATGTCGGGGCAGTAGCCGAGCAGTTTGCCCGACGACTCGCGGAAGCCGTAATCACCGCCGCTGACGAGGTGATAGATGCGCGTGGGCCGATACCACGGCGTGCCCGCGTCCCACTCCATGTCGCTGTCATAGGTGAAGAGATCGCCGAGTGCGTTGAAGGCCGTATCAAAATGATTGCGCAGGCCGTCGGCGATCATCTCAAAGCGTTTTCCATCCGGCGAAACCTTGCACGTGAAGGCCTGCGGCTCCGTGTCGGAGAACTCAGCGCCTTTGCTCGTGCGCGGCACCACCTGATCATCCGCAAAGGGCCGCGAGCCGCGTGTGTGCTCGATCGTCGGCTGCGCGGTGCCGTTGCCACACGCGATGTAGAGGCTCTTGCCGTCCGGCGAGAGCGTGATGCTGTGATTGCCGTGCTCGCCTTGGCCTTTGATCTCGCGCAGCAACGTCTTCTCATCGAACTGGCCAGTGCCCTTCGTGTCGCGCAGTCGATACAGGCCCGCGACATTCGGCTTCTCATTCACCAGCGCGTAAAGACTGTCGAAGGCATACAGCAACCCATGCGCCCCATTGATCTCGGCGCTGAGTTTCTCCACCTGCGCCTTGTCACCACTGCCCACGGGCAGCGGAGTGACGCGGGAAAGGCCACCGTATTGATCCGTAGCGAGCAGACGACCGCGATCATCGACCGTGAGGCCCACCCATGAGCCTTCGCTTTCTTTCGACACCTTGTGCAGCATCTCCACCTTGAAGCCCGGCAACGTCTTGATGTCCTTTGGCGCGATGACTTCATCCGAGGTCGGCTTCGTCTCCTTTTGCCGCGAGCGATCAAAGATCTCGCCATACGGCTTGTTGCCATAGGTGTTCACCACCTTCGCCGGCTTCCACTCTTCCGTTCCTGGAGCTGCGGCGGACCACGATGCATCGGTGAAGATCACGCGCTCACTGCCATCCGCGAGCTTCAGCGTCAGCACCGCGAGAAAGCCCGCCGCGCTGCCTTTGTTCGTCACCTCGGCCCGCAGCTCATTTTTGCCGCTGCGCAGCACCTTCGTCACATTCGCCTGCGTGGGCCGCTGCCAGTCAGGATTCGTCAAAACCGGCTCGCCATTGAGAAAAACTTCCGCGCCATTGTCGCAGGTCACGCGCAGCATCGCTTCCTTCACCTTCGCATCGCCGAGATCGAATTCCTTCCTCAAACGTGCGGCGCTCTTCGCATCCGGCGAATCACTCCAAAGCCATTTCCACTCCGACGAGGCCTGGATCGGTGCAGCGGCCACTTCGGCCTTCGGTTTGGCTTTGGCATTGCTTTTCGCCTTGTCGGCCGGTTTGGCCTTCGCGATCAAACTTGTATCAAAAGCCGCCACGGGAGCCTCCGGCAGCTCTTTGAGCAGGATGTCCTTCACTCGCAAAACCATCGCCGGCCCGCGATGAAGCTGAAACGCGAGGATGCCCTCCAAAAGCTGCGTCTTCGCACCAAAATCCACGAGGTCAATCGCCACCTTGCCGTCGATTTGATGCACCAGATGATTCCCCTGCGCGATGATCGTGTACTCATGCCACTCGGCGATGTCCACGCTCACCGGCTCACGCTCGGCCACGAGCCACTTCTTCCCCTCAGGGTCGATCACCACGCTCTGTCCATTCTGCACCAGGATGCCGCCCCACTTCTCGCCATAGACCATGCCGTTGTTCGGCGCGGCCGAGTGAATATCACACTGATACCCGCCCACCGACCACTTCCCCGCCTCTGGAAACTCCCGGCTGCGATACTGAATGCCCGAATTGCTCGCCGACACCCGCACCTTCGCCCGCAGCTCGAAATTCTTCACCACCCCGCCACGCCAGATGAGGAACTGATTGTACTTTAACTGCTCCGGCCCCGTCGTGGTGCCGACGATCTCGCCATTCTCCACCTTCCACAGCTCCGGATTCCCATCCCAGCCGCTGAGGTCTTTGCCGTTGAAGAGCGGCTTGAAGCCATCTTGTGCGTAAAGTGCGGAGGAAGCGAGCGTCGCTAAGAGGAGCGTGAAAGTGAGTTTCTTGAGCATAGAGTTTTTTGGTTCTTCGTTGTTAGTTTTGATCGAACGACAACTCACTCGTCCTTGTTGCCAGCTTTGCGGCCTTTCGGCTTCTTGGGCATGGCTGCGGAGTCGGGATTCACATAGGGCGGCTTGTCAAAGGCGTCGGTGAGGCGCGGGTCGTTCGACTTTTCTAGCACGGACATAAGTCGAGCGGAAAGTTTCGCCCTGACATCAGCAAAGGCGGGTTCAGCGGCGAGATTGTGCATCTGATCGGGATCGTTTTTCAGATCGTAGAGTTCCTCCGCCGGACGTTTGGCATAAGCGAGATCGTAGAGCGGCTTGGCCGCCGTTTCCTCACGATGGGCCACCATCCAGGCAATGGTGCCGCTGCTTTGCGGATTCGCATCGCCACTGGGGCCTTTGTCGCTGTAGGGATCGCCGCAAGGCCAGCGGTCGGGTTTGAAGTTGCGGATGTAAAGATAGTCCGCCGTGCGGATGGCACGCATGGGGTAAGGCATGAAATCCGTGCGAGTGCCGGCCTCGTGGCGCTCACGCCCGACGAAGACGAAATCGCGTGTCGGGTCGATGATGCCGGATTGATCCGATTTCAGCAGCGGGAGCAGCGAACGTCCGTCCATCCCTGCTGGCGGCGTGATGCCCGCGGCCTTCAGCCAGGTCGGCGCGAGGTCGATGTGGCCGACGAAGTCATCGACGACGCGGCCCGGCTTCGCGATGCCTGCGGGCCAGTGAATCATGAGCGGTGCATGCACAGCCAGGTCGTAGCAGTGTGTCTTGCCGCGCGGCATGTTCACGCCGTTGTCGCCGGTGAGGACGAGCAGGGTGTTGTCGAGTTCACCGGCTTTTTGCAGCTGGTCGAGAATGACGCCGACCTCCAAGTCCAGCGCCAGCACTTCACCGAGTGAGTCCGCGTAGTCTTCACGAGCTTCGGGCACGTCAGGAATGAACGCGGGCATTTTGCCTTTCAGCGCATCGGGATCGATGCCCCACAGCTTCCAGCCTGAGCCGACCGGATAAGGTCGGTGCGGGCCGACTGGACCGAGCACATGGCAAAAGGGCTGGTCCGGTTTGCGCGTGGATAGAACTTTTTGCATCACGTCGCGCACGGCTTGCTCGAAGACTCTGGCGGTCTCGTCGCGTCCGAGGCGCTGTTTCCTCGCATAGAGGCTGAACCGCAGCCCGTCGCCGCCGAGTGGGATGCGCGGCGGGCGCGGGTCCAACTCCAGCGCCTTCCCGGCGATCGATGTCTTGTAACCGGCCTCTTGCAGCAATGCACCGAAGCGCGGGAGCGCATCGCCAGGGTTCGGAGTCTTGTTGATCTCCCAACCGGGGTCGGGCTGAAGGAACGCATCTTTGCCGCAGCGCCAGAAATAGGAACCCGTGGCCATCGAAGCACGGGAAGGCCCGCAAGACGATACGCCCATGAAGGCATGACGAAAGAGCACGCCCTCACGCGCAACGCGGTCGATGTTCGGCGTCTCGATGACATCATTCACGCTGGGGCGGGCCGGATCGCGATAACAGCTCGCAATGCGTCCCCAGTCGTCGGCGAGGAAGAGGAGGATGTTCGGCTTTGCGGCGGACGTGGCATGAAGTTCGGCCAGTGAGGCGAAGGTCAGCGCGGATAGAAAGGCGAGAGTCAGTCTCATGGGGCGCAAAAGGGCTCAGATTTATTTCTTCGGCTTCGCGGCGGCTTTGGCTTTTCCTTTGCGCTGCTGCTGTTTGGCCTCGTCCTGCGGCAGTCGCTTCTCACCCACGCTGAAGGACCACTCGCGCAGCATCGCGCGATGGCGCTCGATCTCGGAATTGAGCGAGGCTTCGGCAATGAGGTTCCTCATCTCATAAGGGTCAGCGCGCAGATCGAAGAATGCTTCCTCGTCGTCGGTGGAGAGCATGTATTTGAAGTGATCCGTGCGCACCATGCGGTGACCGGTGCCCACTCGATTCTCCGGCGGTCCGACGCATTCCGTGATGACGTAATCGCGCACTGTCGCCTCCGGGGCGTTGATGATCGGGCGCAAAGATTTGCCCATGAGCTGCGGCGGCGCCGTGGCTCCTGCAAAGTCGATGATCGTCGGAAACACATCGAGTGATGACACCAGCGCCTCGCTCTTCGCACCCTTCACGGGCAGCAGCGGCGAATGGATGAACATCGGCACACGCACCGATTCCTCGTGCATGGTGATCTTGTTTCCCAAGCCGTGATTGCCGAGGTGGTAGCCGTTGTCAGACAGGAAGATGATGATCGTGTTCTCATAGAGTCCGGCGGCTTTCATTTGCTCCACGAGCGTGCCGACTTGTTCATCGAGCATGGTCACATCGCCGTAGTAGGCTTTGATGACCTCCTTCATGGCCTCCGCCGAGCGCGGCGGGCCGCAGGTCTGACCGGCAGGTGCATTGGGATAGATCGAGAGTTGGCTATCGCGGAAGCCGATCTTGCCAGGGGGCGTTTGATTGAAGAAACTCTGCATCGGTGGCGACTCCATCCAGTTCGGATCGAGCGTGATGACGCTGTCCTTGTAGATGTCTTTGAACCGCTGCGGGGCGGTGTAAGGCACATGCGGGTTATGAGGCGTGAGCCAGAGCAAGAAAGGACGCCCTGTATTCGACTCCCGCTTCAAGAACTTGTCTGCTTCCTCGAACGTCTCTTCGTCATTGGCGTCCTTGATCTCACGACCTTCAGCAAAACCAAACGTCGTCGGCTCACCCAGATGCGACTTCCCATACAGCGCAGTGTGATAACCCGCCTGCCCCAGCATCATCGGCAAGGTCACGAAACGCTTCTCCTCGACCACGCTCTTCTTGAACCCCGCTGAAGCCAAAGCGACCGAGCCATGCTGCTGAGGAAACATCCCCGTGTAAATACTCGCCCGGCTCGCCACACAGATCGGCGAGGCCACAAACGCGCGATTCAACCGCAGCCCCTCCATCGCTAACCGGTCGAGGTTCGGCGTCTTTACCGCCGGGTTGTTGTAACCGATGGCGCGATAAGTTTGGTCATCGGTGAAGATGACCACGAAGTTTGGCTTCTTTTCAGCGAAGAGGGGAAGGCAGAGGGTAGAGAAAATGGCGAGCAAATGGAGGCGCATGGTCCCGCTAGAAACGTTGGCCTTTCACGAACATCTCAGCAAATGCTGTGTCGGATTCCGCAGTTTGGGCCGACTTCATTGACAAATTCCGGCTACTCTCTCCGCCACTTGGAGATTACTTCCCGGCTTTTTTCTTCGCCGAATCGTCTTCGAGCGATTTGAGTTTTTGTTCCGCATGTGCGGTGAACTCGGCGAGGTCGAGGAAGCTGTCTTTGTTCGCATCCGCGCCATTGAAGTGCTGCTCGCTGTGGTGACCCATCTTGGAGATCTTGCGATACTCGGTGGCGTCGAGTTTGCCGTCTTTGTTCGCATCGAGTCGTGCAAAGCAAGGTTCAGTGCCTTCGCTTAGAATCGCGAACCATGTCTGCTTGCTGAGGCCGCCGACGAGTTCGGCGGCGTCGATGAAGTCGTCATGATTGATGTCACCAGCTTTGAAATGTTCCTCGCCATGATGAAGTGCCTGCACGTCGAGAGCCTTGTATTCTTCGAGCGAGAGCTTGCCGTCCTTGTTCTTGTCCGCAGCTTTCATGATGCGCTGCATCAGCACGGCGCTGGTATCAGCGGCATGCAGCGAGGCTACTGCGACGAGCAATAGTGCGGTGGTGGCGATCAAGTATTTCATGTTTGCTTTGGCGTGAGATCTCTCAACGTCGCCGATGGCTTGCCATTTCATTTCAATAGAATGGCGAAAGCTATTTAATGTTCACCAGCTATGTTGGGTGAATGGCAGATCTGAGCCTCATCTCATCAGTAGCTGACCTTGAGATTATCCATCAAATAGATCTCGTCATCGCTGGAGACTTTGGCGCGGATGACAAGGACGAGGCGTTTGCCTTCGGTGGTGCCTTTGAGAGTTGTGACGTCGCTCTGCTTGCCTTTGACTTCGCCGATGAGGGTTTCTTTTCCGCCGTCCACGATTTTGTAGAGCTTGACGTAATCTTTGCCGTCCACGCCACCCATCGACCATGCGTCGAGACTGATGTCAACGGGGCCTTTGGAAATGTCGATCTCGCCGGTGCGGAAGATGCCTTCGTCGCCTTTGTCGTTGATGAATAGGGCCTTGTCTTTCACGGCGAATGCGCCTTTGGATCGTGTGGCGGTCCAGGAGGTTTTGCCGGTGTCAGAGGTGGTTTGATTGGCAAAGGTGAACTCTTCTTTCCACGGTGCGGAGTTTTTCGTTGCTGCGTCGAACACGGCGATGGATACGGATTGCTCTTTGGTGGCACCATCCTGGTCAGTGACTCGCGCAGTGAGGGTGTAGTCGCCTGCTTTCAGGGCTTTGAAGGTGTGGGTGAAGGTTGGTTCGGTGCTTGTTTGGATGAGCTCGCCGTTGTTTCTAAGTTCCACCTTGGCCAACTTTTTCTCACCGGCTGAAGCATGGATCTGCATGGCGACATCGGCGGGGCCTTTTTGTTCTGAGAGGTCCATCGGCGAGACGATTCGCACCCAGGGATGAGGATGCGCGGCATCGACAGTCATAGGGCCACCGAGATCGGCGAGTTCGCGGAGGATGTCGGTGTCGAGCTGGTGCCAGCTTTTGAAGTGGTAGTTTCTCTGCATGTCGGCACCGATGTAATGCGCATCCATGATGTCGGCATACTTTGTCCAGTGGCCAAAGGCCGTGAGCATGACCTCGCGGGCTTCAGGCAGTTTGTTTTGCTCCAGCAATACGGCTGCACGAATTTTGGAAGCACCGAAGAGGGAGAGATTGGCCATTGCTTCGAGGTCCTTGAGGTTCAGGGACAGTTCGTGGTTCGATCCGGGCTTCATGGTGGCGAGCAGCTTGCGGGCTTCATTTGCCAACTGCGCGATCTCGTCGGCATTGGCGAGCGCGGATCGTTTACCATCGAGGTCGCCTTTGGCGGTGTCTTTCACATCGGCGAGGTCCGATCCATCCATGGGTTCGGTTTCGCGCAGATCATTTAAAGTTAGGTAGCCGCCGTCCTTGCTGGTCCAGCGCTCGGGCCACCAGTGGAAGTCGAGGCTCCAGTTTCCGGTGACCTGTTCGTTAACGAGCCTGACTGCTCGCGAGGCCTTGCTCCATGCTTCAAAGAGATCATTCACCGCAGCTTCGGGATAGTGGCTCGCGAGATGGCTCTTAAATAAGTCATCGGCCACGTTTGGATTGTAAGCGATGCGGCCCCAGATCTTTTGCATATACCAAGTCCTCTGGACATCGAGCGTCTGGTGGTCCTCAAAAGATGGGTCCTTGCTGTTGAACACACGCGAGAACACCCAACCATCCGGGCCGATGTAGATGCCATCGACGTGCTTGCCCACAGTGGGGAAATGATTCACGTAATCGCGAACGAACTGCGGATCAGCCCAGTGGAGGTAAAACCAATCGTCATTGCGAATGGTGAGCCAGGACGTGATGCCGAGCTTCTCCAACTGCGGTTCCAGCTTCTTGCGGCTCCAGTAGATGGGCTTCACGGCAGCGTGCGCGTGCGCATTGGAATACTTGTGAGAAATGTCGAAGCGGACATTGGGCAGATCCATCAGCGGTTTGAAATGCTGCGCTGTGGGCTCCAGATCGCTTTGCAGCAGCCGATGAATGAAGCCGATGTTTCGCTCAGGATGAGCGGTGGCATATTCATGAACACCACGGCCATAAGTGTCCCATGCCCACTCCTCTTTGAGATCGGTGTCCTCAGTGTCCATGTTTTCGCCGACGGTGACGCCGATGCCCGAGAGATGCGGATAGGTTTCCAGCAGCTTGGTGGTGCTTTTGCGCAGATAGGTCCGCGTTGCCTTGTTCTCCGGTCCCTTGCCAATGCCGTGTTTATCCTCAGCGGTGGAGAGGAAGATGTTCCAGGTGAAGACGAAAGTCTTAAAGCCACGCTCGTTGCCGTATTTCATCACCTCCTGCCAGAAGGCGATTTTCTTGTCGATGCTCCAATCATTGATCGCCACCGTGTCTCCGTCTTTGTCAAAGCCAGTGACGCCCTGAATGGCGACACCGGGATACTCGTCTTCCATGTTCACCATCGAGGTGAAGGGATGCGGGTTCCAAAGCGAGAGCACGTTGTAGCGATGCCGAGCCATTTCATCGAACCACGTCTTCCAAAACGTGATGTCCCACACATGCCGAATGGCGAGGCGATTAGCCGTGCCTCGGGAGTCGTAGAAGTAGGTCGGCGCTTCTTTATCCAGCGGAACATTGAACTTGATGCCGCGGTTCCGCAGATGCGGTGCGTCGTCTTCACTGCAAGCCTCGGTCATGCCTTTGAACGTGATGTTCTCGGCGATCTGCAGCGCGCCATACATCGCGCCGTTGTCATCGCCACCCAGCACCCAGTAGCACAAGTCAGGCTTGGATGTGCTGCGGGTAGCATAGGCTTGCTCACCAGGATTCTTCAATGCGGCACCGCCCTGAGATTCAAACACAGCACTGACTTTCGAATCAGAAGCCAGCGCGATCACGATCTTCTTTCCAGCCACATCATCTTTCAGCGCAGAGAGTTCTTTGATTTCAACAGTGACCTTCTTGGCCTCCAACGCCGCACGAATGTCACCCGCAGCGAAGACATGCTGAGGAGTCGCGGAGTTATAGAAAAGACTGACAGTCTCGGCGGATGCGGCGCTTGTGAATCCGCCGAGCGCAAGCATCGTGGACAATACAAGTATGATCGTTCTGGGTCGGGATGGATCGAGTTGGGTGGGTAGATTCATGGGGGAGTGTTGGATTAGATTTTTGGGATAACTACTTCCCCTTGGCGGGCGGTGTGCCTGGCTTCCAAGTGCGGACGATCTCGATGTCCTCCGCCGCCTTCGCGGTGAGAGCAGGCATGTCGGTGGGGCCGACTCGATTGAGCAATTGGGGCGTGTATTGGCGGTCGTAGATGGCGGCGTATTGCTTCCAGCGGGCGAGGGCGTTTTCGGCGTGATTGAGGGCTGAGGTCTGTGCGGCGGCATCGGCGCTTGCGTTAAACTCAGCGAGTTCGATGGCGCTACGAATCTTTGCGGCGAAGTATCGGCCTAGAATGGCTTGCGCTCCGTAGTCGCCGAGTGTCAGCGTCAACTCTTTGTCGGTGCCGGCGGCTTGTTTGCGCAGCTCGGTAACTAGCTGCAAAGTCGTGTCGGCATCACGATCGAGTGCGCTGGCGACCTCCGGTGGCGTCTGTGCGGTGATGGCTTTTTTGGTGCTGAGTTTTTCGCGCCACTCTGAGATGCTGAAGACATCCTCGCCTGGCATCGTCTTGCCTTCCATGAAATGCCGCACTGTGTAGAAGCCCTTGTATTGCTTGGGATGGCTGAGATTGGCCTCGGGATACCAATGCAGGTCGATGGAGCCCCAGTTGAAGCGAGTCACTTGCGGAATGATGCGTGAGCTAGCTTGTGATGCGGCGAAGAGTTTCTCAGCAGAAACGGAAGGATGCCGTGTGCCGAGCAGTCGCTGAAAATGCGCATCCGGCAGGGACGGATCGTAACTCAAGCGGCCCCAGAGATTAAAGCTGAACCATTGTCGGTTCCAGACCAACTGACGGCGTCCGTCTGTGCCCACAGCTCGCGGCTGAGGAAATCGCGGCCCCAGATGTAGCCGTCTGGCCCCATGTAAAAGCCAGCGAGCTTTTCGGGTCCAGGCATGTTTTTGATGAAGGCACGAGCGAAGTCGGAATCACCCCAGCGGAAGCTGTAGGGGTCATCGTTGCGCACGGTGAGCCAAGTGCGGTGCTCGGGCGTGATCTCGGGTAACACACCCTTGATGAACGACGGCGCACGGGAAGCATACATGTGCGCCACGGCGTATTTGTAGCTGAACTCGAAGGGGCCGGGATAGTCCTTCCATTGTTTCAAAATGGGGCTCAGTCCGGTCTCGTGGAGACGGTGAATGAGTCGGAATTTGCGCTCTGGCTGGATTTTTAGCGCGTCACTGATGCCCTCGCCATAGGTCGCCCACAGCCACTCTTCTTTGCCCTTCGAGCCGTCTTTGTGCTCCATGTTTTCGCCTGCCGTGATCCCCATGCTGGCGAGGCGCGGATAGGTCAGCACGATCTCGCGAACGCTCTTGCGAAAGTAGTCGCGGGTGGTGGCGTTGTCGAGTTCGTCCGTGATGCCGTGTTGGCCGTCGGTGCCGTTGGTGAAGACGTTCCAGGTGAACCAATACACTTCGATGCCGCGATCATGCGCGTAGTCCATCACCGAACGCCAGAACGCGATTTTTTCATCCATGGTGATGCGCTTTACGACCTCGTGGCTCTCCAGCATCCACCATGCCAGTGCCTCGGGGTGAAAAGGAGTCGAACGGCTTCACTAAATCTGCCGTGGTGCGCCACACATCGTCCAGCGCGATCTTCGAATACTCCGGCACCTTCACGATGGATGGAAACGGATGCAGATTCCAAAGTGTGAGCACATTGAAGCGATCCCGCGCCATGCGGTCGATGAACTCATGCCAGAACTCCAGGCTCCACATCTCGGGAATGTTCGCCTGCGCCGAGCTGCTGTTGTCCGAATAGCTCGGTGTGCGCAGATCGAGCGGGATGTTGAACTTGATCCCGCGCTTGGCGATGTGCGGCGTGTGTTCGGAGTCTTTGACTGAGTCCAGTGTGCCGATGCGGATTGCTTCGGCGATGTCGAGGCCGCCATACATGACACCGGCTTGATCAGCGCCGATGACCGTCAGACTTTGGCCTTCACGTTTGATGCGGTAACTTTGGGCTTTGGCCTTGTCATCTTTGGCGACAGTGAGAGTGATCTGTGCCTCTGTCGTTTTAGCGGCAGCTTCGCGACGGATCTCTTCTTCGGCAAACTTGCCGGGAGCACCAGTGGAGGGATCGTTGGTGATTTGCAGGCTGGCTGCTGTCGCAGGAAGTGCGAAGGCGACGACCCATGCGATAAGGAGTGCTAGGCAAGAATGGCACTCGGTTAAGCAGCAGCACGGTAGCGTTCACGATGGGGGATTTCTTGGAACTTGTGGCGCGGGGCAGTTAGTAAT
>Ga0114970_10000833_pt1 | contig 23353 bp, 21 predicted proteins | sample M_140205_XF_Meta_FD_87030 | JGI IMG/M metagenome (GOLD analysis project Ga0114970, IMG submission 87030) | Freshwater microbial communities from Lake Montjoie, Canada to study carbon cycling - M_140205_XF_MetaG | ecosystem: Environmental > Aquatic > Freshwater > Lake | place: Lake Montjoie...
ACAGAAGAAAAATTATGCTGACGGCCCTGCTGGCAGCCGCAACCGATGCCTTGTGGGCGCAGGCCGGTACTGCGGTGTCGCGCATCGTCGTTCCATTTGCCGCTGGCGGTGCACGCGAAATGCCGGCCCGCGCGATCCAGCAGGAGCTGGGCAGGGAACTCACCGCCAGCACCACCAGCCGCTGCGGACCATGTCGATGCGCCAGCGCCTGCAGCGTCGGCATTTCTACCAGGCAGGGTTCGCACCAACTGGCCCAGAAGGGGATCAACACCACCTTGCCGCGCAGATCGGCCAGGCTCCAGGTCTGACCGTCAAGGTCGGTGGCGATCATCACGGGGGTAGGCTTCGCAGACAGGCTGGGCCGATCATCGCGATTGCTTCGCTTCTTTCCGGTGGATCATCGGCCGTCATTGTGCGACCGCAGCCAATGAGCGATAGCGCCGCCTTCAGGACCGGCCGCGCCAACCAAAGGGTTTCCACCCTGTACGCTATCGGAGCCTTGGCCTACATTGGGGGCGAAGGAGAGTAGCGCATGACCCCAAGCCTTTCGCACCGGTTCCTACACCGCAGCCTGCAACTCACCCTGTGCGCGGCGCTCGGACTCGCCGGCGCTTTGTCACAGGCGCAGACCTACCCGTCCAGACCGATACGGCTGGTCGTCACCTTCCCGCCCGGCGGCGCGCCCGACATACTCGCGCGGCTGTTCAGCGAGAAGGCGCAACTCGGCCAGCCCTTGGTAGTCGACAACAAGCCGGGGGCCGGCGGCAATATCGGTGCCGACATCGTCGCCAAGTCGCCCGGCGACGGCTACACGCTGGTGATGGGAACCGTCGGGACGCATGCCATCAACGGCGCCTTGTACGACAAGATGCCCTACGACATGGTGAAGAACTTCAGCCCGATTTCGCTGGTAGCGTCGGCGCCCAACTTGCTGGTGGTCCACAACGACCTGCCGGTCAGAAGCGTTCCGGAGTTGATCGCCTACATGAAGGCGAACCCGAACAAGCTGTCTTTCGGTTCGCCGGGCGTTGGCACCTCGGTGCATGTGTCGGGCGAACTCTTTAAGTCGATGACCGGCACCAGCATGACGCACATACCGTACAAGGGCCGCCAGTTCGCCATTCCCGACCTGATCGGTGGCAGCATTCAGGTGATGTTCGACAACATGCCGTCGGCGTTGCCGATGGCGCGCGAAGGCAAGATCCGGGCGCTGGCGCAGACCACCGAGCGCCGCTCGGCGGCAGCACCCGATGTGCCGACGGTCGCCGAGTTCGTCCCGGGATTCGAGGCCACCACCTGGTTTGCCCTGTTCGCGCCGGCCGGCACGCCCCGGCCGGTCGTGGATCGCCTGAACGCCGAACTGGTCCGGGTATTCCGCCTTCCCGATGTGCAAGACCGTCTGAAGACCCTGGGCCTTGAAGCCCTGCTTTCGGGCCCGGACGAGCTGGCGAGGTACCAGGCTGCGGAAATCGGCAAATGGGCCAAGGTGGTCAAGGAGTCTGGCGCCAAGGCGGAATAAGATCGGTGTAGCCATCCCTATACCCTTAGCCAGGAAGCCTGCTGCCATGAAAATCTGCCATCGATTCCCAGCGCCTAGATGGCGCGCCCTGAGCCTGATCGCTGCCGGGTGCATGGTGCTTGCCGCCAATGCGGCCAACACCCCGACCGAAGCGCCGCAATCGGCGATGGAGGCCTTCGCCAAGGCGCATGACGCGGTGGTGGGCCTTCGTGTCGGCGTTGCCCAGGACGCACGATCGGCGCAGACGCTGGGCGTCGAGCGCTCCGGTTCGGGCGTTGTCATTGGTGCCGACGGGCTCATTCTGACGATCGGCTACCTGATGATGGAAGCTGAAACCATCGAGATCATCACGCAGGACAACAAGAAGCTGCCGGCAAAGGCGGTCGGCTACGATGTGGCGACCGGCTTTGGGCTGGTACGGGCGCTGCTGCCTTTGCGCGGCGCGGCGCCAGTGGCAATGGGAAGCGCCGCTGCCCTCAAGGCGGGCGAGGCGATGATGGCCGTCACCGGCGCACCCGGCGACGGCGCCGACAGCCAGGTCGCGATGACCCAGGTTGTGAGCACCAGGCCGTTTTCGGGCTATTGGGAGTACCACATCGACCTGGCCGTTTTCACCAGCCCGCCGATCGCCAACCACTCCGGGGCACCGCTGTTCAACCAGAGGGGCGAGTTGATCGGCGTAGGCAGCCTGTTCGTCAGCGACGCGGCGGGCGGCGGGCGGCGCACGCCAGGAAATATGTTCGTTCCCGTCGATCTGCTCAAACCCATACTGGCGGAGCTGCAACAAAGCGGCAGCACCCTGCAGGGGCGCAGGCCCTGGATCGGCCTGAGTTCGTCTGAACAGGGTGGCCGGGTGCAGGTGCTGCGGGTCAACCCGGACAGCCCGGCGCAGCAGGCGGGTCTGGCACCTGGCGATCTGGTGCTGGCGGTCGACGGCGTGACGGTGGCGACGCTAGAGGCTTTCTACAAGAAGCTGTGGGACCGCGCACAGCCCGATGCGGAAATCTCGCTCACCGTCGTGCAGGGTGCCACTCTGCGGACCGTCGTCGTCAAGCCGGTCGACCGGTCCAGCACCATGCGCAAGCCGGCGGGAATCTAGGGCGGATCGCGCAGACCCTCGAGCACCGTCGGGAAGCACAAACGCAGTCCGAGTTCAAGCTTCATGCGCCGGTTGTCCATGCGCCGCGACTCCGACATGAAGCTCAGCAACATCAGCGGCAGCGCATGGTCGGCTGTGCTGCGCGGCACGCGCGGGGGACGCGCCAGACCATAGAGGTCGGCGGCTAGGTCGAAATAGTCACCCATTTTCAATTGCGAATCATCGTTCACGTTGTAGACGCGCTGGGCCTGGCCTCGCCACAGCGCGCTGATGCAGGCGCGTGCCAGGTCGTTGGCGTGGATGTGGTTGGTATAGACGTCGTCCTGGACACGCAATACCTGCGTTCCCTTGAGCAGCCGCACCCGCGGCGTCCCGCCATCGCGGTCGGCAGCGTAGATGCCCGGTATGCGCAAGATGCTGCTGCGAACGCCTGCTGATCGACCTAGAAAGCGTATGCGCCGCTCGGCGTCGAGTCGCCTGCGCGCGCGCGGCGTGTCAGCGCGCGGGTTGCGGGTTTCGCTGACCCAGGCACCGGCGCAGTCGCCGTAGACGCCGCTGGTCGATCCGTACACCATCGCCGCCGGGGCGCCCCGGCGGCGCAATGCGGCGACCAGCGCCTGGGTTCTGGCGTCGTGCCAGCCCTGCGCGGTCGGCGGTGCCAGGTGGAGCACCCGGGTCGCGATGCCGGCCAGCCGACGCAGCGTGTCGGGTTGGTCCAGGTCGCCGAGCAGCGGCTGGATGCCACGGCCGCGCAGTTCGCCCACCCGCGCAGCCGTCGAGCTCAGCGCGATCAGCTGGACACGCCCGCGCAGCCGCTGCGCCACGCGCAAGCCGATATCGCCACAGCCCACGATCAGGATGCGCTGGCGGCGAAATCGCGCGGGCAAGGCGCCCAAGGGGCTTTGGATTGAGGGCAAAATCGGCGGTGGCGCTGACAGTCAGCCCCGAGGATAACCAAAGATGCGTTTGCAGATCGCCATTGAGCCCAGCGGGCGGATTTTCAGTGCCGACCCGGATGAGACGATTCTGGCTGCCGCCATACGCCAGGGAGTCGGCCTGCCCTACGGCTGCAAGGACGGCGCCTGCGGCTCGTGCAAGTGCAAGAAGCTCGAGGGCAGCGTCGCGCACGGCCCGCACCAGGCCAAGGCGCTGAGCGCCGACGAGGAGGCCGCCGGCTTCGTGCTGACCTGCTGCGGCGTGGCCCAAAGCGACCTGGTGCTCGAGTCGCGCCAGGTGACGCAGGCCGGCGCTTTTGCGATTCGCAAGATGCCGTCGCGGGTGGTGTCGATCGAACGCCTTTCGCACGATGTGATACGGCTACAGATGCAGTTGCCGGCCAACGAGCCTTTTCTGTACCACGCCGGACAGTATGTGGAGTTCATCCTGCGCGACGGTGTTCGGCGTAGTTACTCGATGGCCAACACGTCGCACCGGGGGCCCGGGCTGGAACTGCATATCCGCCACATGCCGGGCGGCAAGTTCACCGACCATGTATTTGGCGCCATGAAGGAAAAGGAAATCCAGCGCATCGAAGGACCCTTTGGCAGTTTCTACCTGCGCGAAGACTCCGAAAAGCCGATCGTGCTGCTGGCCTCCGGGACCGGCTTTGCACCGATCAAAGCGCTGATCGAGCACATGCAGTTCAAGGGCATCGTGCGCCCCGCAACGCTGTACTGGGGCGGCCGGCGTCCGCAGGATCTGTACATGGACGCGTGGGTGCGCAGCACGCTGCGCGATATGCCGACGCTGTCCTATGTTCCGGTGGTGTCCGATGCGTTGCCTGAGGACGGATGGAGCGGCCGAAGCGGTTTTGTCCACCGCGCGGTGCTCGAGGACCTGCCAGACCTGCACGCACACCAGGTCTACGCCTGCGGCGCACCGGTGGTGGTGGACTCGGCGCGGCGCGATTTCTGCGAACTCGCGGGACTCGACGAAGAAGCCTTTTACGCCGACTCCTTCATCACCGAGGCCGACAAGGCGCAGCCATGAACCATGAATTCCGGCGCCACTTCCTGATCGCAGCCATCGCCACATGGGCGATCGGCGGCGGGCCTGCGCAGGCCCAGGCATTTCCGTCCCGACCGATTCGCTGGATCGTCGTGGCACCAGCAGGCTCATCGCTGGACGTGATCGCGCGGGCGATGCAGGAAAGGCTCAAAGAATCGCTGGGCCAACCCGTGGTGATCGATAACCGCGCCGCCGCCGGGGGAACGCAGGGAACCGGCGAAGCGGCCAGAAGCGCACCCGATGGCCACACTTGGGTCATGTCGTACAACGGCCCTCTGTCCTACGCGCCATTCCTGTACACGAAGCTGCCGTACAACCCTGCGCGCGACCTCCAGCCGGTGGTGCTGACCACATCGCAGCCCAACCTGATCGCAGTCCACACCGGCGTTGCCGCCAACACCATGGCCGAGCTGGTCGTGGCGCTCAGAGCCAGCCCGGGAAAATACAACTTTGCCTCGGTGGGCAATGGCAGCTCGTCGCACCTGACGCTCGAGTACATCAAGGCACTAACCGGATCCTTCGCCGTACACATACCCTTCAACGGCGGGCCACCGGCAGTGCTATCGACCGCCAGCGGCGACACGCAGATACTGGCGGCGGTACCGACATTGATCACGCCCCAAATCGCAGCCGGCCGGATGAAGGCGATTGCCGTCACCGGCGTACAGCGCTACAGCCTGATGCCGCAAGTTCCCACGGTGGGCGAGAGCGGCGTGAAGGAGCTGCAGGGCTTCGATGCGATTGCCTGGAACGGCGTGCTCGTCGCGGCGGGAACGCCCCGGCCCATCGTCGATCGGATCAACGCTGCGGTCAATGCGGCGCTGAACGATCCGTCGGTGCGGGAACGGCTCAAGGCTGCGGGGCTCGAGGCCGCAGGCGGCACACCCGAGCAGTTCGCACGGCTCATCGCCGACGAGTCTGCCAAGTGGGCGCCAGTGATCCAGCGCACCGGCGCGAAGCTGGACTGATCGCCACAAAGGCAAAATAGCGCCATGAAAATCCAACTTCGCCGGCTCGCAATGCTGGCGCCGGTCGCCGCATGGGTCGGGCTGATGGCGCTGCTACCCGCTACGGCGCAGGCCCAGTCGCGACCGCTGCGCATCATCGTTCCCTACGCAGCGGGCGGCCCTATCGACGTGACAGCCCGGGTTCTGGCGGAGCGGGTACGCGACGCCCTGGGCCCGGTGATCATCGAAAACAAGCCTGGCGGCGGTGGCACTATAGGCGCAGACTTGGTCGCCAAGGCTGCCCCCGACGGTCTGACGCTAGGCATCGCCGCGCTGGCCACGCACGCCATCAACCCATGGCTGTACGACCGGATGCCCTACGACGCCATCGCCGATTTCGCCCCAGTCACGCAAATGCTGCGGGTTCCCAATGTGCTGGTGATGAATACCGATACCGCCCGGCGGTTGGACATCAACAGCCTGGCCGACCTGATCCGCTACGCCAAGGCCCACCCGGGTCGACTCAACTACGGCTCGGGCGGTAACGGCAGCGGGGGCCATCTGGCGGGCGAAATGTTCAAGGCGCAGGCCGGACTGTTCGCGGTACACATACCCTACAACGGCGGGAACCCGGCGCAACTGGCGCTGCTGTCGGGGCAGGTGGACTTCAATTTCGATAACCTGGCAACCGCCTCGGGCAACATCAAATCGGGCAGGCTCAGGGCGCTGGCGGTCACGACCGCTCAGCGAAGCCCGGCTCTTCCCGACACGCCCGCGGTCAGCGAGACGCTGCCCGGCTTCGCGGTCGATACATGGTGGGGCCTGGTCGCGCCCGCGGCAACACCCAAGGAGGTGGTGGCGAGACTCAACCAGGCTTTTGCGGCCGCGCTGAACAACCCGGACACAAGGCTGCGTTTTGCAGCGCTGATGGCAGAGCCGGTCGCGAGCAGTCCCGAACAGTTCGGCAGCTTCATGAAGAGCGAGCTTGCCAAATACGAAAAAGTCGTCAAAGCCTCTGGCGCCAAAGTGGACTAGGAACCATGAAAACAAAAGCTGCGATAGCCTGGAAAGCAGGACAACCACTGAGCATTGAAACCGTCGACCTGCAGGGTCCGCGCCCCGGTGAGGTGCTGGTTGAAATCAAGGCCACCGGCATCTGCCACACCGATTACTACACGCTCTCGGGTGCAGACCCGGAGGGCCTGTTTCCCGCCATCCTAGGCCACGAAGGCGCTGGCGTCGTGGTCGAACTAGGTGCTGGGGTAAGCAGCCTGCAAGTGGGTGACCATGTGATTCCGCTGTACACGCCTGAATGCCGGCAGTGCAAGTTCTGCCTTTCGCGCAAGACCAACCTGTGCCAGTTGATCCGCGGCACGCAGGGACGCGGCCTGATGCCCGACGCGACGAGTCGCTTCAGTCTCGACGGCAAGCCGATCTTCCACTACATGGGCACCTCGACCTTCAGCAATTACACCGTCGCGCCCGAAATCGCGCTGGCCAAGATCCGCAAGGACGCTCCCTTTGACAAGGTCTGCTACATAGGCTGCGGCGTCACGACCGGCATCGGCGCTGTGCTGTTCACTGCCAAGGTGGAGGCCGGCGCCAACGTCGTCGTCTTTGGCCTCGGCGGGATCGGTCTGAACGTGATCCAAGGCGCCAGAATGGTGGGCGCGGGCCGCATCATCGGTGTGGACATCAACCCGGCCCGCGAGGCAATGGCACGCAAGTTCGGCATGACCGACTTCATCAACCCGACACAACTCGAAGCCGAAGGCGGCAACCTGGTCGACCGGATCGTGGAACTCACCGACGGCGGCGCCGACTACAGTTTCGAATGCATCGGCAACACACGGGTGATGCGCCAAGCGCTGGAGTCCACCCACAAAGGTTGGGGCCGCAGCATCATCATCGGCGTCGCCGAGGCTGGGGCGGAAATCAGCACACGGCCGTTTCAGTTGGTCACCGGTCGCAAATGGGAAGGATCGGCATTCGGCGGTGCGCGTGGCCGCACCGACGTGCCGAAAATTGTCGACTGGTACATGGACGGCAAGATCAACATTGACGACCTGATTACCCACACGATGCCGCTGGAAGACATCAACCTCGGCTTTGACCTGATGAAGCGTGGCGCGTCGATTCGCGGCGTGGTGCTGTACTGAGCCTGGGTCGCCGCGACCAAGTGCCGGCCAGCGCAGCAACTGCGCCGGCGAACTCAGCGTTGCGCAGTGGGACCGGGGCCACGGCCGGCAATATGCCTGAAAGTGATTCGGCCCTTGCTAAGGTCGTAGGGAGACAGCTCTATCGACACCTTGTCGCCCGCGATAATCCGGATATGATGCTTGCGCATCTTGCCACCGGTGTAGGCCACTAGCTGGTGCCCGTTATCCAGCGTCACGCGAAAGCGCGAGTCGGGCAGTACCTCTGTCACCAGCCCGCTCATTTCGATCAATTCCTCTTTGGCCATGGCCATCTATCTCCTGGGTTTCCAACAACAAATTCGGGCTGCGCGCGGCCGGCTGCGATGCGATTTTGAAGCCGACGGATACCATTGCGCGTGGGCCCTGCAAGCGCAGCGAATCCGCTGGCGTCGCCACGAGGGCAGTCCGGATCATAAAAAGTGCGAAGCCGCCCTTGATGCACGGAGGACCCACCCGGTTGCTGGCCTGTGGTCCATAACCCGCAGAGTATACCGCCTAGCCGAACGGCAACCAGACGGCGCCCTCTGCTCCAGGCTCCGGCCACGCCAAACTTCAACACGCACCCGCCCATGAGCACCGCCCCTATCCGCCATCCCGCAACCACGATACAGGCGAATGCGCTGCGACCGTCGGCGCGCCTTCCCGTCATTTTTCTGGGCCACGGCAGCCCGATGAATGCGATTGAGGACAACCCATTTCGTCGCAGCTGGCAGGCACTGGGGGCGGAACTGGCACAACGCTACGAAAAGCCGCAACTGATCCTGTGCGTGTCGGCGCACTGGCTCACCAGCGGCTGGTGGCTGACAGCGATGTCGCAACCCAGGACCATTCATGACTTCGGCGGCTTTCCCCGCGCCTTGTTTGACCAGCGCTACGCCGCTCCAGGCGCACCCGATGCGGCGCAGCGCATCAGCAACGGATTCAGTCCTGCGCTGGGACTCGACCAGGCTTGGGGTCTGGACCACGGCGCCTGGTCGGTGCTCAAGCCGATGTTTCCCGAGGCCGACATACCGGTCGTGCAACTGAGCATGGACTACGGCCAGCCAGCGCAGGCGCACTACGCAATGGGGCGACAACTCAGCGCCCTGCGCGACCGCGGCGTGCTGATCGTCGGCAGCGGCAACGTGGTTCACAACCTGGGCGCGATGAGCCGCTCCATGACATCGATGCAGGCTTTCGACTGGTCGCTGCAGTTTGACGAAATGGTCGAACGCCAGATCCAGCAGGGCGATCTGGCGGCGCTGGTTCAGTTCCAGCAACTTGGCGCGGTCGCGGCGAAGGCCCACCCCACCTGGGAGCACTACCTGCCGCTGCTGGTCGCCGCCGGAGCCGCAGACGGCGAGGAGCCGGTACGGATGTTCAACGCCAGCTTTCAAGGCGGGTCGATTTCGATGCGCTCGGCCATCTGGGGCGGATAATCGCAGGCCATGGAATTCAACTCCCAGATCGTCACCACGCCGCCCCGCCCTGCGGCGACGATTGTCATGCTGCGCGACGGCGCCGATGGCCTGGAGGTATTCCTGCTCAAGCGCCACGGCCTTTCTGACGTGCTGGGCGGGGTCCATGTTTTTCCGGGTGGGAAGGTCGATCTGCGCGACGCCGAACTCGACATGGACTTGCATCTGGACCGGCCGCAGGACGAGCTACGCGCCCATCTCGGCGAGCAGGATCTCGACGCGCGGACCGCGGCAGGGCTGTATGTGGCCGCGATCCGAGAGGCCTTCGAAGAGTCCGGGGTCTTGTTCGCGCAGGGTGCGCGCCAGCAAGACGCGCTGCGCGCACACGCGCTGTTGCGCGAGGGCCATGCCTTCGACGAAATGCTGGGGCGGATGGCGCTTCGTCTCGATTGCGCCGGCGTGGTCCCATGGTCGCGGTGGATCACCCCGACGGCGCCGAGCATGATGACCAAGCGTTTTGACACCCGCTTTTTCGTGGCCGCACTGCCCGCCGACCAGATCGCGCGGCATGACGAGCATGAGACGACCGACAGCGTGTGGATCGCGCCGCGCGCGGCGCTGCACCAGTATTGGGACGGAACCATCCAGTTGGCGGCGCCGCAGATCATGAGCCTGGCGCACCTGACGCATTACGGTTCGGTTGCTTTGGCGCTGGCCGCCGCTCGGGCTCGCCGGCCACCCGTCGTCGCACCCGAACCCTTTGACGACGAAGCAGGCCGCGTCATCTGTTATCCGGGTGACGAGCGGCACTCGGTCGCCGAGCGTGCACTGCCCGGTCCAACCCGGCTCTACCTGCGCAACAAGCGTTTCGAGCCCGAGGGCGGTTTCGAAGCCCTTTTCAGGCCGGCGCCTCAGGCCGCCGGATCGACTGCGCCGGCGTAGTTGATTGGCCGGCTGTAGGCCGGATCGCTGTGCCATTCCCAATAGGTCTGCACCAGCTGCCGGGTTAGGGGTCCCGGACTGCCGCCACCGATCGCCGACTGGTCCACCCTGGTGACTGGCAGCACGCCGCCGCCCGAACTCGACACGAAAACCTCCTGCGCGCAGCGTAGCTCGTCTGCCGGCAGCGCCCTCAGCTGCACCGCAAGACCCAGCGAACGCGCCATTTCGATCACGGTGCGTCGGGAAATGCCCTCGAGCATGCCCTGGTCGGGCGTCACGATGGCGCCACCGCTGACGCAAAAGACGTTGAAACCCGGGCCCTCGACCACATTCCCATGCCGGTCGACCAGCAACACGCTATCGGCACCTGCGTCCAGCGCGCCCAAAAGACCCATCGTCAGGTCGTTCCAGTGGTAGTTTTTGGCGGTCGGGTCCACCGACGAAGGCGGAATGCGCTGCACGCTGCTGACCATCACATGCAGTCCCTCCTCGCGCTGGCGCTCGGTAGCGAGCCAGACGAAAGGGACCGCGAAGGCGAAAAACTGGTTGACCGCCAACCGCGGGTCGCGCGAACCCCATGGAGGCTGGCCGCGGGTGCATCCCATCTCGACATAGGAGGCACGCAGCCCGCTCAGTCGGACGCATTGCGACAGGACTTCGGTGATCTGCTCCGGGTTCAGGCCAGGGTCTAGGCGCCAGCGCGCGCAACTGCGCATGAACCGCTCCAGGTGCGCGTCCAGTCGGAAGAATGAGCCGTTCCACACCGTCACCACATCGTAGGTGGCGTCCGATCGAAGAAAGCCCCAGTCGGTAAGCGGGATCGAAGCCTCCGCTATGGGCTGGTACTGGCCGCGCATATAGGCGACCCCGGCGGCAAATTGGCTGTCTGACATAGGTCAACTCCTGCACTGGTTCGAAACACCATTATCAAACGCACGCCAGACGGGACGCTGCGGGTGGTTCCGGCGACCACAGGCCATCTTCAAGGGAATTTCATGAGCGTCCTGGTCGGAATCGACATCGATCGCGCATTCGCCGTGCAGGCGGCTCCATCAGAGGTCTTCCGGGTTCTTGCCGACGTGCCCGAGTCGGCGAGCCATTTCCCGAAATTGCAGCGCCTGGTCGATCTGGGAAACAGCGTATACCGATGGGAAATGGAAAAAATGGGACTGGGCCCATTCAGCTTGCAAACCGTCTACGCATCGCGATACGTCTGGAACCGGGCCAAGCGAACGGTGGCATGGACACCGGTTGAGGGCGAGGGCAACGCGCTGGTTTCCGGCAGCTGGAAGATCAGCCCCAATGCCGGATCTCCGCGACCAAAGTCGACCCGGTTGCTACTGCGCATCAGTGGCCAGATTGAACTGTCGCTGCCGCGCCTGATGCAAGGGGTTGCGGCGCCGTTGGTGCGACTGGAGTTCGAAAGCCTTGTCGGACAGTATGTCGCCAACCTGACGGGGCGCTTCGGCGGCGCAGCCTGAACCCGCGCGCTCCTAAAGATTGCGCGTCAGCCGGATTTCCTGTATCCGAACGCCAGCCGCGGCGGCTGTTCGCGCGGTGGCAGGTTCACGCTTGAAGCCGGCAAGTTCGTGAAAGCGCAGCGCACGGTCGTTGCTCAGCCCCAGCCAGATCGACACATTCGTGCAGCCTTCCTCGAGCAGACCCTCGCGTGCCGCGTCCCACAGCGCCAACCCGACACCCTGACCCCAAATGGCGGGCGAGACGCAGATGCTCCAGATTTCTCCCATCGTTTGCGCACTTCCCTTGTCACGCGAACGGTCGAACCCGACCATGCCAACCACCTTGTCGCCGTCGCAAGCCAGTTGCAGTTGGGGCTCGGCGAACTCGACCGCCTCGCGCCAGAAGCGCTGACGCTTTTCAAGCTCCGGCGGAGTCAGCGACGGCGGAGGGTTCTCGAGCAGTGCCGCTTCGGCAGACGAATGGAGTTCCGCAATGGCACGGGCGTCACGCAAGGTGGCCGGGCGAATCAAGCAGCTGGACATGGGACGGGCAGAAGAAATTCGATGGCGAAGGCGGGAATGCCGACGCGCGATTGTCGCCGCAAAGCGCGCGCTACGGATCCGGTCGAGGCGGCTGCCTTCATAATCTCGGTTTATCTATTCCGCTTTGACAGACCGGCAAACCCATGCGACTCATCAAGCCCCTGAGCACCGTTTTCGCGACCCTTGTGCTAGCGTCGTGCGCCGGCATTCCCGGCGCCGGGCCCCAGCGCGACAGGACCTACGCCATCACCATCTTGCATACCAATGACCACCACGGAAGGTTTTGGCAAAACGGCGACGGCGAATACGGAATGGCGGCCCGAAAGACTTTGATCGACACCATCCGCGCCGAGGTGGCACAGGCAGGGGGCTACAGCTTGCTGCTCGATGGCGGCGATGTGAACACCGGCGTTCCAGAATCGGATCTGCAGGATGCGGTACCCGACTTCAAGGGCATGAACCTGCTCGGCTACGATGCGATGGCCGTCGGCAACCATGAATTCGACAAGCCGCGCTCGACGCTCAACATGCAGCGCGAACTGGCCCGCTTCCCGATGCTCGCTGCCAACATCTACGAGCGCGGCGAGCGCATGTTTGCGCCATACAAGGTATTCACCCTGGGCGATGTGCGCGTCGGCGTCATGGGGCTGACGACCGAGGACACGCACAAGATGGTGAGTCCGGAAAACGTCAAGAACATAGAGTTCCGCAGTGTCATCGCGGAGGCGGCCAAGGTCGTTCCCGAACTGCGCGCCAAAGCCGACGTCGTCATCGCCACGACGCACATGGGCCATTACCAGGACGGCAACCATGGAACCCAATCCGAGGGTGACGTCGAGATGGCGCGCGCCGTGCGGGGAATCGATCTGGTGGTCGGCGGCCACACCCAGAACCCGGCCTGCATGAAGGCGGAAAATCTGATCGACCGCGAATATGTGCCTGGCGCCGAATGCCGGCCAGACCGTCAAAACGGAGCCTGGATCGTGCAAGCGCATGAGTGGGGAAAGTATGTAGGAAGGGCAGACTTCCAGTACCGCAACGGCGCGTTCACGCTGGTGAAGTACGCGCTGCTGCCGGTTAACCTGAAAAAGCCGGTCAAGGACGCGGCGGGAAAGACCAGCCTGGTGCACTACACCATGCCGATCGCCGAGAACCAAGAGATGCTCGCGATGCTCAAGCCCTACCAGGCATTCGGACAGGACAAGCTGATGGTCGAAATCGGCTCGGCCGCAGCACGCTTTGACGGCGAGCGCAGCCTGATCCGGTCCAAGCCGGCAGCACTGGGCGTGCTGGTCGCGCGCTCGCTGATCGACAAAACCCGGGCCGACTTTGCGGTCGTCAACGGCGGCAATCTGCGCGACTCCTTGCCCGCCGGCGTACTGACCTACAAAGACATCCTCAAAGTCCAGCCTTGGGGCAACACCGTCGCGACCGTCGACCTCAGCGGTCAGGAGGTGCTGGATTACCTTGGCGTCGCGGTGAAGATGAGCGCGGGGTCGGGCGCATTCGCGCACTTCGACGGCATCCGGCTGCAGATCACTGCGGGGAAACTCAGCCGCGCAAGCATCAAAGGCGCACCCGTTGATCCGGGAAAAATCTACCGTATGGCGATAGACAGCTTTCTGGCCAAGGGCGGCGATGGCTACCCGGTCATGACCGGGCACAAGAGCTACACCGACACCGGCTATGTGGACGCCCATCTGCTTCGCGCCTACATCGGCGCGCACAGCCCGATCAACCCGGGCGACTATGCGCCAGGAGACGCCGTTCAGCGCCAATAGCGCCCCCGCCCACATACAAGCACCGCAGCGCGTGTAGCAAAACAGCGAGGCGCAGTCCCACCAGCACCCACCCAAACCAACCCAAGCAAAGGAGCCCGCCATGGCCAAAGGTCAGCAAAAAACCAACAAGGAATCCAAGAAGCCAAAGAAGGACACTGCACCGCCCAAGCCGGTATCGCCCGATGCGGTGCGACCGACCATCACCACGGTGGTCCCGATCCGGGGCAAGCTCAAGAAATAGCCATTACCGTATCAGGCCCGCGCATGCTGCGCCGACACAACCCCGCCAAGGGACCGAGTGTGCAACCCGGTTTCGGGCGCCTGCAGCGCGCCACAAAACGGACTGCCACGCGCCCGGGGCGTCCGTCAAGGCTTGGCGCAGTGCATGAACTGCGCCAGAGCCAAGAGCGGCTCGCTGCCATCATCAACGCGTCGCTTGACGCGATCGTCTGCGTCGACGAAAGCCGCCACATCACCATCTTCAACCCGGCTGCCGCCGCGATGTTCGACTGCGCTGCGGCGCAGGCGCTGGGCAGCCCGCTTGAGCGATTTTTGCCCGACGCGGCGCTGGCACTGGCACTGGCACGCGACGCGGACGGCGAGCGCACGAAAATGGGTGAGATGCAGGGACGCACCCGTGCCGGTCGATCGCTTCCCGTAGCCGTGCACCTGTCGGTCCAGCAACGTAGCAAGGGCGCGATCGTGACGCTGTTTATCCGTGACCTCACGGCCCGTAAACGCATCGAAACCCAGCGCCAGGTCATGGAAGCGAAACTGCGTGAGTCGCAAAAAATGCAGGCCATCGGAACCATGGCCGGTGGCATTGCGCATGACTTCAACAACATACTGGCAGCTATTCTGGGCAATGTCGCGCTGGCCAAGGGCGACCTCGGAGACCATGCCGTGGCACGCACCAGCCTGATGGAAATCGAAAAGGCCGGGCACCGCGCGCGCGATCTGGTGCGGCAGATTCTCGCTTTCAGCCGCAACGAAACACCGCAGCGCAACCCGGTGGACCTGGCCGACGTGGTGCATGAAACGCTGCGCCTGCTGCGGGTCACGCTGCCGCCGTCGATCGAACTCAAGGTGCAGATAGCCAAACAGAGGCCCACCGTGCTGGCCGATGCGACCCAGATCGAGCGGGCGCTGCTGAATCTATGCACCAACGCCGTCCACGCTATAGGCGCCTCCCGGGGAACCATCACCGTGAAGCTCGACAGCACCCGCAGCGAGTCGCTGCTGCAGGAGCGGCGCGAAACGGCGCGCGGCGACCATGTCAGCCTATCGGTGCGCGACACCGGGACTGGCATGGATCCTCCAACACGCGAACGGATTTTTGAACCCTTTTTCACCACCAAACCGGTTGGCCAGGGAACCGGGCTCGGGTTGGCGGTGGTGCATGGGGTGATGCAGGCGCACCAGGGTTCGGTAGGCGTCCAGAGCACGCCCGGCCAGGGCAGCGTGTTCACACTGTATTTTCCGCTGGCCGACGGCGCGCCGGCTGCGCAGCACCGCGCATCCGAACCGAGGGTCACACCGGCAGGCCATGGCCAGCATGTGATGTATGTAGACGACGACGAGGCGTTGGTGTTTCTGGTGCAGCGGGCGTTGACCCGTCAGGGCTACCGCGTCAGCGGCTTCACCGACCCGCATGCGGCATTGGCCACCTTGCGCGCGCATCCGGGGGACGTTGACCTGCTGCTGAGCGACTACAACATGCCGGGCTACTGCGGCATCGACCTGCTGCGCGAAGCGCGCCGGCTGCGGCCCGGCCTTAAACTGGCGATGGCCTCGGGCTACATCAGCTCCGAAATCGAGCAACGGGCAAAGGACGAGGGTGCCAGCGCGCTGATCCATAAGCCCAACGACGTCGAGGCGCTATGCGAAATCGTACACCGCCTGGTGCAGGGCAACGGTGCAGACTGAGGGCAGCGGGCTGTGCATCGCCTATCTGGACGACGCCTTGCTGGTCTTGGAAAAGCCGGCCGGGCTGCTGTCCGTTCCTGGGCGCGGGGCCGACAAGCAGGACTGCTTGAGCGCGCGCGTGCAGCGCATCCACGGCGATGCGCTGGTCGTTCACCGGCTCGACATGGCGACTTCTGGTCTGATGCTGATGGCGCGTGGCAAGACCGCCCAGCTGCACCTCAACCGCGCCTTTGCCAGCGGGGCGGTCCACAAGCGCTACCAGGCGCTGGTACACGGCTGCCTGGCGGCTGCGCCCGGGGGATGGGGCCTGATCGACCTACCGATCGCCCTGGACTGGCCCAATCGGCCGCGCCGCAGCACAGGGGTCGACGGCGGAAAGGCCAGCGCCACGCGGTGGAAGCCTCTGGGAAAGGCCCCGCCCGGGCAAACCCGGCTGGAGCTTGAACCCGTGACGGGACGCTCGCACCAGCTGCGAGTCCACCTGCTGGCGATCGGACACCGGATCGTCGGCGACACGCTGTATGGCCCTGCTGACGGCGCCAATCGCCTAATGCTGCACGCCACGCAGCTCCGCTTCACCCATCCGGTAAGCAGACAACCCATGCGCTTCGAAAGCACCGCCGCTTTTTGAACGCTGGCTACACTGGGTACCGTTCCTTCCGGAGTCGTCTTCGGATCGAAGCTGCAGAAGGACCCCCCGATGACCCAGACCAAGCACTGGAGCCTTGGCGCCAAACTGGCGCTAGTGGCCACGCCCTTCTTGCTGGTCGCGCTGGCGCTGATCGCCACCACCCTGTGGGTTTCGTGGCAACTCGAAGGCAGTGCGGCGGCCATCAACGAGGCCGGTCGTATGCGCATGCAAGCCTACCGCATGGCGTCCTCGGTGGGGACCGGCGAACGCGCGCAATTGCCGGTGCAGGCCGCCGAGTTCGACCACAGCCTGCGATTGCTCCAAGACGGCGACCCCGAGCGGCCGCTGTTCGTGCCTTGGGACCCCATGCTGCGAACGCATTTTGCGTCGGTGCTGGCCGACTGGCGGGCCTTCCGCGCGCAATGGATCCATGGAAACCCGGCGGGCAGCGCCGAGCTGCAAGGCGATACCGCGTCCTTTGTCGACCACATCGACGCGCTCGTCAGCGCTATCGAGTCCCGCATGTCGGGCTGGACGGCGACGCTGCACTTGGCGCAACTCGCCATGATGGCATTTGCCATCATGGCCACCGGGGTTCTTGTGTATGCCGGCTACCGCTTTGTGCTCGAGCCCGTCGCCATGCTGACGCAAGCGATCGATCGGATCCAGCAGGGTGATTTTTCGGCCCGGGTAGCGCGCGTCGGCAGCGACGAGTTCGGCACCCTGGCCGACGGCTTTAACGGCATGGCGGCGCACGTGCAGGCGATGTACCAGCATCTGGAGACGCGGGTCATGGAGAAGACATCCGAATTGCAGGACAAACGCGAGCGGCTCGAGGCGCTCTACGACGTCACGACGCTGGTTGCCGGCGCGACAACCCTCAAGCAGCTGACGCAGGGCTTTGTACGACGCATGCGTCCGGTCGCCAAGGCCGACGGCGTGGCGCTGCGCTGGTGCGACGAAAGCAACGAGCGTTACCTGATGCTGGCCTCAGAGGGACTTCCTGCCTCAATGGTCGAGGCCGAACACTGCGTGCGTTCCGGTGACTGCCACTGCGGCTCACCGCCGATGCCGCTGGGCCTGCGCGTCATCCCGGTGCGCAGCATGCAACCGGACCGACTGCGCCACTGCGCGCTTGCCGGCTTCAAGACCGTGGTGTCGATCCCGATCCGCCTGCACGACCGGCTGATGGGCGAGATCGACCTGTTCTTCCACGCCCAATGCAGCATTTCGGATTCTGAACGTTCGCTGCTTGAGGCGCTGACCGCGCACCTGGCAGCAGCCATGGAAAACCTGCGCCTCAACGCGCTCGAAAAGGAAGCTGCCGTGTCCCAGGAACGCAGCTTCCTAGCGCGCGAACTGCACGACTCGATTGCACAGTCGCTGGCGTTCCTGAAAATCCAGGTGCAGCTGATGCAAGACGCCTTCAACCAGCAGGACCCGCTGCAGGCACAGCGGGTCCTGGCCGAGATCGACACCGGGGTGCGCGAAAGCTACGCCGACGTACGCGAACTGCTGGTGCACTTTCGCACCCGCGCCAATGCGGAGGCGATCGAACCCGCGCTCCAAACCACGCTGCGCAAGTTCCAGCAGCAAAGCGGTTTGCCCGGATCGATGCAAATGGAAGGCAACGGCTTGCCGCTGGCAGCCGATGTGCAACTGCAGGTGCTGCATGTGGTTCAGGAAGCGCTGTCCAACGTGCGCAAGCACGCCGGCGCGACGCAGGTCTGGCTCGATGTGCAGCAGCAGCCGATGTGGCGCTTTGAGGTCCGCGACAACGGCACCGGCTTTTTAAACGGGGCCGAAGCGCACGATGAAACCCATGTCGGGCTGCGCATCATGCAAGAGCGCGCGCAGCGCATCGGTGCGCACCTGGAGGTCCACAGCAGCCCGGGGCGCGGTACCTCGGTGGTCCTGAGCCTGCCGCTGGCGCCAGCGGGGGCAGACCAGCCCGCCGTGCACGCGTCGGCCTGAGCGCTCGCTACACTGCAGGCCCATGTCCCGTACCGACCCTACAGACAACACGCCGATCCGGATCCTGGTAGTCGACGACCACCCGCTTTTCCGCCGCGGCCTGACCGCGCTTCTGACGCGCGAAACCCAGTTTCAGGTGGTCGCCGACGCGGCCGATGCCAGCGAGGCGCAGCGCCGCGCGCAGGAGTTGCAGCCTGATCTGATACTGCTCGACAACCATCTTCCCGGCGTCAACGGCGTCGACGCCCTGCCCGCACTGCGCGAGGCGGCTCCCGGCGCGCGCATCGTGGTGCTGACGGTGAGCGAAGACGAGAACGACATGTCGACCGCGTTTCGCAACGGTGCTTGCGGCTACCTGCTCAAGACCATGGAAGGCGACGCGCTCGCCCGCGCCATCCGCCGAGCGATGCAAGGACAAAGCGTGGTAGCCCAGGAGATGACCGAAAAGCTGGTCGCCGCCTACAGCAAGGCGGCCGTGCCGTCAGGCGCAGGGGCGCCGAGTCCGGGGCCGCTGGCGGCGCTGTCGCCCCGGGAACGCGAGATTTTGCGCGGCATCGCTGCGGGCGACAGCAACAAGGAGATCGCTCGCAATCTACTGATCGCAGAAACGACCGTGAAGATCCATGTCCAGCACATCCTGCGCAAGCTCGACGTCAGCTCGCGCGTGCACGCCGCCGTGCTTGCAACCGAGAGCGGTCTGCTTTGACGAAACTCAACAAAGCCCCTCTTTGAGACCGGTCTAGCTCTACAGAACGAGGGGACCGCGCGACCCCATCGTTCTCTTGCACAGCCTTTGTGCCCCCTCAGAAGGATGGCGTCAGCAGCCCCGTGCTCCTAAAGTCACGCCATGCAAGACGCAGGTGTGCAATGAACAAGGGCAGGCAGGCTTTATCGGTGCTGCTCGTCAGCACATTGGCATTCACCGTGTGCTTCATGGTGTGGATGATGTTTGGCGTGATCGGCATCCCGATCCGCAAGGCGCTCGGTCTCAATGCCACCGAGTTCGGCCTGCTCACGGCAACGCCGGTGCTGACCGGATCGCTGATCCGGGTGCCGCTGGGAATCTGGACCGACAAATACGGTGGACGCGTGGTGATGGCGACGCTGATGGCCACCACCGTGCCAGCCATATGGCTCATGGGCTACGCAACGGCTTACTGGCACTTTCTGGTGATCGGGTTGTTCGTCGGACTCGCCGGCGGCTCCTTTTCGGCGGGGACTCCCTATGTGGCGCGCTGGTTTCCCAAAAACCGGCAAGGCTTCGCAATGGGCATCTATGGCGCTGGAAACTCGGGCGCTGCGGTCAACAAGTTCGTCGCTCCGGCGCTGGTGGTTGGCTTTGGATGGGCCATGGTTCCGCAGGTCTACGCGGCGATCATGCTCGGCGCATTGGTCGTCTTTTGGCTATTCAGCCACACCGATCCAGCCCATCTGGTGCCGTCGAACACCCGCTTCAGCGACCAACTCAAGATGCTGCGCGACCCGCGGGTGCTCAAGTACTGCCAGTACTACTCGATCGTCTTCGGCGGCTATGTGGCGCTGTCCCTGTGGATGGTGCAGTACTACGTTGGCGAGTTCGGCCTCGAAATCCGATCGGCTGCGCTGCTCGCCGCCTGCTTTTCCCTGCCCGGCGGCCTCTTGCGCGCGGTCGGCGGCTGGCTGTCTGACAAGTACGGCGCCCATAGCGTGACCTGGTGGGTGCTGTGGGTGAGCTGGATCTGCCTGTTCCTGCTGAGCTATCCGCAGACCGACTTCAGCATCCTGACCGCGAACGGCCCGGCGCAGTTCCACCTTGGCCTCAATGTCTACGCATTCACCGGATTGATGTTCCTGCTCGGGATCGCCTGGGCCTTCGGAAAAGCCAGCGTCTTCAAATACATCAGCGACGAATACCCAAGCAACATCGGAACCGTCAGCGGCATTGTCGGCCTGGCTGGTGGTCTGGGCGGGTTCGTGTTGCCGATCCTATTCGGAGCCTTGATGGACCTGACCGGCATCCGCTCCAGCGCCTTCATGCTGATGTACGGCATCGTCTGGGTCTCGCTCATCTGGATGTACTGGACCGAGGTGCGGCGCACCGAACTGATGGGAAAGAACGCAAGCCAGTTCGCACTGCACGGCTGAGACAGAGGCACCACCATGAACAACACCTTGAAGGCCAACGCCACCGTCGCACCCAAGGGCAGCGACATCGCCGACTGGCGTCCGGAAGACGATGCGTTCTGGGAATCCACCGGCAAGCAGATCGCCTACCGCAACCTGTGGCTCTCAGTGCCCGCGTTGCTGTGCGGCTTCGCGATCTGGGGCATGTGGGGCATCATCACGGTGCAAATGCTCAACCTGGGCTTCCCGTTCACCCAGGCCGAGTTGTTTACGCTGACGGCCATCGCCGGTATTTCGGGCGCGACGATGCGCATACCGGCATCGTTCCTGATCCGCCTTGCCGGCGGTCGCAACACCGTCTTCCTGACCACTGCGATGCTGCTGGCGCCGGCCATCGGCACCGGCGTGGCCTTGCAGCACAAGGACTGGCCGCTATGGGCCTTCCAGCTGATGGCGCTGTGGTCGGGCGTGGGAGGCGGCAACTTCGCCAGCTCGATGTCCAACATCAGCGCCTTTTTTCCAAGACGGCTGCAGGGCACGGCGCTGGGACTCAACGCCGGACTGGGCAACTTCGGCGTCACGACGATGCAGATCGTGATCCCCCTGGTGATGACGGTCGGTCTGTTCGGCAGTTTCGGTGGCGAGCCAATGACCCTGATGAAGGACAGCGGCTGGATCTTCGGCAAGATCCTGGCCGGCACGCCCACTTGGATCCAGAACGCCGGCTTCGCCTGGGTGCTGTCGCTGGTGCCGCTGGCCGCGCTGTGCTGGTGGGGCATGAACAACCTCAACAGCGTGTCCGCAGACACCGGCCCGCCGCTCGTGGCCTTCGCCAAGATTACCTACCTCTACACACTGGCCTTTCTGCCGGCGGTCGTCATGCTCTACCTCTATCTGCCCCAGCCGACCGGACTGGGGTTGATCAGCATGTGGGTTGCTGTACCACTGGACATCGTCAGCGCGCTGCTGGTGATGCGGCTGGCGGCGTTTGGCGCGATGAAAGACAACGTCGCCAAGCAGTTCCTGATATTTAGGAACAGACACACCTGGTCGTTGACGGCCCTGTACATCGTGACCTTCGGCTCATTCATCGGCTTTTCCATGGCCCTGCCGCTGGCGATCACCGTTATCTTCGGCTTCCAGCATGCCCCCGACGCCGCCGGCGTGATGCAGCACACGCTGAAAAATCCTAATGCGCCGTCCGCGCTGACCTATGCTTGGATAGGCCCTTTCATCGGCGCCGCCGTGCGCCCTGTCGGCGGCTGGGTCTCCGACAGGATGGGCGGGTCGATCGTCACCCAGTGGATCTCGGCGGCGATGGTGCTGGCCTCTACCGCGGTGGGCTACGTGATGCTGCAGGCCTACCGCTCGGCGGCCCCGGAGCAGTATTTTCTACCCTTCATGGCGCTGTTCGTCGTGCTGTTCACCGCCAGCGGCATCGGCAACGGCTCGACCTTCCGCACCATCGGCGTGATCTTCGACCGCCAGCAGGCCGGGCCGGTCTTGGGCTGGACTTCGGCGGTCGCGGCCTACGGCGCATTCATTGCCCCGGTCGTGATCGGCACCCAGATCAAGGCCGGCACCCCCGAGATGGCGATGTATGGCTTTGCCATCTTCTACGCGCTGTGTCTGGTGCTGAACTGGTGGTTTTATCTGCGCGCCAACTCGGAGATAAAGAATCCATGAAGACCGAAAAGCCTGCAGCAGCGCGCGGGTCAGGGTCTGGCGCGCACCGCGCTGTCCGCCCCACCGCACACCACTAGAAACACACCATGAGCCATTTTTTAGACCGACTGAACTATTTCTCTACGCCCCGCGAAAGCTTCTCGGGCGAGCACGGTATGGCGACCGGCGAGGACCGTACCTGGGAAGACGCCTACCGCAACCGCTGGGCGCACGACAAAATCGTCCGCTCAACCCACGGCGTGAACTGCACCGGCTCTTGCTCCTGGAAGATCTATGTCAAAGGCGGCATCGTGACCTGGGAAACCCAGCAGACCGACTACCCGCGCACGCGCTGGGATATGCCCAACCACGAACCCCGAGGCTGCGCGCGCGGCGCGAGCTACAGCTGGTACCTCTACAGCGCAAACCGGGTCAAGTATCCGCTTGTGCGCGCCCGGCTGCTCAAGTACTGGCGCGCAGCGCGACTGGCGCACGACCCCGTGGACGCATGGGCATCGATCGCCGAAAACGACACCCAGCGGCGCGACTACCAGAGCATCCGCGGACTCGGCGGCATGGTGCGTGCCAGCTGGGATGAGGTCAACGAGATCATCGCTGCCGCCAATATCTACACCATCAAGAAGCATGGCCCGGACCGGGTGATCGGTTTTTCGCCGATTCCAGCCATGTCGATGGTCAGCTACGCGGCGGGTTCGCGCTACCTCAGCCTGATCGGCGGCGTGTGCATGAGTTTCTACGACTGGTACTGCGACCTTCCCCCCAGCAGTCCGCAGGTCTGGGGCGAGCAAACCGATGTCCCGGAGTCGGCCGACTGGTACAACTCCAGTTTCATCATTGCCTGGGGATCGAACGTACCCCAAACCCGAACGCCGGACGCACACTTCTTTACCGAAGTCCGCTACAAGGGTGCAAAGACGGTCGCCGTCACGCCGGACTACTCCGAAGTCGCCAAGCTCGCCGACATCTGGATGCACCCCAAACAGGGGACCGATGCTGCCGTGGCGATGGCGATGGGCCATGTGATTCTCAAGGAGTTCTATTTTCCCGATGGCGGCCGTCCGCGCAGCGCCTACTTCGACGACTATGTGCGGCGCTACACCGATATGCCGATGCTCGTCATGCTGCGCGAGCATCAGCTCG
>Ga0114970_10000834_pt1 | contig 23346 bp, 26 predicted proteins | sample M_140205_XF_Meta_FD_87030 | JGI IMG/M metagenome (GOLD analysis project Ga0114970, IMG submission 87030) | Freshwater microbial communities from Lake Montjoie, Canada to study carbon cycling - M_140205_XF_MetaG | ecosystem: Environmental > Aquatic > Freshwater > Lake | place: Lake Montjoie...
CTTCCCTGACGGCACCGACCGTTACCTCCCCATCAGCCCCGCCACCTGGAAAGCCTGCCTCGAAAAACTGCGCAGCCAGATCATCGAAGCGGGATTGAAAATCGCGAAGCGAGAGGCCGCCAAGCGCAAAGCCTAATTCGCAATCAAGTTGCAACAACGATGCATGACGACTACTGGTAACCCAACCAGCCACCGCCATGAAAACCTTCCTAGCAGCTTTTGCGCTGTCTCTCGCCATCGGTCAGGCCGCTCCGCTCAAAGTCGCCTCGTTGCATCCTCTCGTGGCCGATTTGGCACGTCAGGTGGGCGGTGCGAATGTCGAAGTCATCGAAATCCTAAAGCCCGGTGGAGACATCCATCATTTCGAGCCAGCGCCGAAGGACATCGCCGCCATGCGTGGGGCAAAGCTGTTGCTCGCCTCTGGCAAAGAACTCGAAACCTACCTCGACAAACTGCGCGACAGCCTCGGCGCGAGCATCAAGCTCGTCGAAGTCGGCGAAAAAATCCCCTCGATCCCCTTCGTCTGCAATCACGATCACGGCGATGGCGACCACGATCACCATCACGGCCAGTTCGACCCGCATTGGTGGCACAGTGCCGAAAACATGAAGCGCGCTTCACGCATCGTCGCCGATGAATTCAGCTCCGCCGATCCCGCGAATACCGCCGCTTATGAAGAAGGAGCCAAGGCTGCCTCCAAGCGCTTCGGCGAACTCAAAGTCTGGGCACAGAAGGAAATCGCCAAGATCTCCCGCGCAGACCGCAAGCTCGTCACCGCGCATGCCGCCTTCGGTTATTTTTGCAAAGAATACGGCTTTGAACCGATCTCACTGCTCGGCATCGGCCGCAACGATGATGCCGACTCGAAGCACGTCGCCGAAACCATCGCGGAAATCCGCGAGCATGGCATCAAGGCCGTCTTTCCCGAAGATCAGGCCAATCCCAAAGTGCTCGCCGAAATCGCACGCAGCACTGGCGTGAAGATTGGCGATCCGCTCGTCGCCGACGGCACCGCCAAGATCGCCCACACCTTTGAAACGATGCTCGCGCATAACGTCCGCGCCCTCGTAGCTGCTTTGAGCGAAACGAAATAGGCCATGCGTGGATTCCCGCCCATCCAGATCTTCCTGCTCTGCCTCGCGTTCATCGTGCTGGCAGTGCCAATGAGTCATCTGACCGGGAACACCAGCAACGCCAAGGCCATCAAAGTCGCCGCCAAGGAAGCCAAGAGCGTGAAAGCGCTGCTGCGCCTGCGTTTCGCGCACAAACCGAGCAAACTGAGCCTCAAGATCGCCGACAAGGAGTTGATCACGAACACCGACACCCCACCGCTCGAACTCGATGCCGTGTTGCCTTCCGCAAAAGATGGCGTGGATGTCTTCCTGAGTGCCACCTGGCCGGAAAACACGCCCGATACCGCCCTCACGCTCGAAATTGAACCCGATGGCCTCGAAGCGCGCAGCGAGACACGCTGGTCCTCCGCCGGCAGTCTCGATGAAGTCATCACCTTCTCCTGGAAATGAGCGCCGTTGCCACGCATGACAAAACCAAGGAGCACGTCTGCTGGGGCGGCGGTTGTGAGCACACGCAGCACCACAGGCTCGAAGTCGTCGATCTCAGCGTGCAGTATCAGGAAGTGCGGGCGCTCGAAAAAATCAATTTCGCCACCGAATGCGGCCGCAGCATGGCTCTCATCGGCCCCAATGGCGCGGGCAAGAGCACGCTGCTCAAATCGCTCGCCGGACTCATACCTGGCGACACCGGCAAGATCCTCTGGCGCGGCAAACCGCTGACGCGCAGCAGCCACGAAATCGCCTACCTGCCGCAGCGGGGCGACATCGACTGGAACTTCCCCATCACCGTGCGCGGCCTCGTCGAAATGGGCCGCTATCCTAATCTCGGCTGGTGGCGGCAGTATTCGCGTCACGATGCCGACATCGTCGAGCGCGCCCTCACCAGCATGGAATTGCGCGATCTTCAGGATCGCCAAATCAGTGCCCTTTCGGGCGGTCAGCAGCAGCGCGCCTTCATCGCCCGTGCGCTCGCTCAAGAGGCGCACGTTTTGCTGCTCGACGAACCCTTCACCGGCCTCGACAAGCCTGCGCAGGAAAATTTGAGCCGACTCTTCAAAGAACTCACCGCCGAAGGTCGCCTGCTCATCGCCAGCCATCACGATCTGCAAACCGTTACTGGCAACTTCGACGACGTCCTGCTCATCCGCCGCCACCAGATCGCCTTCGGCCCCGTCGCCGACGCCTTCACGCCTACCAACGTGTCCCGCGCCTACGACAACCAGGAACCAGGAACCAAGAACTAAGTACCGCGTTCCCCATGCCCACGATCACCGATTTCCTCGCCGAACCCATCGCCAAACGCGCCTTGCTGGCCTGTTTGCTGATTGGCTTCTCCAACGGCTTCGTCAGCGCCTTCGTCGTGCTGCGGAAATCCGCGCTCAAGATCGGCACCATCTCGCATTCATTGCTGCCTGGACTCGCCGTCGCCGTTTTGATCGCCGGCCTTTCGCAATGGAGCGCGCTCATCGGTGCCATCTTCGCCGCGCTCATCGTTGGTCTTGGCTCCATCTTCCTTTCCCGCACCTCACGGCTCGATCAAGACACCGCCATGGGCGTGCTTTACACCACTGCCTTCGCCGCCGGCCTGCTGATCCTCAAAAACCTCGATGTGCGCCAAAAACTCGATGAATGGCTCTTCGGCAGCATCATCGGCATGGCCGACTCCGACCTGTGGATCGCCTTTGGCATCAGCGCCATCGCCGTCATCACCCTCACCACCTTGCAGCGCCCGCTGCTCATCTATTTGTTCGAGCCGAACATCGCCGCCAGCCTCGGCGTGCCCGTGCGTCTGCTGAACTACGCCACCTTCGCCGTCACCATCCTCGTGCTTGTATCTTCGCTACAAGCCGTCGGCTGCATCCTCAGCGTCGGCTTGATGGTCGCTCCAGCCGCCACGATTTATCTCCTCACCAACAACGCCCGCACGCTTTTCTGGGGCGGCGGCATCCTCGGTGCTGTCGGCTCCGTCGCTGCCTTTTTTATCTCCTACCCGCTCGGCTGGAGCGTCAGCGCCACCATCATCGTCGTCCTCGGCACCTTCTTCCTCCTCGCCTACATCTTCAGTCCGAAATACGGGCTGTTCAGCAAGCGAAGAGGCGTGGCGTAGTTGCCCTGTTCGCCATAACTGGACTACTTTGAGTCACTTGCGCCCCACGCCATACGATGGATGCCGCTTGTCGTGACGAACCGACAAGATGCGCACTCGATCCGCGAGGATTCGATAGCAAATGGCATACGGAAAGCGCTTCAAGTGGGCCTTGCGACGACCAAACGGAGCCAGCGGGAAGGCCTGGGGATTCAGCGCGATCAATCCCAGCGTCCGCTCAACCTCTTGGAAGAACTCATCTCCCAATCGGTCTTTGCGTTCATCATACCAGTCGCAGGCGGCATCGACTTCCCGCTGTACGGCTTTGTGATAGGTGAGTTTCACGACAAACGCCGCGCTGCGAAGTGAGTGAGGAAATCCTCGTGACTGATCTCCTGCGAGGGGTCTTGATCGAGTTCCGCTTCGCGCTGGTTCAAGACGCTTTCAACTGCATCCCCATCAAGCTCCTGCACGGGATCGCCGATGGATTCCCATAGGCTGGCGGCTACCCGGCAGCGGTCTCCAGGATTGAGCTGCAAGGCAGCGTCCATGATGGCTTCATAGGTGGCAGTCATGCGCTATTATTGGATTAAAGACAGGCAGATGGCAACCCTGCTTTGCCATGCCAACCCAGTTGCACAGCAACTGGACTACTTAGCAGGCAGCACCTGCACGGCATCGATATGCACGTTTCCACCAGCACTCGCAGTGCGGAAGATCACTGCGGCTTCTTCACCGGCGGTGAACTTGAAGGTGCCAAGGCTGTAAGCGCCCTGCGGCAGCGGCGCGGGCTTCGCCTGGTTCACGGTGACCGTTTTTTCGCCTTCGGCGCTCAGCACGCTGACAGGAGCGGTCTTGGCGCGGTTTTCGTGAGGTTGGAAGAAGATGCGGACTTCGTAGTTGCCGGTCTGCTTGACGCTGAAGGCAAAGCGAGCGCTGGCGGCCTTGTCGCTGCTGAAGCTGTAGTGTTTGCCGATGAAAGGCTTCAAACCTTCGCCGTGGGACCATTTACCGTTCAGTTCGGCCTCGGTGTCGTCAATGACGATGCCTTCGAGCTTCTTGACGTCGATGCCGACATCGGCAACAGGCGGAAGTTTCTTTGCATTGGCGGGCAGCTTGAGATCGGCTTCGAGCGTGTCGCGACGCATGGCACCGGGTTGGTTCATGAGATCCTTCAAGATATCGAGATACTGCTCATAAACGCCACGTGGCGTGGTGTGGTGGCGCACGCAGATCCAGGCGGCTTTGCCGACGACCTCGCCCATCATGCCGCAGGTGCGCATCACGCGCGTGCTGCCCAGCGCTTCACGCTCCACGCTGATAGTGCGGCCGGCCATGAAGAGGTTGCCGATGTCTTTGCTATAGAAGCAGCGATAAGGCACCGGATAACCGTTTTTGCGGTCGGTGTGCTTGCCAAACTCGGCGCGGCTGATGAAGGGATTGTCGGGAAAATTCTTCGCATACTGCTCCTTTGGATAATGCAGGTCCTGATCCCAGGTCGTCGGCACGCAGCCGTCGGGATAAATGATGCCCTTCACCATGTCCTCTCCATTGAGGATCATGTCGCCGACGATGCGGCGACTTTCACGCGGTCCGCCGATGTAAGCGAGCCACCTGAGATCATAGTTGGCGTATTTATCAGCCGATAGCGTCTTCAAAGCGGAGACGGCACCATAGACGGCACGGAAGTTGTGATCGCGGATGAGTTCGAGGTCGTTGATCGGGTGCTTATTGAAGCCGCTCTCCCAGAACCACTCACCATGAAGAAATTCTTCGGGATTTTTTACCGGCGTGTAGCCGAGATCGAATCCAGCCATGTTTGCGGCATTCTTTTTGCCGACGGGTTCCATGGCACGCGGCTCAGGGAAGTCTTCCAGCTTGAGAGGCAGCGCCCAAGGTGTGGCGGGCCACGTGACGGGCTTTTTCATGTTCTGCATCACCCACATGTTGCTCATGCCCATGCGGCCTTTTTCTTCCATCATGAACTCCGCACCTGCCAGCGCGCCAACGCTGCCGTGACCGGTGCAATCGACGAACAATTTGCCTACAAAGCGTGTTTCCTTGCCCGTCTTCGTATCAAGGCCCGTCACGCTGCGGATGTTCTTTTTATCCGCGTTCATCTCCACGCCATAAACGTGCGTGTTGAGGAAGAGGTCGATGCTCTTCTCTGCTTTCACCGTTTCTTCCTTGAGCTTGTCATTGAACTCATCTGGCGATGCCGCCGGACTGTTGCTCGCACGATCCGCAAACTCCTCGACGATCTCGCCCAAATGCGGATACAAACCGCGACGTGTGCCACCCATGGCCCAAACTTGGATTTCACTCGATCCATTGCCGCCAAGCACCGGGCGATTCTGAATGAACGCCACCTTCAAACCCTGACGCGCACCCGAAATCGCCGCGCCCATGCCCGAATAGCCACCACCGACGACAACGAGGTCATACTCGCTCGTCTCTGGCGCTTTCTCTGGCAGACCGAGCATTTTCCTTCTCATCTTAGTTGTCGGCGTGAAGGCTGCGTCAGCGCTCAGCACGATGGCATCCACACGACCATCGAAGCCCGTGAGGTCATGCAGCGCGATCTTGGCACCTTCACTCGACACCTTGAACGGCCCTGCCTTCTCCCACTGCCAATCCTTGCCTGAGACGCCGAACTCATGCTTCAGTTTCTCGCCATTCACGCTGATCTCAAAGCGTCCCGGTGCTCCCGGCGCATCCCATGGACCGACCCAGTTCTTCGTGCGTGCCCAAAGCGTGTACTCGCCCGCTGGCACCTTGACCTCGGTGCTGGCATCTTTGACCACTTTGCCCATGCCATGCGCCATCAGGTAAGGCGAGCCCATGGTGTCAATGAACTGCGTCTCCAGCACCCAGCCACCGGGATTGGCAAAGGATTCGGCTTCAATCCAGGTCTGCTGGGCACTGACGGAGGAAATGGCGATGAGGGCGGCAAGGATGGCGGATTTCATGGTTGGTTGCCGTTTTAACGAGAACAGAGCAGGAATGCAATCACAGGTTCGCTGTTACAGTAACTCGCGGGTAATGACGAGAAGCCGGTTACACTTTCATCAGAACGAACGGTGAGAACGTTAATATGAATTGGCACGAATGATGCAATTCGCTGATCAAGAGTGGTTGAGTAAGCGAGCACTTTGTGATCCGACTCGACCTCTAAGCCAGCGCATCAAACCCAATTATGTTCATCTCACCTGCTTCCCAGAACGACACGCGTTTGAAATTCATTATTCTAGCCGGACTGTTGACTGGCATATTCACGACCGGCTGCCACAAGCACGAAGCGGCGCACGAGGAGGCGAAATCGAAGCTGATCGTGACACGACCGCTGAAGCAGGATACGACTGTTACTCGCAATTTTGTGTGTCAGATTCGTTCGATCCAGAACATCGAGGTTCGGGCGATGGAGCGTGGCTACCTGGAGGCGACGCATGTGAAGGAAGGCCAACACATCAAGGAAGGCGAGCCAATGTTCAAAATACTGCCCCTAGTTTATCAGGCGGACTTGAAGCGTGCTGAGGCCGAGGCGCAGGTGGCCAACGTGGAATACATCAACACCAAGCGCCTCACCGAAAGCAATGTGGTGTCAGATCAGGAACTGGCGATGGCGAAGGCCAAGCTGGAGAAGGCGCAGGCGGAAGTAAATCTGGCGCAGACGCATCTCGGCTTCACGGAGATTAAAGCACCTTTCTCTGGTCTGATGGACCGCCTGCAAGTGCGGAAGGGCAGTCTGGTGGCTGAAGGTGATCTGCTGACCACACTCTCTGACAACAGCGAGATGTGGGTCTATTTTAATATGCCCGAGGCGGAGTATCTTGACTATGCATCCCAAGAACAACCGGAGGATAGAAAGAAGGTAGGCTTGGTGATGGCCAACGGGAAACTCTTCGACCAGCCAGGCCGAATCAACGTCATCGAAGCGGAGTTTAATAACATGACGGGCACCATCCCGTTCCGTGCGGATTTTCCGAATCCAAACCGGCTGCTGCGGCATGGTGAAACGGGCAATATTCAGATGAAGAAATTGATCAAGGGTGCCGTTTTGATCCCGCAGAAGGCGACGTTTGAGATTCTTGACCACCATTATGTATTCATCGTGGGCAAGGACGATGTGCTGACGCAGCAGCGCGTTCACGTCAGCGAGGAGTTGGAGGATGTATTCATCATCGCTGAAGGTGTGACGGAGAATGATAAGATCGTGCTAGAGGGACTACGACACGCCAAGACTGGCGAAAAGGCGGAGTACGAATTCCAGGAGCCAGAAGAGGTGCTCAAGCACCTGAAACTGCGTGCGGAGTAACACGAGAACCACCAGATCATGTTCACCAAGATTCTGCACCGGCCAGCTTTGGCCATCGTGATTTCCCTGCTCATCCTGTTCCTCGGCGGGTTGTCGATTTTTACGCTTCCCATCTCCCAGTTTCCCGATGTGGCACCGGTGGTGGTGATGGTCACGCTCGACTACCCTGGCGCGAGCGCCAAGGTGCTGGAGGAATCATGTTTGATCCCGCTGGAGCGCTCCATCAACGGGGTGCCAAACATGAAGTACATGACCTCCGACGCCACCAGCGCTGGTGAGGCGACCATCCAGGTGATCTTTCACATGGGGACGGATCCGAACCAGGCGACCGTGAACGTCATGAACCGCGTGAACCAGGTGATGAGCCGCCTGCCGCCTCTGGTTCAACGCGAGGGCGTGATCGTAAACAACCTCACGCCGAACATGCTGATGTACGTGAATCTCTACAGCAAGGACAAGAATGCGGACATGCAGTTCCTCTTCAACTTCGGCTACATCAACCTGATCCCGGAGCTGAGCCGCATCCGTGGTGTTGGCTCTGCCAAGATTCTCGGCACACGCCAGTACGCCATGCGCATCTGGCTGAAGCCGGACCGCATGCGTGCGTATAAAATCTCCAGTGAGGATATCATGAAGTCTCTCTCCCAGCAGAGCATGATTGGCTCCCCATGGCGCATTGGTCGTGCGGACAGCAAGACCTCACAGTCGTTGGAATATGTGCTGACCTATACAGGCCGTTACAACGAGGTCGAGCAGTATGAAAACGTCATTCTCCGCGCCACCGAAGATGGCGAACTGCTGCGGCTGAAGGATGTCGCAGCGGTGGAGCTTGGCAGCGAGTTTTATGACCTCTATTCCGATATGGATGGCCATCCTTCTGCCGCCATCGTGATCAAGCAGAGTTTCGGCACCAATGCGAGTGAGGTGATCAAGGAGATCAAGAAGAAGCTGGAGGAGTTTAAGGCGAAGTCCTTCCCCTCGGGCATGGATTATGAGATCAGCTACGATGTCTAAAACTTCCTCGATGCCTCCATTGAAAAGGTGCTGCACACGCTGCTGGAAGCCTTCATTCTCGTGGCGCTCGTCGTGTATATTTTCCTGGGCGACTGGCGCTCCACGCTCATCCCGACGCTGGCGGTGCCGGTATCCTTGGTGGGTGCGTTCTTCCTCATGCAGATGTTTGGCGTCACGATCAATCTGATCACGCTCTTTGCGCTGGTGCTTGCCATCGGCATCGTGGTGGATGACCCCATCGTCGTGGTCGAGGCCGTGCACGCCAAAATGCATGGCACCAACTTGTCGCCGTATCGTGCTACGCAGATGGTGCTCCATGAAATCGCGGGTGCTGTTATCGCGATCACGTTGGTGATGACCGCGGTGTTTGTGCCGGTGACTTTCATGAGCGGTCCCGTGGGCGTGTTTTACCGGCAGTTCTCCATCACCATGGCGGTGGCCATCGTGCTCTCCGGCGTGATGGCGCTCACGCTCACGCCCGTGTTGTGCGCGATGATCCTGAAAAAACCTGATCATGGCCATCATGGGCCGCGCGGGCCGATCGGGTGGTTCCTCAACATCTTCAATCACGTCTTTGAAAAGGTCACCGACGTGTATGTCAGCCTGCTGCGGTTGATCGTGCATCGCCGCATCCTGACGTTCGGGGCTCTGGCAGCGGCCGCTGTGGCGATCTTCTTCATCAACAAACAACTGCCCGCCGGTTTCATCCCAGCCGAGGACCAGGGCATGATCTATGCGATTCTGCAAACACCGCCCGGATCAACCCTGGAGCGCACGTATGAAAAATCACGCGAGCTGCAAAAGATCGCCAAAGAGATCGAAGGCGTGCAGTCCGTGTCATCGCTGGCAGGCTACGAAGTGCTCACCGAAGGCCGCGGCTCAAACGCAGGCACCTGCTTGATCAACCTCAAGAACTGGTCAGAGCGCAAACTGACCGCGCCACAGATCATCGCGGAGTTGGAGGAACGGTGCAAAGAGATCGCCGGTGTGAACATGGAGTTCTATGAGCCGCCAGCAGTTCCTGGTTATGGCGCAGCGGGTGGCTTTTCACTCCGACTGCTCGATAAGACCAACACCGGTGACTACGACCACCTCCAGGTGGTGAACAACGAGTTCATGGAAGCGCTGCACAAGCGCAAGGAACTGCGCGGCCTGTTCACTTTCTTCAGCTCTGCCTATCCGCAGCAGGAGATCGTCATCGACAACAAGATCGCCATGCAAAAAGGCGTCTCCATCGGCAAAGCAATGGACAACCTAGGCATCCTTATCGGCAGCACCTACGAGCAGGGTTTCATCAAGTTCGGCCAGTTCTTCAAACTCTATGTGCAGGCCGAGCCGAAGTACCGCAAGCTGCCATCCGACCTCAAAGACCTCTATGTCGCCAATGAGAAAGGTGAGCAGGTTCCCTATTCAGCCTTCATGAAGCTGGTGCCCAAGCAGGGCCTCAATGAGATCACCCGCTACAATGCCTATCCAGCCCCGACCATCCAAGGTGCTCCGGCTGAAGGCTACAGTAGCGGTGATGCCATCAAAGCGATCCAGGAAGTCGCAGCGCAAACCCTGCCGCGCGGCTTTGATATTGGCTGGGCGGGCCTCTCGTTTGATGAAGTGGGACGTGGCAATGAAGCGCTCTACATCTTCGTCATCGTGCTGCTCTTCGTCTATCTCGTGCTCGTGGGTCAATACGAGAGCTTCATGCTGCCGCTGGCCGTGATCCTCTCCCTGCCAATCGGTGTGATGGGTTCCTTCCTCCTCCTCAAGACCATGGGGCTGGACAACGACATCTACGCGCAGGTCGGCCTCATCATGCTCGTCGGCCTCTTGGGCAAAAACGCCATCCTCATTGTCGAATTTGCCCAGCAGAGGCATCAGGAGGGACTCTCCATCTATGAGGCAGCTATCGAAGGTGCCAAGGTGCGCTTCCGCCCGATTTTGATGACCTCCTTTGCCTTCATCGCTGGGATGATTCCCCTGCTGCGGGCCACGGGTGCCGGAGCGCTTGCCAACAAAACTATCGGTGCTTCAGCAGCCGGCGGTATGTTGCTTGGCACCGTCATGGGCCTGCTCGTTGTGCCTGGCCTTTATTATATCTTCGGCACGCTCGCATCCCGCGGGAAGCTCCTTCCAGACGAATCCGAAACGCCCTTGAGCGAACGCGGTGAGTTTAATTGATACCTACCATGAAAATTGTGAAGCATACCTTCAATCTACTGATTGCCGTTTCTATTCTGGCGCTCCTGCCAGCTTGCTCCTCGCTCAAACGCGGCACCCTGCCATCGAGTGATCCGCCGCTACCGACCAAATATCCGCTCGCAGATGGGGCCAAAAGCTCCGCCTTGATTGGCTGGCGGCAGTATTTCAAAGATCCCAACCTCACCACCCTCATCGGCACCGCGCTGGATAACAACCAGGAGCTTAACATCCTCCTGCAAGAGATCGCTGTTTCCAAAAGCGAAGTACTCGGCCGTAAAGGTGCCATCTTCCCCTTCCTCACTTTCGGCAGCAGCGCCGGGCTGGACAAAGTCGGCCGTCACACCCGAGATGGTGCCGTGGAGGACAATGTCACCAACGAGATCAAGCCCGATAAAAAAATCCCATCGCCGCTCTCCAACTTCGCCTTTGCAGCAGACTTCGAGTGGGAAGTGGACATCTGGCGCAAGCTGCGCAACGAGCGCGACGCCGCCGTGCTGCGCTATCTCGCCACCCAGGAGGGACGGAACTTCATGATCACGCACATCGTTTCCGAGATCGCCCAGTCCTACTATGAACTCATGGCGTTTGATAGCCAGTTGGTCATCCTCAAGCTCACCATCGAAATTCAGCAAAACGCCCTCGAGCTAGTGAAACTGGAAAAAGCTGCGGGTCGCGTCACCGAGCTAGCCGTGCGCCGCTTTGAGGCTGAAGTGCTCAAAAACCAGAGTCACCTCTACGAAATCCAGCAGCAGATCACCGTCATGGAAAACCGGCTCAACTACCTCGCCGGTCGCTACCCACAGCACATCAAGCGCAACTCCGCTGGCTACGACAAACTCATGCTCACCGGCATCCACGCCGGCATGCCCGCCGAACTTCTGCGCAATCGCCCTGATGTACGTCAAGCCGAGCTACAGCTCGTCGCCGCCGGACTCGACGTGAAGGCCGCCGCCGCACGGTTTTATCCCTCCCTCAACATCGCTGCCGCACTCGGCTTGAATTCCTTCACTCTCGGTACCGCATTCACCACTCCCGCCTCCCTCATCTATGGTGCCGCCGCTAATGTCGCAGCTCCGCTGATCAATCGCAGCGCCATCCAATCCAACTACAACGGCATGAGCGCACGCCAGATCGGTGCCATCTACACCTACCAGCAAACCGTCCTGAAAGCCTACGTTGAGGTCGTCAATCAGCTCGCGCAGATCAAAAACTTCAGTCAGAGCTTCGATCTCAAACGCCTGCAGGTGCAGGCGCTCTCCGACTCCATTTCACTCTCCACCCAGCTCTTCCGCAATGCCCGTGCAGACTACACCGAAGTGCTCTTCACCCAGCGTGATGCGCTTGAGGCCAAGATCGACCTCGTCGAACTCAAGCAGCAACAGCTCAGTGCCTTCGTGAAAGCCTACAAAGCTCTCGGCGGCGGCTACAATCCCAATACCGGCGGCTCCGGCAGCTCTCCCAAAATGGTCGTCCCCAAATCCGCTGGCGCTCTCCGCAGCGGCTCCTAACCTCATCGTGGCTAAACAGCGATCTTTCTGCTCTCGGCGCAGCGGCGGTCGCTTTGCTGATAGAGCAGAATCAGCAGACTGAGCGTGGCATTCCGCATCCACCAAAGATCGTCATGATCGAAGGGATATGGCATGACGCGAAGGTTTGAGCTTGTTTTGCTAGGCCGTAGGGCTTTGATCGCGCCCCACCATGAAAAAGCATATCCTTCTCGCCGCTTTCGCCTTTGCCATCACCATTCCAGCCTCCGCGGAGGACTGGGTGTCGCTCTTTGACGGTAAAACGATGACCGGATGGAATAACGCGTATGACTGGGGGAAGATCGAAGTCGTGAATGGTGAAGTTCATCTCACTGGCGACAAGAAGTTCTTCGTGGTGACCGAGAAAACCTACGGCGACTTCATTTTCGAGGGCGACATTCTGCTGCCGGAGGGGCAGGCGAACAGCGGTTTCATGTTCCGCGCTCACGTGGAGAAGAACAAGGTCTTCGGCTACCAGGCCGAGGTCGATGGCGACGCGAAGCGCAAGTGGAGCGGTGGTTTGTATGATGAAGGTCGCCGCATGTGGTTCATCAGCCCGATCAAGGGCAATGCCGAAAGCGAAGCCGCGTTTCGCGCTCGTGCAGGCGAGACCTTCAAGCGCAACGACTGGAACACCTACCGCATCGAGTGCCGTGGCAAGAGCCTCAAGATTTTCGTTAATGGCGTGCTCACCACCGACGTGGAGGATGACAAGGACGCTAGCGGCGTGATCGCCATCCAGCATCACGGCGAGAAGGGGCAGACCTACAAGTTCCGTAACCTGCGGATTAAGGAACTGAAGTAATCGTCACAGTCCCAGCATCGCATCCGTCACACGCTGACTGAGTTCGGAGACGGCTTTGCCATCGGTGTAGTGATTGACCATGAAAGCGAAGCAGAATTCCTCGCCAGACTTGCCAGTGACATAGCCGGTGAAGGTGCGAACACCGGACATCGCGCCGCCCTTCCATTTGAGGCCATTGTTGGATAGCAGCGAGTCTTTGTAGGCGACTCCCTGCGGACCTTGACCGGCAAGAAACTGCAAACGGGCGAGATCCAGCGGGCGAATGAAATCAGCACGTGCCAGACCGCAGCCGTCTTCCATGCGCAGGCCGATGAAATCGAGACCGCGAGTTTTCCAGTGTTCGCGGATGACCTCGGCTGATGGTTTGCCGGCCTTCACGCCAAGCATGCGGTAAACGCATTCGGTTTCGTGATTGTCGGAGGTGGCGTGGATGCTTTTCACAATATCAATCAGCGGTGGGGATGCGTGTTGAAGCAGCGAATGAGTCGCCTGCCCAGCGCTGGCTTTGCTGGCACCCACTTGAATGCCCACCGATTGCAATGCTTTGCGAAATAGATACGCGGCGAGACTCACAGGATCTGGCACAGCTCCCGCGACCTGAAATTTTGTGGCTCCAAGCGGCACGGTGCCGCGCAGATGAATCGCCGAGATGTTTTCACCGCCATGAATGACCACACCATCTCCAGAATCAGCGGAGCCAGTCGTCACTTCATTTTTCCAATTGGTGTTAGGGATGTCGAGATTGATGCCCAGAAGCTCCGCAGGCGATCCCACCGCCATTCCTGCGCGAAACATGACGATGTAGCGATTGTGGTTGAGATTTAAGCCGCTCACACCGCTGCCGTAACCGTTGCCAATGTCGCCCCAGTTCCAAAAATTACCGTAGAGGCTGCCTTGAAACAAACTGCCATCCCCGCGAATGCCGCCCGTGACTCGTGTGAGCCCACGCTGCTTCAAATCAGCGGCCCATGAGTTCAAATCGCCCACGGTGAGCATCGGATCACCTCCACCACTGATGACAAGCGCTCCCTGAATGATGCCGTCCTTGATCGGCGCGGTGGATTTAAGTTCTGTGCTAAAACGAAAGTCGGGCCCGAGGATTTCGAGGGCGGTGGCGGTGGTGAGCGTTTTGAGACTGGAAGCGGGGATGAATGCGGTGTCTGCATCCTCAGCCAGCACGGTCTCGCCCTTGTCATTGATCAGGCAGAAACCGATCGCGGCACCAGCCAGTGCGGTGTTGGCATGCGCTTCGCGCAGCAAGGTTGTGATCGGGTGAGGCGGTGGTGTCGGTTCAGACATCACCGTCACTGGCGGAGGAGCCGGAAGCAAAGGGGCAGGCAGCATTGGGACTGACACCAAGGGCGCAGCTTCCACCATGTGGGTATGCTCGTCGCCATGGCGAATCAACAGCACAGCTGCCAAAGCCGAGGCGAGCAGAAGTATGACGATGTTTTTCAACATGGACCGATGGTAGCGTGAATCCGCCTGCCGCCAAGCGAGGTGCTTGCGGTTTTACCGGGTGCGGGCAGGTTCAACCGCATGAAGCCCGAAAAAGTGAAGTTCATGCTCATGGCGGCCGATATGAAACGCGCGGTGACTTTTTATCGCGATGTCATCGGCCTAGAAGAGGTGTTTGTGAGCGAGTTCTGGACTGAGTTGCGGCACGGCGATGCCATCATCGCGTTGCACGGCGGCCATGACGGCTCGCGCAATCTGACCGGCCTCAGCTTTCAATACGAGGATGTGCTGGTGATGGCGGAGAAGATCGCGAGCGCTGGAGCAAAAATCCTACAATCGCCACAGCAGCGGGAGGGCGAGCCGATTCTGCTCGGTGTCTTCCGCGATGCGGAGGGGAATGAGGTGTTCATCACGCAGTATGTCGGGTGATTGTGGATTGCAGATGCCAGATTGCGGACTATCCAAAGCAGTCCTGATGCAAACCTCCTTCATCCCCACGCTTGATGCTCTCCCAGCGCGCAAAACGCCGCTGATGGAGCGTTTTGCGGCGTTACTGGAGCCGAAGCGGCCGGCGCAGATCGAGGCGATGGCGAAGGAGTCGCGGATGATCACACGGCGAAACTTCGGGAAGACGATGCGGCTGTTTGCGCCGCTGTATGTCTCGAACGAATGCGTGAACAACTGCAGCTACTGCGGCTTCTCGCGGGACAACAACGCGATCCTGCGCGTGACGCTGACGGTGGATCAAGTCGTGGCTGAGGCGCGGCATCTCGTGGCGCAGGGCTTTCGGAACATCCTGCTCGTGGCGGGCGAGCATCCGCGTTTTGTGAGTGATGGCTATCTGGAGGAATGCATTCGGGCGCTGCGTGATTTCGTGCCGACGATTGGCATCGAGGTCGGACCGATGGAGGCACCGGAGTATGAGCGCATGGTCAAGGCGGGCGCGGAAGGCCTCGTGGTGTATCAGGAGACGTATGATCGCGCTATTTATGCGGACATGCACACGGCGGGGCCGAAGAAGGACTTCAACTGGCGGCTGGTGTGCCCGGAACGCGGTTATGAAGGCGGATTCCGCCGCATCGGCATCGGCGCGTTGTTTGGTTTGAGCGACTGGCGGCTGGAGGCGCTGCGACTCGCGGCGCATTTGGAGCATCTCTACAAACACTGCTGGAAATCAACCTTCACCGTGGCGTTTCCGCGTCTGCGGCCGGCGGCGGGGGGATTCACGCCGATGACGGATTTTCCGGATTGGGCGCTGGTGCAGACGATCTGTGCGTTCCGCATCACGTTCCCGGAAGTGGGCATCATTTTGAGCACGCGTGAGTCAGCACCGCTGCGCGATGCGCTGGCACCGCTGGGCATCACGGTGATGAGCGCGGGCAGTCACACTGAGCCAGGAGGCTACACCGGTGCCGGAAACGATGATCTGCATCTCACCGTGCGCGGCAAACGCGTCGAAGTGGAGACGAAGGCCGAGACGAATCGTGCCGAAGGCCAGTTTGGCATCGCGGATCAGCGTTCGGCGCACAGCGTGGCCGAGATGCTGCGCACAAGCGGCCTGGATCCTGTGTGGAAGGACTGGGATGCGTCGATCCTCGCGACGATGGTGGCTTGAGGGCGCAATGACGAAATCAGAATGAGGAATGATCCATTCTCCGTAGCATACTGCGAAGGATGAACGAATTTCTAATCCCATGAAGATCACTTTGAACGGAGAGAAGCGTGAGTTTGAAGCCCCGCAGACGGTGAAATCGCTGCTGGCAGCCGTCGGGCTGGCCGGAAAGCCCGTAGTAGTGGAACAGAATCAAGCCGCGCTGCTGCCGCGTGAGATTGAAACGGCCACAGTGAGCGATGGCGATGTGATCGAGATCGTGCAGATCACGGCGGGAGGGTAGCCGGTGCGTCGGTGTGTCAGTAGAAGCGTATCAGTTCATCCGGTTTCTCGGAGTCCCAGAGGAGGCGGAACGTCAAGCCTTTGTAGCCTTGCTGGTGATACCACTGATAAAAGTCTTTCTCCGGCAGCAGGCTTGGATCGGTGGCGGTATAGCGTGGCCCAAGATATTCGCGAATGCGGAAGTGGATGCCCAGCGGGACTTTGGCTGTGTCAAAGCTGGGATAAATTAGTTGTGCAGGCACTCTACCAATTGTTGGTCCAAATCGGCTGCGATCGTGATCCACACAATCAGAGAAGCGTGTGATGTTGTGCAAGAGCAACGGCTACCCATCCACGATTACGGGCAGGAATTCACCATCCACATCCAGCAGCGAAACGAGAACTTTGTCTTCTTGTGCTTTGGGAGTGAGAATAAGCTCACCGCTACTCCATTGAAAGAAAATGCCCCTCGGTCTCTTGGGCTTAGCTACCTCGAATTCTAATTCATCAGGCCAAATATCCACCCGTGATTCGCCGCTTAGAATAATAGACGTCATCATGACGCTCCGGTCTTTGTGAAAGACGTACTGAAACTTGTCCGACTCAAAAACGATTTGGTAGATTTTCATGCTCGTTGATTCCAGAGCAAATCACACCGCCACACCTGCATACCCATGCCCGCTAGAGCAGAGGCGGAAGAGGTGGTTGCAGACTTCGTGGGCGGCGAGGATGCCGGTGCGGGGGAGCTGGTCGAAGTCGCCGATGAGGACGGGCCAGTCGCTGCGGTCTTCGGGGATGCGGCCGTGGGAGCCTTTGACGAGCGTGGCGTCTAGCGGGATGACGTCCATGAGCATGCGCTGGCCGAGGGCTTTCTTGGCGAGCTTGCCGGCGAGCTTGAGCTTGGGCCACTTGAGCTTTGGATCGAGGAAGAGTTCGGCGGGGTCGTAGCCGCATTTGCGGTGGATATCGACGCAGCGGGCGAAGTCGGGGGCTTTGCGGTCGTCCTGCCAGTAATAATACGTGAACCAGCTCTTGGCGTCGGCGATGGCGATGAGATCGCCGCTGCGCTCGTGATTGAGGCCGTGGAGATGTTTTTCCATCTTGCCGAGCACCTGGGCGACGCCGGGCGTGGCCTCCAGAGCACCGCGGACGTTGGCGAGGAGGCTCTGATCGTTCACATAGACGTGGGCGATCTGATGATCGGCGATGGCGAAGGCTTTGGAGCCGCCGAGGTCGAGCGTTTCGCGACCCAGCTCGTCTTTGATGCTGAGCCAGCCGCGTTCGCGGAAGACGCGGTTCAGGTGGATTGGCTGTTCGACGTTGGTGATGCCGTATTCGGAAAGGAGGACGACTTTGATGTTCCGTGTCTCGTAGAAGCGGATGAGATCGCCGACGACGTTGTCGATCTGGCGGAGATCAAAACGGATTTTCTCCATGTCGAGGCCGACGCGCTGGAGGTTGTAGTCGAGATGCGGGAGGTAAACGAGCGAGAGGCCGGGCCAGTGCTTTTCCTCGATCCATTTGGCGCTCTCGGCGATCCAGATGGAGGATTTGATGTCGGAGCCGGGGCCCCAGAAGCTGCGGAAGGGAAAGGGGCCGAGGTCTTTTTTGATGCGATCCCGCAGCGGCATGGGCTGGGTGTGGATGTCGAAGACCTTGCGGCCATCGGCAGGATAAAGCGGACGCGGCGTGATCGAGATGTCTGCCGTGGAGTACATGTTGAACCACCAAAACAGCTTGGCGCAGGTGAACTGCGGATCAACGCGACGGAGCGCCTCCCAGAGTTTTTCGCCGTGCATGAGCTGCTCGGGCTGCTTCCAGAAGCGGTGCTCGGCGTACTCGCGATCATACCAGCCGTTGGCGACGGCACCGTGGTCGCGCGGCAGGCGGCCGGTCAGATAAGTGGCCTGGGCGGTACAAGTGACGGCGGGGAGCACCGGCTCGATGAGCGTGGAGCGGTTGCGCTCCAGGAAAGCCCGAATCGCCGGGGTGTGCTCGCCAATGAGCCTCGTAGTGAGGCCGACGACGTTCAGGATGGCGGTGCGTTGCATACGCTCAGAGTTTCAAGTGCCAGGTTTCAAGTTTCAAGTTCGGCCATGCATGAATCGTCGCGCAGGGCCAAACTTTAAACCTGAAACTTGAAACCTGGCACTTCAATACAGCATCGCCGCGACGACGTAGGCAATTTTGCAGCCGAAGTGAAGGGCCTGATCCTGATTAAAGGTCGTCCGGTTTTCACACTTGGCGAAGTCGATGATCCAGTGCAGAACGAATTCGATGGAACCAAGAATGAAGCAGCCGGTGATGGCCCAGACGGTGGCACCATGGATCAGGCAGTGGGCGGTCATGCACCAGGGCCAGATTTGAACCGGGCGGGAGGGATCCTGCAGCTTGTAGAGCAGGTGGCGGTTTTTGCAGGTGGAGAGGAACTCGCCCTGCAAGGGGTAATCCATGACCGCATGACCTGCGAAGAGCAGGAATAAGACCTGTATGACCTCCAGGGAGGTGTGCGGAGGAAATGGCAGCAGGCCAGACATAAGATGAAAGCCTTCATGAGCATTGAACCTGCCATGTGAGAGAAATTCACACGCAGGCTCAAGTCTGACGACTTTAATGAATTACGCGCTGTAGAAGGCGGCGATTTTTTCGTTCACCGCACGCAGACGGTGGGAAATGGTGCGGCCGACTCCGATAAGCAGCCAAGCGGCGGCACGCGGATACTCGTTGATGTAGCTTTCGAGGGTCTCGCCATCGATGCGCCACACTTGGGAAAATTCGACTGCGGTAACACTCGCGCTAGCGACGTTGGGATCGAGCAGATTGATTTCGCCGATCGTTTCGCCTTTTTGAATCGAGCCAAGCAGCACCTTATGACCGCCGCGCATGGCAGTGGCGTGGAATTTGCCGGAGACGACGAAGAAGAGGCTGTTTTGCTGCTGCCCTTCTTCAATGAGATGCTGGCCTGGCTGCACGGGGAGGAATTCGCCGTAGCCGCTAAGGATATCGCGGTCCTCGTCACCGAGGGGTTCGAGGATGCCCTGGGCTGGGAGCTTGGGTGTAGAGAGGGAGCTCATAGAGAGTAATAGAGAGTGAATTAAGCGCCCTTTTCTAAGCGGATATGCATGGAATGGCAAGCCCGCTGAGCAGAGTAAGCCAAAATCGTAACTTTCAGCAGGAACGCCGCCAAATGAGCGCGATGTTTATATCCAGCTTTTTCAACTACTGCGGTGATTCGTATCTGCGAAGTATGTGTGTTCTAAATTCTGCTGGATTTCCAAGGCCAGCGGTTCAAAATCCGCCCCTCTCTAACAACCCGACACCCGACCAACCTCATGTCCGACTCATCCTCCTCCAAGTGCTGCGGCAGCTATAGTTACGATTTCGCCCATCTTCTCCTGCGCCTTTGGGTCGGCATGCGTCTCTTCATGGCAGGCTTGGACAAGTTCCGCTGGGGCAACGGTGCCACCACCACCTTTGGTCTGGATAACTATTCAAAAAAGACGGGCCCGCTTGCCAAGCTGATGTCGGACAACAGCTTTCTGCCGGAATCCGCATGCAACGCCTTCGCTGCGACGATCGGCTACATTCTCATTCCGGTCGGTATTTGGGTCGCCATTGGCATTTGCACCGAGTTCGGTCTGCTCGCCGCCGGTCTGGTGTTCCTGATGCTTGGTTTTGGCCTCGCCTCTCTCCCTGACGACACAGAAATGGTCACTAACATCGGCCTTTCCATTCTCATCGTTGCGGCAGCACTCGTCACATCGAAGGCGAAGACTTTCTCCCTCGACGGCTTCCTCGCCAAAAAGAAGGCCGCATAAGCGCCCACAGACGTAACGGCCAGTGAACAAAACCACGCGCCTGATTGCCCTATGAATTCCCAGCCTCTCCCCTCCCCCGCAGCGCCGCTGTCCAGTTTCATGGACCGTCGCGGCTTCCTCCGCACCAGTGCTTTGACCAGCAGCGGACTTTATCTTGTCACAAGCAAAACTGCCATTGCACAAGAAACGGCCGCAGGTCGCACGATCAAGTGCGCCCTCGTCGGCTGTGGTGCGCAGGGCAACGCGTTGCGTGTTGCCTCCAAAGATGTTCCCGGAATCCAATGGGTGGCCATGTGCGACATCTGGAAGTTCTCCGTCGCGAAGACTCGTGGTGGCTTCCTCGGTGAAAACAAGCATCAGGTCGAAGGCGAGATCAAAATCTACGAAGACATCAACGAGATGCTCGACAAGGAGCCTTCGATTGAAGCCGTCTTCATCGCCACTCCTGACTTCCTTCATGCCCCCTACTCGCGCATTTGCCTCGAAAAAGGCAAGCATGTGTACTGCGAGAAGATGATGAGCAATACCATCGAAGGCGCGAAAGACATGGTGCGCGCCGGCAAGGCGAACCCCGGCATCTTCCAGATCGGCCATCAGCGTCACTCGAACCCGCGCTACATCAACCTACGCGACAACGTCATCAAACCCGGCAAGATGCTCGGCCGCGTCACGCACGCGTATGCGCAATGGAATCGTGGCGTCTCCGGCAGTGCCCCACAGGGTGCCGTCAAAGGTTACGACATTCCCGCCGAGGTCCTCGCGAAGCATGGCTACGCTAGCATTGAGGAATTCCGCAACTGGCGTTTCTTCAAGAAATTCGGTGGTGGTCCACTCTCCGATCTAGGCGCACATCAGATCGACATGTTCAATTGGATGTACGACTCCACGCCAGTCTCCGTCATCGCCAGCGGTGGCATTGATTACTTCGATGGCACCGAAGGCCGTCCGGCATTCGAGTTGCCTGACAACATGTTGTGCATCTACGAATTCAAAACTCCCGCCGGAGCTCTCCGCGCTTACTATCAGGTGCTCACCACGACTGGTTCCCAAGGGGCCTATGAAAAGCACATGGGCATTGGTGGCACCGCCATCATCTCCGAACTCGACACCGCCGGCAACCAACTTTACGCCGAGCCTGGGCAGGCTTGGGACGAATACGCTGGTGGTGAGAACCCACCCATCCTCAAAGCTGCCGACAAGGCCAAGAACAAGTTCTGGGAGCACCCCCGTGACTGGGAAAAACCCAAGCCACCGTCCTACGGCGCCGTCAGTGTTGCCGACGTGCGTGAGAGCAAGGCTCTCGCGCAATGGGAGCTCGGCGTGAAACTCAGCCGCAAGCCGCATTCACCGCATGTGCAGAACTTTATCGAAGCAGTGCAGACCAAAAATTCCGCACGTCTCACCTGTAACGTCGAAGCAGCTTTCAAATCCTGCGTCACCGTCCTCAAAGCTTATGAGGCCAAAGATGCTGGCGGCAAATACATCTTCAAACCCGAAGACTTCCAAGCCTAAAGATCCAGTCCGAGCATCCAACCACTCCCCATGAAAAACACCCTCCACATCCTCACGGGCCTCGCGCTCGCCATCACCCTTGCCTCCTGCGGCAAAAAAGAAGAAGCCAAAGCCGGTGGCTCCGCTGCTGCTCCTGCGGCCGCCGCCGCCCCTGCTGGTGATCTCGAAGAAATCAAACTCGAGTTCCCCAAGCCCATGTTCATCGGCACTCCGGTGCCTGCTGAGCTCCCGAACCTTGAAAAGGCTGACCCAAGCAAAGTGGTGAAGTCCATCATGGTTCCCAAGGGCACCACCAACCTTGCCAAAGGCAAGAAAGTCTCCAGTTCAGACGCTGCCCCGATCATTGGCGACCTCAACCTCGTCACCGACGGCGACGCCGATGGCGCTGACGGTTCCTTCGTTGAACTCATGCCCGGCAAACAGTGGGTGCAGATCGACCTCGAAGCCCCGGCCACCATCTACAAGATCGCCATGTGGCATTACCACAAGCAAGCTCAGGCTTACATCGACGTGCTCGTGCTGGTTTCCGACGATCCTGAATTCAAGACCGGTGTCACCACCCTCTTCAACTCCGACCATGACGATACTTCCGCCATGGGCAAAGGTGGCGACCCAGCCTACGTCGAAACCAACCATGGCCGCGTCATCGACGCTAAAGGCACCAAGGCCCGCTACGTGCGCCTCTGGAGCAATGGCAACACCAGCAACGACATGAACCACTACTGTGAAGTTCAGGTCTATGGCACCCCTGCCAAGTAAGTTGAATCGACAGCTTCTTTGATCACACCGCCGTGCAGCGCTCCTGCACGGCGGTTTTTTTTACACATCCACAATTTTGCCCTTCTGGGCCTGCGCCGACTGCCATTCTTGATATTTCTCCAGTTCCCGCTGCACCAGTTTCAGACAAAACGCCACCACCGTCGCATCATCCAGATAGCCCACGCCAATGACCACATCCGGGATCACATCTAGAGGGTTGAGCACATAAAGCAGCGCCAGCGACACCGCACTGATCGCCCAATACGGAATCTCGCGGTAGCCGCCGTTCCAGTAGTCCTTCACCATGCTCAGCATGATCTTCGCTTGTTCAAACACCTGTTTCAGTTTCGGTAGCTTGTTCTCGATGTCCTTCGACCGCTGATTCACTTTCTCAATGGTCACGTCATGCTCGCCGCTGCTGGAGGTATTCATGCGAAAAAATAACCAAAGGCTTTAACGAAGTCCAGTTGGCAGTACAAACTCTTGGATGTGGAGAATCTGCCACATCACCCTAATTGACATGTCAGCTGTCGCCCGAATCATCAGCAAAAATGCTCATTGAAGCCACCACACCGCATCCCACCGACCAGATCGACCTTCAGATTCGTGAACTGATCGAGTGTGGCCGCGATTTCCATCGTCGCGGCTGGTCACTCGGCACTAGCAGCAATTACAGCGTCGTGATCGACCGCGAAACACTGACACTGCTGATGACCGGCAGCGGTTTCGACAAAGGTCGCCTGCAGCCCGACCATTTTGTCATCGTGAATGAAAACGCTGAGTCTTTGGATGAGGCGTTCCCCAAACCTTCCGCCGAAGCGCTGTTACATACCGCGCTGGCCAAACACGGAGCCGGAGCCGTGCTCCACACCCACTCCGTGGCCGCCACGGTGCTCAGCGAGCATTTTCTCAAC
>Ga0114970_10000835_pt1 | contig 23312 bp, 22 predicted proteins | sample M_140205_XF_Meta_FD_87030 | JGI IMG/M metagenome (GOLD analysis project Ga0114970, IMG submission 87030) | Freshwater microbial communities from Lake Montjoie, Canada to study carbon cycling - M_140205_XF_MetaG | ecosystem: Environmental > Aquatic > Freshwater > Lake | place: Lake Montjoie...
CAGCGCACCGTAACCATCCGTGCCGACCACCGCCTCGGCGACAACGACCAGATCTTCGGCCGTTACTCCCGCGGCGAGTGGGACCAGATGAACCGCCGCGCTTTTAACACCGCCGGCAATCCCATCAGTGCCGACGGCCTCTGGAACCGCGAAACCTACTACGAGCGGTCCAACACGGAAATGGTGTCTTGGACCCACACCTACTCGCCCACGCTCTACTCCGAAACCGTCGTCACCGGCTCTGCCATCAACTGGCTCTACAGTCTCAATCAGGAAAGCGCCTCGCAGGACATCTCGGCGAAGTTCGGCACCCCCAACCCCTTCAAGGTGAACGGCGCGCCCTACCTCCTCAACGTCGGTTACCAGAATGTCCAGTTCCACGGCATCGTCCCACGCTCTCAGTACACCCAGATCATCAGCGGTGAGCAGAACTACACCTGGGTCAAGGGTCGCCACCAGCTCCAGTTCGGTGGCCGTTATCGCGAAGAGAAACTCGATACCGTCCCCGACCGTCCCGATCAGTCCGATCTCGACTTCAACAGCAACGCCACAGCCACCTACAATGTGGGCTCCGGGGCCGCCTGGGGCGCCGCGCCGCAAACCGGCGATTTCGGAGCCAACTTCTTCCTCGGCGTCGCCGGACGCTACGCCCAGCAGCGCCCCCCCGGCAACTACAACATGACCGGCAAGGACATTTCTGCCTACGTCCAGGACAACTGGAAGGTCTCCACCAACCTCACCATCAATGCCGGTCTCCGCTGGCAGTACCTCGGCCCCTATCTCGATAAGGCCGGTGTCACCAACCTCTTTGACTTCGCCTCGAAGACCATCATCAATCCGGTGCCAATCCCCGAACTCGTCAAGTCCGGCTACACCACCCAGCCCATCGTGGATGGCTACGCCGCCATCGGCGTCAAGTGGGCCACTCCCGACAAGTTCGGAATCGGCAACAATCTTGTCAACGTGAGCAAGCTCAACCTCGGCCCCCGCGCCGGTTTCGCGTACTCACGTCGCGCAGCCGACCGTGCCTTCGTCCTTCGTGGCGGCTACGGCGTCTACCACTTCCCCATTCCGGCGCGTACCTTCAACGGTATGCGTGGCAACGCTCCTTTGCAGGGCTCCTACTCCTTCAACTGGAACGATTCTGCCAACGCTCCCGACGGTCTCCCCAACTACTTCCTTCGCAAAGCACCCTCCATCATCGCCGGAGTCAACTCGGCCGATATCGCCGAACTCAGCATTGCCAAGCCCCCGGTCATCCTCCCCGGCATCGCCATGATCGCGCTCACCCGTGACCTGAAGACGACCCTCGCCCACCAGTGGAATCTCACTCTCGAAGGCGAATTAACAAAGGACACCGTCGTTCGCGTCGGCCTCGTCGGTACCGCCGGTCGCAACAATGAGAACGTTCAGCGTTACAACGCCAATCCCATCACTCCGTACGTCTGGTACAAGAACTCCGGCCTTGCCCTGCCCACCGGTTTCTACTCCGGTACCGCCCGCCGAGCCCTTGACCAGACCACCTTTGGTGACATCTCCATCTACACCAAGACCGGCTATTCCAACTACACCGGCCTCCAGTTCGAACTCGAACGGCGCTACAGTAATGGTCTCGCCTTCCAGCTCTTCTACCTGATGAGCAACTCTGCCTCCACTGGCAACGTGGCCTCCCAGGGCGGTGGCTTTGCCACCTTCCAGACCGATCAGCCCGAGATCTTCCTCCCCGGCGCCATTCCCACCGATCCCGCCGAGCGCCTCCGCTTCTACCGCTACCAGCGCGACGCCGATATCCCCAAGCACCGCGTTCGCTGGAACTATCTCTATGACCTCCCGTTCGGCAAGGGTAAGCGCTTCGCCGGCAACATCGGCGGCCTTGCAAACCAGGTCATCGGCGGCTGGCAGATCGCCGGCTACGGCACCGCCAACAGCCGCTACTGGCAGCTCCCCACCACCAACTGGGGCGCCACCGGACCCATCCAGTTCTACGGCACCGACGTGAAGATCTCCGATTGCCGACAGGGCACCTGCTTCCCCGGCTATCTCTACTACAACGGCTACATCCCGGCCAACCGCATCAACACGGCGACGGGTGTTAATGGTGTGCCCGCAGGCTATTCTCCATCCATCAAACCGGTCAATCCCATCCCCGCGTCCGGCGTGGTTGCGGACCCGAATTACAACGACAACAACAACGTTCTGGTGCCCCTGAAAAACGGTCAGAACCAGTTGGTTGCTTACGATACAGGCATCCATCCCTGGCGCAATCAGGTCATGCCCGGCCCCTGGATCATGAACCTGACGGCCAGTGTCTACAAGGCCTTCCGGATCAGCGAAAGCGTCAGCCTCCGTATCAACCTCGACGCGTTCAATGTCCTGAACCAGCCCGGCATCGGCCTGCCCGGAGGCGACGGCATCATCAGCCTCCGCACCTCCGCCCAGGGTGCACGCACCATGCAATATACCGCCCGCCTGACCTGGTAATCAGCTAACCCCAAACGAAAAGGCCGCGACTCCCAACCGGGACTCGCGGCCTTTTTTCTTGTATCATGAAAGTCAATGAGTACTGCAACTTTGCAAGCCCCGATCACGGTCGAACAGTTCGCAGCTCTGCAGTGCACTGACATCGAAGACTACGAACTGGTCGAAGGAGAACTGATCCCGTTGTCCAGTGGAACCCCGTTGCATGCCAGGATTCGTAGTCGAGCGGAAAGACTGATCGCAGCCTGGCTCGATATGAACCCAGTCGGAGCAGTATTCGTCGAAATCGATTGTCGCCTGACCCCGCGGACGGTGCGTCGACCCGACGTTTCCATCTTCCTCGGCCGAGCCGCCACCGATTTCGATCCCAACCGAACCCCGGTGCCCTACGCCCCCACCATCGCCATCGAAGTCCTCTCCCCGAGCGAAGGCATCATAAACGTTAACCGAAAGTCACTGGAATATCTCGCTGCAGGTTGTAGCGAAGTCTGGCTCCTCGACAGTGCCAACGACATGATCCTCATCCAGACCAACCACGGCATCCGGCTCCTCCGCGGAACCGACACCCTCGAATCCCCCCTCCTCCCCGGTTTCGCCCACTCTGTCTCCGCCTTCCTCGGCGGGCTGTAGACCGGTCAGAACCCGTCAGTATCGCACTCTGCCAAAATAGGCGCTAAACAAGTCGGCTAGTACTTTTGCAAGATCTCTGACATTCTCATTCTTCTGGCTCTGAACAGCACTCCGGGAGTCCGGGCTCTATCCAACAGCCTGAGCCTGACCGGTCTATAGGGCCATCCAGTCTTGGCCGAAGCGGAGAGCCTACAGCAGCTGTTCTCTTCCGATGGCTTCATGCAGGAGCATCTTGATGTCGGTTTGGTACGGAAGCCCCCGGCGTTGGGCGAGATCCTGGGCCGCTTCAATATCCGGAACGGACAGACGCATCGTCACTGTTCGCAACGGCACTTTCCGTCTTGCCTTACCGCTAACCAGAGCCCGTCTCATGACCTCCGTCGCTGCATCCGGATGGGCGTCCCACCATTCAACCTCTTCGGCTTCAGTATTGAATGTCGGTATGGAAATCTGCTTCGGTGTCGTCATTGTCCCTCGAAATAGAGCAGTTGTTGCTCTTTGGTCATGTCGTAGGCGGTTACCACGCGGGTCTTGCCACGGCGCACGGTGTAGAAAACCGTAAGGAGCCGTCCCCTTCTGCTTCTTCCAAAGCAAAGACCGCGATCTTCCCTGTCGTGATCCTGGAGTTCGAACTCCGATGGTTCGATCAGGAGCGCATCCTCAGCTTCTTCCTGGCCGATAGCATGACGCGCGACATGTTTTCGGTTGGCATCATCCCAATCGAAGTTTATGTATTTGCATTGTAAATGTACGAGCCCGAGTGGTCAACGCAAAAAGGCCGCGACCCCCTCTCGGGAATCGCGGCCTTTTTAATCCAACCGAGCTACTGTTTAGTAGTCCATACCTTCGGGGCCATGGCCGCCGCCAGCCGGAGCAGACTTCTTCTCCGGAATCTCGCAGACCATTGCTTCCGTCGTCAGCATCAGACCAGCAATCGACGCCGCGTTCTGCAGAGCCGAACGAGTCACCTTTGCAGGATCGATAACGCCGGCCGCAACCAGGTCTTCGTAGACTTCCGTCTGCGCGTTGTAACCGAAGTTGTAGTCGTCGTTCTCGCGGATCTTGCCGAGGACGATCGCGCCTTCAATACCGGCGTTGTTCACAATCTGACGCACGGGCTCTTCGCACGCGCGGCGGATGATGTCCACACCAATCTGTTCATCGCCACCCAGCTTCAGGCCGGCCAGAACCTTACCGGCGCGCAGCAGAGCCACACCACCACCAGGAACGATACCCTCTTCAACGGCCGCACGGGTTGCATGCAGCGCGTCTTCAACGCGGGCCTTCTTTTCCTTCATTTCGGTTTCGGTCGCAGCGCCAACCTTGATCACTGCAACGCCACCGGCGAGCTTCGCCAGCCGCTCCTGCAGCTTTTCACGGTCATAGTCAGACGTGGTTTCGTCGATCTGCGTCCGCAACTGCTTAATGCGGCCTTCAATCGCTCCACTCACACCAGCGCCATCAATGATGGTCGTGTTGTCTTTGTCGATCGTGACACGCTTCGCGCGGCCCAGATCAGCCAGCTGCACGCTGTCCAGCTTGATGCCGGTTTCTTCGAACAGAGCCTGACCACCAGTCAGGATCGCAATGTCTTCCAGCATCGCCTTACGACGATCACCGAAGCCAGGAGCCTTCACGGCCGCAGCGTTCAACGTGCCACGCAGCTTGTTCACAACGAGAGTGGCGAGCGCTTCGCCTTCCACTTCTTCAGCAATGATCAGCAGCGGACGACCAGCGCGGGCAACCTGCTCCAGTACGGGCAGCAGATCCTTCATGTTGCTGATCTTCTTTTCGTGGATCAGAATGAACGGATCTTCCAGCACGCATTCCATCCGGTCGGCGTCGGTCACAAAGTACGGTGACAGATAGCCGCGGTCGAACTGCATGCCTTCCACGGTCTGCAGTTCGGTCAGCATCGTCTTCGATTCTTCAACCGTGATGACGCCGTCCTTACCGACCTTGGCCATCGCTTCTGCAATGGTGTCGCCGATGGTGTGGTCGCTGTTGGCCGAGATCGTGCCAACCTGAGCGATCATGTCGCCGGAAACCGGCTTCGCCATCTTCTTCACTTCGGCAATGGCCATTTCAACGGCCTTGTCGATACCGCGCTTCAGGGCCATCGGATTCGCACCGGCGGCAACGTGCTTCACGCCTTCGCGGAAGATCGCCTGGGCCAGAATCGTAGCGGTCGTCGTACCGTCACCGGCGATGTCCGAGGTCTTCGAAGCCACTTCGCGAACCATCTGGGCGCCCATGTTTTCGAGCGGATCCTTCAGTTCGATTTCCTTCGCAACAGTCACACCGTCCTTCGTGATGGTCGGGCCACCAAACTTTTTCTCGAGGACAACGTTGCGACCCTTCGGTCCGAGCGTAACTTTCACCGCGTCGGCCAACTGGTTTACACCGCGCAGGATCGCCTGGCGGGAATTCTCAGCGTAAACAATTTGTTTTGCCATTATTTTTCTGTTTCTCCTGTTTGTCTTTTGTGAAGCGGGCGCGGCTTAATTGCTTTCGAGGATCCCGAGGACCTCGTCTTCGCGCATGATCAGATATTCCAGACCGTCAAGCTTGATTTCGCTGCCGGAGTACTTGCCAAACAGGATGCGGTCACCCTTCTGGACGTCGAGCGCAACAACGCTGCCGTCTTCGAGGCGCTTGCCTTTGCCCACGGCGAAAACTTCGCCTTCCTGCGGCTTTTCTTTTGCTGTGTCGGGGATAAAGAGGCCACCAGAGGTCTTCTCGGTGTCAGTCTCAATCCGTTTTACGACGATGCGGTCATAGAGCGGACGAATGTTCATAGTTGTTTCTCCAATTGGTGATTGGCTGGTAAACCAGCAAAACTACAGAATCTGCAACAGTCGGATTCCGGACGCTCAGCAGCGTCCGGCTATCCAAGACCATTATTAGCACACTCGCCCAGTGAGTGCCAAGAAGAAAATTCAAACATGAGTGTATGGCGCTAAGATTTTCTGACCCGGGACCCGCCTTGCCTCTCCGCTACCATAACCTATATGGGCCAAATACGAACCCCGGACTGCGAAATCATCGACACCGAACTCCAGCGCCTCTACCCCACCGGTGCCATCGAGATCAACACCCAAAAGGACACCTACTCCGAGGACTACATCGTCTGGCTCACCGCCGGCGACATCCTCCAGCCCGTCCGCGTCACCATCGAAGAATACGCAGCCGGCGACTGGCTCGATAACCTCAAAGCCGCCATCGAACTCCTCGAAGTTCAGCGCGAATCGGAAGGCTAAGCCGACTCCGGCGCTATCCGTCTGCACCCCGGAATCCGGTCAAAGTCCCTGTCAAATGTGCAGATTCCGTCCATCCTGTGGACCAACACCACTGCCGCGTGGACTGCATCCCTGGCGACCAGCGAAGCGTCTGCGTCCACCAGCCGTTTGGCCTCGTCCATGATTTCGCCGGTAATCGGCAAGATCCGCGGAAATATCTCCCGCGCGAGCCGGTATACCCGCTGCCCGTCTGCCCAGCGCCGCAACGCAGTGTACCGATGAATCACTTCCTGCAGGGCCTCCGCGTCCAGTACGGCCTCAATTTCGCCACGTGCCACGCGATCCAGAAATCGCACGGCGGGCGTCTTGTTGGGGTGTTCCGCACCCACCGCGTACATCAGGAGGTTCGAATCCGTCAAAATCACGGCAGCGGTCCCACGGGGGGCATCGACTGCCGCTTTATCTCCTCAACCGAACCGGTGGGAAGGGACATCGCGGCCATCTCAGCCACCGCGGCGACGCGGGCGCGAGTCGTTGCCAACCCATATTGACTGCGGCATGCAGACCGTACCAACTCGCCGACACTACTTTGCCTGTCATGTGCCAGCGACGCGAGCTGTTGGTAAAGCTCCGGTTCAAACAGGATAGTCGTCTTCTTGATCAGCTCCATATATGGATCAGGATACCAATCTGCCAACTCTCTCATTCACCCCACAAACGGCTCAGCAAATCCGACACCCCAACCCGCGCCGCCTGTGTCTTCATATACTCGGCATCAGCCCTGCCTTTTTGCACCGCAGCAAGGTTCGTCAGATCATTCCACTGACGTTCCGAAACTTCCCCGCCCGCGCGATACCAAAGCAGTTTCACCAGAACGATGTCCTCTGCCGAGACAACCGGGATATCCAGCGGTTCGCCCCCCAGGATGGCAGTCTTTGCGAATTTCCGGTGCATCAGCTGTTCTTCGCCCAGCGGATGGCGACCTGCAACAAACAGGTCAAACTTGTGCCCGGACTCCAGGTGGATCAGGTTGAAGGCCCGGCCCCGGCCAATCGCCTCCACCATGGCGGCGTCATGCGCATAAAAAGCGGGCGACACAGCGAGGTAAATCGCCTTCGCCAAAACCTGAGGAAGTTCCAGCACCACATTGATATCCAGCGTGGCCCGGGCAATGCCATGAAACGAACTCGCGAAGCTGCCACCGACCGCATAACGGATGCCCAGCCGGTCCAGCGCCGTGAATAATCGCAGAGCGGCATCGCGCAGACTAGCCATGGGCCAGCGGATCCCAACCGTAAGCCCGAAGCATCAGTTCGCGAGGCAAACGGGTGGCCACCGCCCGCAGGAAAACTTCCCGTTCAGGAGCCTCCGGATAGCGCATACGCACACCCTGCTTCGCCATTTCCAACAGGCCATCACTCAGGTCGAAAGCATCCGCCAGCTTTTGCTCCCCGGTGCGCCGCCGCTGGATTTCATAGAACACCTGCAGCGCCTCCGGGGTCGTGTCACGGGCGAAATCGGCATCGGTATGCTTTGCCGTTGGGGGCATATTCGTATACGAAGATTACCCCCTACCCCGCGAACTTATCCGTAGCTGCCACCAAAGCCCGGCTGTTCGGAGCATCAAACGCACTATGACCGCTATCCGCCGTCACCACCAGCTCCGCCTCGGGCCAAACCCGGTGCAGCGCCCACGCACTCTCCATCGGACACACCACGTCATACCGACCCTGCACAATCACCGCCTGAATATGCCGAATCCGCCCCACGTTCCGCAGCAACTGATCGTCTGTCTCCAGGAACCCCTTGTTCACAAAATAATGAGCTTCAATCCGAGCAAACGCCAAAGCAAACTCGTCTTCCTCATAATGCCCGGCAAACGACGCATCCGGAACTAACTTCGAAGTCGCCCCTTCCCAGCCACTCCACCTCTTCGCCGCCGCCAAACGCACCGAAGCATCCTCGCTCGTCAACCTCTTGTAATAAGCGGCCAGCATGTCCCCTCGCTCCGCTTCCGGAATGTGCTCCCAATACGCCTCCCAAACATCCGGATAAATCGCCGAAGCCCCCCGCTGATAAAACCAGTCAATCTCCTGCTTCCGCAGCAAAAAGATCCCCCGCAGCACCAGCTCCGTCACCTTCTCCGGATACGTCTGCGCATACGCCAGAGCCAGTGTCGACCCCCACGACCCCCCAAACACCTGCCACCGGGCAATCCCGAGGTGCTCCCGCAGCTTCTCAATATCCGCCACCAGATCCCACGTCGTATTCGCCTCCAAAGACGCATACGGAATACTTTTCCCGCACCCTCTCTGGTCAAAATTCACAATCCGGTATTTCTCCGGATTGAAGAACCGCCGCTGCCTCGGGTCCGACCCGCCCCCCGGCCCCCCATGCAGAAATACCACCGGTTTCCCCGCCGGATTCCCGCTCTCCTCAAAGTAAAGTTCGTGCAGCTCACTCACGCGCAGCCGCCCCGTGTTGTAAGCCTCCACCGGAGGATAAAGCCAGGTCGAAGGATCTTTCAGAAATGCCATCGAAGCCAGCATAGCGCCGTGCTTGTTGCACTAAAGCTCGTTACACAAGTAAAGAGGGCGATGCGAACCTCCGCACCGCCCTCTTCACTGTCTTACCTGACTACCCAACTACCAAAGCAATTTCAAAGCAACCTGAGCATTCCGTGGTTCCCCAAATCCCAACCCAGGCGCTCCGCCACCATTCCGCGTATTCGAAATGGTTCCGAAGGCCCCCGAATTGAAAGTCGTGGTCGGATTCGCAAAGTTCGTCCAGTTCAGAACGTTGAAAACTTCAAACCGCAGCTGAACCCGCAACCGCTCCGTCACCGCCACTTCTTTGAACAAGCTGGGATCAATGCTGAAGAACCCAGGGCCGTAAATCGCGTTCCGCCCCAGATTCCCCTGCGTCCCCGCCGGTGCCGCTGCAAACGCCGCACGATTCACCCAAACCCGGTTCGTCGCACTCGTATTCGCCGGCAGATTGGCGAACGGATCGCCCACCAGATTCATTCGGTCAAACGTATCGCCGTCACCATTCACGTCCGTACCCGCCCGGAACAGAATCGGCAGCCCCGTGTGCGCCGTCGCCAGCGCATTCAACTGCCAGCCTCCGGTCAGCTTCTGGTACTTCTTCATCAGCGTCGGAACCTGCCAACTCACAAACGTGGTCACAACATGCCGCGTATCGAAGTCCGCATTGCCCCGGTCCAGCCCCAGATTCGCACTGAAACTGGGCACCACGCTGCGCGCCTCCGAAGCCGTGTCAATCGCATGGCTCCAGGTGTAGTTGAACGTCGCCGTCAACCCCTTAATCATCTTCTGCGTCAACTGCATCTGCATCGAGTGGTAACTCGAAGATGTCCCGGACTCGATCTGGTTAATCGACCCCAGTGTCGGATACTGCGAATTATAAGGACGCCGCGACTGCACCGTTCCCGCACCCGGCACCGCCGCATTAATATTCCGCGTGTAAATCAGCTTCCGGCCCAGGCTCGAAACATAACCCGCCTGCAGCAACGCGCCTTTCCAAAGGCCCTGCTGCACATTGAAGTTCAGATTCTGCACATAAGGCGTCCGCAGATTCTGATTCACGCTCAGCACGCCCAGAATCGGCACCGTCGAACTCGCCCACGGATCCACGCCCGTTTGCAGATTCGTCAACGGGGGAGCACTCAGAGAGTAAATCGGTAAAGCGCCACCCGGATTCGCATTCACGCCCTGCGCGCCGCCGTTACCACCACCCGTGTTGGCCGCAAAAAATGCCACTGCCGGAACGTCATAGAAGATGCCGTAGCCGCCACGGACAACCGTTGCTTTACCTTTGAAAGGCTGCCACGCAAAGCCAAACCGCGGAGCGTAGTTGTTCACGTCCCGCTTATACAGAGTTTTCAACCCCCGCCCCGGTCCCAAGATCCCCAGCCCCGGAACAAACGTCGTAATCTCCTGCCTCTTGTCTCCCAGCGGTCCCAGATACGAATACCGCATCCCAAAATTCACGGCCAGCGACGGTGTCACCTGCCAGTTGTCATGCACAAACCAGTCAAATGAATTCTGCGTGTAATCCCTCTGCAGGAAGCTGCCCTTCACCGAAACGCCCGGAGCCGCGCGCACAATCGTCGCCCCGCTCGCATTCGTAACATAGCCAGCCAGGAAATCCGCCAGAGCTCTCTGCTGCGAAGAGTACGCCGCACTCGTGGCCCACGGCCCCCGCGTTCCATCGAACGTGAAGGTGCCCCGCGCACCCGAGTTATAGAAGATATCCAGCAGCGCCCGCCGATACTCCCCGCCAATCTTCAGTTGATGCTTGCCCACAGTCCAGTTCAGCGTATCCGTCACGTGTCCTGTTGTATCAATCCGGCCCAGCGGCTGCGTTGCACCCGCTGTCGAGAAACCAGAAACACGAATCGTCGGCGACCCCGCCAGCGTCGGTGCTGTAACACCCGTATTTAATCCAGCCGAGGCCGGATTCGGACTCGTATCCAGATCGTTAAATGTCTGCAGGAAGTAATTCGCGCCCAGCACCATGTTATTCACCATCCGGGGCGAAAGTACACTGGTCAGCGCCACAGCGTAGTTATGCATATGGCTCGGCGCAACCTGGAAATACTCGCGGAATGGAGCCAGCGAATCTACCACTGCTTTCTGCGTACCAGTCCCGCCGTAATAACGAACACTGAGCGAATTCGCCGAGTTGAACGAATGGTCAATCTTCGCAATCCCGTTGTAACTGTCATAAGTGTTCGGGTCCGTGGAGAAGAAGTTATTCACCACCGCGCCCCCCGTCCGCACCCGTTCCGGCCAGAAATTCACTAACTTCGCCGTCACCGGATTCTGCGGAATCCCGAACGCACTCAGTATCCCCTGACCCTGAGCAATCCACGCCGGAGACAGCGTCGTCACAGCGGTCGCGTTCGAAGCGTCCGCAATCTGATACTCACCGGTCAGAAAGTAGAACGTCTTGTTCTTAATAATCGGACCACCAAACGAGAACCCGCCCTGCTGACTTCTCACGCGACGTACCTTCGACCCCGCCGGAGCCAGCGGCGTATTGGCCGCGAAATACTCATTCCGGTTGAAGTAGAACGCCGAGCCGTGCAGTTCATTCGTACCGCTCTTGATCACGATGTTGACGATCCCGCCACCATTGCGCCCCATCTCCGCGCTGCCATTCGTGGCCACCGAGAACTGATCCACCGCTTCCACCGGAAGCAGCGTGCCGGCAATACCCGCCACACCACCCTGATTCACCGCAGCTGCGTTCTGGAAGCCATCATTGTTGTCAGCCCCGTCAATCATGTAGTTGTTGCCGCGAACCCGGCCACCATTGATTGAAGTCGTCGCCGCCGAAGCGCCCGGAGCCAGCTTAACCATCTGCCGGAAATCCCGCCCGTTCATGGGCAGATCGCTTACCGTCTTCGTTCCAACAACCCCCGTCAGCGCAGTGGAAGACGTTTCAATCGTCCCGGCCGAAGCCTCCACGGAAACGGATGACGACTGTGAAGCCAGCCCCAGCTTAAACGTGACCGCAGTCACACGCGAAACCGCCACTTCCAGCGTGCTCTTCTGCTCCGCGAAGCCCACCTTGGAAGCAATCAGCGAATAGGTGCCCGTAGGCAGATCGGGCAGCGAAAAATCGCCCCCGTTGCCCGTCACAGTGGCCCGCGAAAACCCGGTCGCTCCGTTAGTAGCGACAACTTTGGCGTCCGCCAGAACAGCGCCCGAAGGATCTTCTACCGACCCGCTGATAGCCCCGCGAAACGTCTGGGCCGCCACCGGCGCAACTGCCGCCAAAGCCAGCAAACCAGCAATAATGAACGATTTTGAGAAATGCCTCATGTAGCTCTCCTGTCGTTCAGGCATGCGAAATAAACGCAGGTGCACAGTAGACAGGGTGCAATAGGAGGCGACGAGGCCGGGAGAAAAACTTGCCTGAAGTACCTTCAGGTTACCATGCCCCCCGGGGACACGCCGACCCGCCGACCCGCCACCCGCCGCCCCGCGCCCTGGCCAACTCCTGTACCCTGAAATCTGTGCGTTATGAAGAGTACGCGCCCTCCCCGGACCTGAAGCAATGGCTCACGTGCCACTGGGTATTTGCCGTCCCTCCCCACGCCAGCCCGTTCCTCCACGCCGCCCCACCCCACGGCACCGTCAGCCTCGTCTACACCGCCCGCCTGCGCGCCGTCATCCTTGTCGGTCCTTCCCTTGATGCCTTCACCACCGAAGTCCTGCCCGGTGACGAATTCCTCGGCGTCCGCCTGGAACCCGGCGTCACCAGCCCCCTTCTCGGCCTTCACGCTCCCGACCTCCGCAGCGTCGTCACCCCTCTTGCCCTCTGTCTCCCCGCCCTCGCAGCCCGCCTGGATGGCCCCCTCGCCAGCTCCTGCTCCCCCGAAGAAACCAGAGCCATCTTCGAAAGCGCCATCCGCGCCCTCACCCCGCAACCACCCGACCTCCACATCATCCAGGCCGCTCGCGCCCTTATCGGTTCCGGCGGCACGCTCCCCGTCCGCAGCCTCGCCTCCGCAGCCGACCTCAGTGAACGCCAGTTCCGCCGCCGCTTCCAGACCGCCACAGGCCTCTCCCCCAAGGAGTTTGCCCGCGTCCGCCGCGTCCTCGCCGCTGTCGTGCAAATGCTGGCCGAACCCGAAGACGGCCTGGCCCCCGTAGCCGCCGATTCCGGCGATGCCGACCAGTCGCACCTCACCCGCGAAGTCGTCACCGTCTTCGGCGGTCCGCCCACCTCCGTCACCGCCCGTCTGCGGAAAATCGACCACCGCAACGTCTGGTAGCCCCGTCCGATTTGTTCAAGACACCCCGTCCCCCACACCACTAAACTGCAAGCTATGTATCCAACCACTCTCCTCCTGAGCCTGGCTATCACCGGAGCCTGTCTGTCTGCGCAGCCCCCGGTCGCCCCAACTCCGGATCTCCAGCTCGCCGAGTTGAAGAAGGCAGCTTTTCTCGAAGGGACCTGGAAGGGCACCGGCTGGATCCTGCTGCAACAGGGAAAGCGGGAAGACTTCACCCAGACCGAGCGAGTCGTTTTCAAGCTCGGAGGTCTGGTCCTCCAGATCGACGGCGAAGGCCGCAAAGCCACCGGCGAACTCATTCACCAGGCCTTCGCCACCATGGCTTTCGACTCCGACGGTAAGACCTGCCATTTCCGGCCCTACAACCTGCAGGGCCGCTTCATCGACGCAGCCTGCCAGGTGCCTGCAGCCGGTCTGATGCAATGGACCCTCGACCTGCCCCGGGGCCAAACCCGCTACACCATCAGCCTCACCCCAAACGGACAATGGTACGAAGTCGGCGAATTCTCCCTCGACGGCAAAGAATGGCGCAAAACTTTCGAGATGACCCTCACCCGCGACACGTAGGGCTGTCACCCGAATTCCCGCCGACCGCGTCCCCGACCAGTCCGGCAGCTCACGCCTGGCATCTCTCAGTGTCGAGCCCACAGCAAGGTCAGCTTCCTCGCAACGCCACCAGCCGCCGCCAATCCAGGCTAAAATAACGTCAGATCCACCATGCTGGCTGAACTCGCCCCCAATCCCGCCACCCGGACTCAGCAGTTGCCCCCTGCCGTCTGGCCCCCGCGCAAACGCTGGACTCGCGAGGAATGCCGAACCCTCGATTCCACCGGCCTCTGGGACCGTGAACGTCTGGAACTAATCGAAGGGGACCTTCTAACCCGCATGTCAAAGAAGCGTCCGCACGTCATCGCGTATGTCTTGATGTTGGAATGGCTGACTCAGGTCTTCGGTGCCCTGTATCTCAATCCCGAAAGCCCTATCGACGTCGCCCCCGAGGACAATCCCACCAGCGAATCCGAACCCGACTTCGCTGTCCTCACCAAAACCGCCACCGAATACACCACCGGCAACCCGGCCCCCTCAGACATCCGCCTCCTGATCGAAATTTCCGACTCCACCCTCGCCTTCGACCTCGGCCCCAAAGCCCGCCTCCACGTCCACCGCGACCCCGCCAACGGAAGCTACTCCACGTCCACCGCGACCCCGCCAACGGAAGCTACTCCACCGTCACTACCTGCGACGAAACCCAGACTCTCACACCCCTCACGGCCCCCGCAGCTCTCCTCAACATCTCGGCCATTCTGCCACCCCGCCCCTGATCCGGACGGCTCGAGCATTTTCACACTTACTGTAGTCCGCATGTGGGGCCGGATGGCATCCTGAGTGCCTGTCTCCCGCCACCACCACTGCAAGGCACCGCACTCTACAACCAAATCGTCGCGATGGTGAATTCCTTCCAGGTGAACGGCGTCCTGCCGGCCAACTTTTTCTCGAAGCCCTTACCTGCCAACTTCCCCTGCCAACTTCTCCTGCCAAATTCTCCTGCCAAAGTCTATGGAGTAGCCGCGAATTCCTGCGACATCACAAAGGCAGATGGCTACAAAAACTACCAGCTGCGCAACGCCTGTGTGACCAGCTTCGGGACACTCTACAACAACAGTGTGCCGCGCTTCATCCAGTTCGGTGTGAAGGTCTGCTTTTAGTCTAAAATCTCGGGGTCAAGGTCGTCAGCATCGGCCTCTGTCTCGGTCGGTCCCGTTACTGTGGGGTGTGAGGCTGCGGCCAGGAGCATCGGATAAGGATCGATCGGAATACCGCCGGTCCAGAGGCGCTTCGGCCCGGTCAGGTTGACGGCAAAATGCAGGTGCGGAGCCGAACGCCGGGCGTTGCCGGTAGATCCGACATAGCCGATCACGTCCCCTTTTTGTACTTCCTGGCCCTCATGCAGGTTCTTCGCATAGTGGTCCAGATGGGCATAAAAGAAGCAGTACTCTTTGCTGCCGTCAAACATGTAGATGGAGATACCGCCGGACTTGCTGCGATACAGCTTGCGGATGACCCCGTCGGCCACCGCCATCACGGGTGTTCCGCGCTTGCGCATCAGGTCTATCGCCTGGTGCCTGTGCCCGCGCCGCTTATCACTGAACTGGCTGCGCAACTCGCGTGGTTTTACTTCGGCCAACGGATAGCCGAGTTCCGGCATGGTGGGCCGTTTGGCGGCGCCCATCAGGGTCGGAAGGACGAAAATCAGAAGGCCGAGGGCAATTCGCATCGGAAGTGTGCATAGTATCGTACTCACTCCTCTGGCCCGAAAAAAGCGGTACTACCACTTGTAAAGCTTGATGGCGTTACCCCCGCGAATCTTGCCGCGGTCGTCTTCGGTGGCATAGTCAAACATGGCTTCGAGGAGATCAGCTTCCTTCTGGTACCCCGGCAGGTCGTGGCCGAAATAGCCCCAGATCAGGCGGTTGGGGCCGAAGGCGTCGTAGATCTTTCGCACGAGGGGTTTCATCTCGGCTTTGGCATTCGAGTACTTCATCACCACCTTCGGGTGTTTCGCGAGTTTCAGGACGTTGGCTAATTCTGCCGGCGTACCTTCTGCGACTCGGCCCAGATGGTCCAGGACTACAGTGACGTCGGGTAACTGTTCCACCAGTTCCAGAATCTGCGTGGCATAAAACGGATGAAAGTGCATCTGGATGGCGAGGCCCAGTTGCTGGCAACGTTTCCAGGTGGCCTTCATTTCCGGGGCGCGCATATCCCTGTCTTTCAGGGCCCCCGTTGAAGTCGGTGGCAGCCCGGGCTTACGGGTCTGGTGAATCCGCAGCGCCACGATGCGGCCGGGATTCTGTCCCACCAGAGCAGCGATACGGTCCGGCGTATCTTTCGCGACCGGATCGAACAGGCAGGTGCCTTTGAAGAAGCCTCTTACGTGCTCATGCGCGAATGAGTATTCCAGATACCTGTAGTCATCCTGGTAGGGCTCGGGATGCACGATCACGGCGTGATCAAGTCCCGCCGCTTTGGCGAAAGTTACGTAGTCTTCGAGCGTGAGGGGCTCCGGTTTATAGGGGGCGTTCGGAGCGAACGGGAAGCGCTTCTGGTCTGCTGCGAACAGATGGACGTGGGTGTCCACAATCGGCCCGGAAGGTCGCCCGGCGGCCAGCACGGATGGGGCGGCTGCAAGGCCGGCGGAAAGTGTGGTTAAAAGCGTACGGCGCGTCATCAACTGGACATTACCATGTTGAGGACGCGCCGTGTGGGCTCGCTTGATGACTTGTTGTTTTTAGCCGTTCATCTTTAGCCGTTCATGGCCAGCAGGAATTCCGTATTGCTGCGCGTTTTCCCGAGCTTATCGATGAGCAGTTCCATGGTTTCCACCGGCGTCAGCGGGCTGAGCACGCGGCGGAGAATGTAGATGCGGTTGAGTTCGTCCCTCGGCATCAGCAGTTCTTCCTTACGCGTACCCGACTTGTTGATGTCGAGGGCAGGGAAGATGCGTTTGTCGATGAGCTTACGGTCAAGATGGATTTCCATGTTGCCGGTGCCCTTGAACTCTTCGAAAATCACGTCGTCCATGCGGCTGCCGGTGTCGATGAGGGCTGTCGCAATAATGGTGAGCGAGCCGCCTTCTTCGATGTTGCGTGCCGCGCCGAAAAAGCGCTTGGGGCGCTGCAGGGCGTTGGAATCGACGCCTCCCGAAAGAACTTTGCCGGACGGGGGGACGATCGTGTTGTACGCGCGGGCCAGACGGGTGATGGAGTCGAGCAGAATCACGACATCCCGTTTGTGCTCCACTAAACGCTTGGCTTTTTCGATGACCATTTCCGCAACCTGCACGTGGCGGGTGGCGGGTTCATCAAAGGTAGAGCTGATCACTTCGCCGCGCACCGAGCGCTGCATGTCGGTGACTTCTTCGGGCCGCTCGTCGATGAGCAGAACGATGAGGGTCACGTCCGGGTGGTTGGTGGTGATGGAGTTGGCGATCTTCTGCAACAACATCGTCTTACCGGTGCGGGGGGGCGCGACGATCCGGCCGCGCTGGCCTTTACCGATGGGGGTGACCAGGTCCATCACGCGACCAGAGAAGTTATCCCGGGTGGTTTCGAGCTTGAACCTTGAATCCGGATACAGAGGAGTCAGGTTGTCGAAGAAGATTTTATTGCGCGTTTCCTCTGGCGGTTCGAAGTTCGTCGCATCCACCTTGATGAGGGCGAAGTAACGCTCGCCTTCCTTCGGGGGACGAATCTGGCCGGAAACGGTGTCGCCGGTTCGCAGATCGAAGCGGCGAATCTGCGAGGGCGAGACGTAAACGTCGTCCGGACCCGGCAGGTAGTTGTATTCGGGAGCACGGAGGAAGCCGAAACCGTCGGGCAGACATTCGAGAACGCCTTCCGAGAAGATGAGCCCGGCTTTTTCCGCCTGAGTCTGCAGGATCTTGAAAATCAGTTCCTGCTTGCGCATGCCGGCAGCGTTCTGAACGCCCATTTCCTTGGCAATGTTGTTGAGATCAACAACATTCTTGTCTTTGAGCTCAACAAGATCCAGTGTGCCGGGGCGACCCTGCTGCTGTTTGCGGCGGAGTTGGCCGGGGTGAGACGCAGGGGCGATGCCGGTAGCTGTCAGTTGGGTGGACTGGGTAACGGCAGGCTGCTGGGAAGGTGGAGGAGTCGGCGCTGCGGCAGGCGGGGCTGCGGCAACCGGTGCGGTGGACGCTTGTCCCGTCTGGGTGTGTGGCGGACGCAGCGGCTGGCCAGTGACCGGGCCAACGGCGGCACGCTGCTGCGCAATCGGAACACCCTGAGGGGGTTTTGGCGGTGCAGCGGCAACTGGTGCAGCGACCGGAGGCACCACTGGCACTGCAACGGGAGGTGCTGCCTGAACCGGGGGAGCAACTGTGGCTGCGGCGGGAGGAGCTGGGGCAGGTGCCGACGCTTTTGCGGCTGGTCGGGAGCTTCTCGGTTTCTCTGAAGGAGGAGGCTTCACTGCGGGCTCCTCAGTCTTTTCGGTGGAGGCTTCCCGGGCGGGAGCTTCAGCCGTCTTCTCAGGAGCAGTTTGCCCCTGAGGGGGGGTGTCTATTTCCGTGGTGGGTTTGTTTTCGATATCGCTTGCCAAATTTCCCTCACTCCGCGGCCAGTAATGGCCGAGAACGGCAGAGGCTCAGCGTATTTACGAATGTTTTTTACGCTGTGCGACTGCTCTGACTGGTTCAACTTGTCGATCTTGGAAGCCACTACGCGGAAAGGATGATTGTTGGCCTCGAGCCATTCTTTCAGGTCGAGATCCTTATCCATCCAGCCGCGGCGCGCGTCCAGAATCAAAAAAGACATTTCCAGTGTCTTTCTTTCTTTCAAATAACTTTCAATGAGCCTCGCCCACTCCTGCTTCGACGCCAAAGGTACCTTGGCATAACCATAGCCAGGCAGATCAACGAAATAGAAGCTGTCATCGATGCGATAAAAGTTGATGGACTGGGTTCGGCCTGGAGTGTTACTCGTGAACGCGAGCCCCGATATCCCTGTTATCGCATTGATCAGGCTGGACTTGCCGACATTACTTCTGCCCAAAAACGCAACCTCAGGCAACCCATCCGTCGGGAAGTGTTCGGGTTTATTTGCGCTAAGGACGAATTCTGCTTTCAAGTCTACTACACCAGGAGGGGAGAGTGTGCAAGGGGGGTAAGCTCCATTGTACTCGTTTTTACGACTCTGTGGTGGTAGCTTTGTGGCGGTCGCATGTTTTTCTCGTCCGCCCGGGGATTTTGATCCCCCGACCATAATCTCTAAGACGTCGAACGTGGACGGGTTTGCCAGAGATGTCACCTTTCCTTTTTAGGCTTGCAAGGCTGGCCGCAAAGAATCTCTGGAGCTCATGACCCCGGTCGTTTACCACGAACTCCGCCGCCTGGTGAAGGCCTGCCTCTGGTGTTAGCGAGAAACACGCGGATGCAGGTCAAGCCAACGCATTGACGGGCAGGCCTGCCCGGTCTCAAACTGCCCAAACACCAGCCCGAGACAGCAAGCCAGCCCGGGAAACCGGAACCCGCTGACATAAATCGCTCCGAAACCATGCTTCACTCGCAAATTCAGGATGAAGAACGCCGCCAACTCGCAGAATTTGGCAAAAATCAGCCGGACCAGGCCCCGGAACCGACTGCGGACGCGCCAAAGCCGCACGCTCCCACACCCTCTGTACCCCGCAATGCCCCCTGTCCCTGCGCTTCGGGTCGCAAATACAAACTCTGCTGCGGACACTGGTCCAAATCCGGGCCCCCGAAAGCGGCCTGACGTGTGCACTCCGGCAAAACGTTGTACCGGCTATTGACAAGAAAAATCACTGGACGGCGACGCGGTGCTCTCCGGAGGGCAACAGGATGGTGCAATTGCTGCCCTCCAGGCATGTCGTGGAGCCGGGCGCTCCATCAATCTCCAGCGTGGCCGGGTGGCGGTCGAAGCTGACCAGAGCACGGCTCTCAGATTGATAAGTAAACGTCACTTTGCGGCCCTCTGCGACGGCCGTTTTCAGCGTGGCGTTCAGGTCCTTTATCGCAATGCCTTCCCGCTTCGCCGCCGGTTCCACTGAGTGAGACCCCGGGGGCAGGCGCAGCATTCCCGACCCGAGCATGGGCCACGGTTTTCCATCCACGCCGGCACCTTCCGCAGACCACAGTATTTCCACTCCCGACGGGGTATCGATAGTGACGCGCCGCCGGTCCTTCGTGTACGAAGTAACTACCGCAGATGATGCCGCCAGCAACGAGAGATCGGGGCGAAGAATACTGTTCTCGAAGTAGAGCGCGACGCGGGCAAAAGCAGTAGACGCCAGATGTACCAGCTGGAAGAGTTCCGCGCCTGTTTGCTGTTTGGTGGGGTACACATCCTGGTAGCGATCCACAATGTTGATGTCGATGGCGAGGCGCTCCTGGTGGGTCGTCAGGGGGTGATAGCGACGTGCGATTTCGGGGTAGCGTTGCGGGCCCAGATTCCATACGGTGGCGGGGTCTTCAATCAGAAACGAAAAGGAATGCTTGTCGAGGAGGGGAAGGACTCGACCGGCGTCGGCACCGATCGAGTCCTTCATCCCGGTATCGAAACGGTCATCCACATGCGTGAGGACAATATCGAGACCGGGTTTTGCCAACCGAATATTATCGGCGGCAGCCAGCCAGTCTTCCTGCATCTTCCGTGCGAGGTTGGCGCGGAAATCGAGGAAGTGGCGGAGGGATGGAGCGTCGGGGCGGTTGCCACTCCATATTTCGAGAGGGTCCCAGCCGGCTTCGGCGCGGAAGGCCTTGCGCGCGTCGTCGTTCATGGGCGTGAAGCGTGCCGGGTTGCCGGCACCTTCCAGAGATTCAAAGTAGAGTTCAGCCAGATTGATGCCATCCCAATCGAAGCGGGTCATCATGGCCTGCAGCCCGGCACGAATCGCAGCCGTGCATTCCGGATTCTGCAGGTTCATCAGCTTGCGCCAGTCAAGTTGTGCGTCCTGGAGCAGTGCCGTTTTCTCGCGCCATTCCGGGTGGTCGGCCCAGAACTTCTCGCTGACGTGCGGCAGTTCCACCCAGGCGTAAACCAGGACGCCGTGGCGATGACAGGCGGCGATCAGTTTTGCGAGGTAGTCATCGCGGTCTGCAGTGGCGTCATAGAAGTGCCACGAGGCTACGTGGAGTGCGGCGATACCGGCGGTGCGCCAGCGCGCGGCCAGGTAGTCGGGATCGGCACGGGTTCTATAGGAATAGTCGAAGAATGCCCAAAGGCGGGAGTTGCGGAACCCTGGCGGGAAGCCGAGGCCAGAGAGAGCCTGTAAGAGATAGGGATAACGTTCATAGCCCGATTCGCCCGGCGACGTAGCCACCCAAAGGACTGCGCCCGCGCCGAGTCTGTAGCCTGCCTCAACAGGTCGGCCCGACCAGCGTTCCTTTGCATAAACAGTGGCCTCCTGCGGTATTTGCGGCGTGGGAATTTCCAGAGATTTCGACCAGATGACCGGCAGCGCTGGGTTGTGGGTATCCACCAGATGGATGACCGGGAGCGAACCCTGCGCCGGTTTGAAGCCGAAGCTTGCCGCCAGGGGAGAATTGCCTTCCAGAATGAGGGCAGCGCCTGCTCTTACCTTTGCCTGCCAGTCTGCTGCGGCAGGCGTTCCGGACAGTGCCACGAAGATTTCAGCCGAAGTGGCTGCCGCAGGCAGGTGCCCGACGGAGGAAAGCATGTTTTGCCAGGGGCTGTTCGCGGCTCCGATGACGGCGAAGGTTCCTGCCGCCGCAGGCAGCGCCAGTAGAGCGGCGGCGCAGGTCGCGACCACGAGACTATTTCGTAAAGGCATACCAGACTCCGGCTCGAAAATCGTAAAAGTTAGGGCGGCGGGGATTGCCGTCATTCAGCGTGTGGACGCCCCGAACTGCCGAGACAGTGAGCGTGACCGAGGGCGGCAGCCCGGGAGGGTGCAGGCGGAAGCCCGGGCCGATTTCAGCGAAGTTCGCCCAATACTGGCGTTTGGCGTCGAACGTCAGGCTGGCGGACCAGAAGATCTGCGTCGGGATACGGGCCAGGGTGGTTCGGTAGCCCACCTTGTTCTGCGAGTAACTAATTACGTTGTTTCTGAAGCGGCTGACAAAGACGCTGTCAGCGGTATTTTCGAGGAAGAAGCCGTCCTCCGCAGCCCCCAACGAGGCCCCGCGATTTCGGGACCACGAGACCCCTCCGCGCGTATCGCGCCAGCGGCCTCCGTTGAGGTAGTTGACGGTGGTGCCTGTTTCAAACCACGCCATCGCGCCCCGGTATGGACGTGTCATGACTCCGACTCCAAAGATAACCGCTGATTCCGAAAGCGCCTGCCGGACCGGCCCACTGGATTTCCGTCGCACGTCACCCACCAAGCGGGCTGAGATGTAGGGTTTCAGCGGCAGGTTGCCCAGCCGGAATTCCGACTTCACCTGGCCGTAGCCAAACAGATCGTTCCAGCGCGAGGAAAAGACGGGGTACATCCAGACCGTGGTGCGGACGAGTTGTGTGCCGGGGCGGAGGTTTTTCCACGCCTTCATGGCTTCCGCGGCAATGGCCGGGTCGGCACTCTGGCGGGCGCGGTTGAACCAGCGAACAGCCTCTGCATCCTGGTGGAGCATGTTGTTGGTCCACCCGAGGTTGAGCAGAACCTGGGAGTCAACCGGGTTTGCTTCGTGCGCCTTATTGAAGTAGCGCAGAGCATCTTTCAGGAAGCCCGAGTTGTAGCTGCGCTCGCCCAGGATTCGAGGGTCCAGCGGGGCCTCCACCTTGCTCCGATCTTCGAGGATAAGCGGCATCTTCAGCGCCAGCCGGACCCGGTTCGCCGTAGCGGGGTCCGCTTTGGTGAGGACCTCCTTGAGGATCGGCATGGCGAGATCTTCACGCTTGTCGGCCAGGTACAACATCCCCAACTGGGCGGCCGCCAGATAGTCGGCAGGGGCTCCGGCGACTACTTCCCTGAACTCTGCCTGGGCCTGTTCACGGGGCACCTGGCCGGATTCCGACATGGTCAGCAGCAGGAAGGCGAGTTCTCGCCTGAGGACGCTGTTACTGGGGTCCAGTTGAAGTGCCTGGCGGAACTCATAAACAAAGGGGTACCGATCCGGCATCCGCTCGCGGGCGAGTTCAGCAGCGCGGGGTTCGCCGCCGCGGGTGGCCGCCAGCAACGCAGCCACCATGCCCTCGGAATTGCCGCGCTCTTTCTCTGCGCGAGCGAGTTCCAGCAGGACGGACTTGCGCTCGGGCAGAAGTGCAAAGGCGGCTCGGTAGTTGGTGGCGGCCAGGGCCAGTTCGTCGCGTTGCTCGGCCAGTTGCGCCAGTTCGTAGTGGGCACTGAAATTCGGTGTCGAGGTAGCGAGCGCCTGTTGCCAGCGGGCGATCCCTGTGCCGAGAGGTTCATCCACGTTGCGAAAGGCCTGCGTAGCGGTGGCGCGGAGCGTTGGGTCTGAGGTGGTGTCTCGGACGCGGGCGAAGATGCGACGGGCTTCTGCCTTTTTCGCGGGGGCATCCTCGCGCGCTTCGTAGCAAAGAAAGGCGTATTCGAGGGCGACGTGCAGGTCGGCGGGGTTCAATTGCACGGCGACGCCGAATTCCTCTCGTGCGGCGTCGGTATCGCCGGTCTTGAGCAGC
>Ga0114970_10000837_pt1 | contig 23244 bp, 23 predicted proteins | sample M_140205_XF_Meta_FD_87030 | JGI IMG/M metagenome (GOLD analysis project Ga0114970, IMG submission 87030) | Freshwater microbial communities from Lake Montjoie, Canada to study carbon cycling - M_140205_XF_MetaG | ecosystem: Environmental > Aquatic > Freshwater > Lake | place: Lake Montjoie...
ATTTTTCGCCGAACAAATTCTATACTCTCAACGAGTTGATCCATGCCATCGACGCCATCTTCGATGCTAATCCAGCTATCAAAACCAACGCTCTTTAATTCACGAAAAATAGTATCATAATCATTGAGGCCTTTGCCAATCGTGCCGTGGCGCAAGCGTCGCGCATAGCCCGCCACCCCCGCTTCCTCTTTTTGCAAATCAGCCAGCGTCCCTTCGATTAAGAATCGATCGCTCGCGTGCATCGTGAGCACGCGGTGCTTAACGCGCCGCAACAACTCGAGGGGATCATCACCTGCAAGGAAGGCATTGCTCGGATCATAATTAACCCCAAAGCACGGATGGTTAATTTTATCTACGAGTTCACAGAAGACATCCATTTTTTGCGCAAACTCGGGGTAAGTCCAAAAATCATCCTTGTAATGATTTTCGATCACCAAAGTCACGCCACAGGCCTCGGCCTCCGGCAAACAGGCTTCAATGCTTTGCGCGACGAGTTCCAAGCCGCGCTCCCGAGTTAATTCCGGCCGCCGCTGACCCGAAAGTACTCGGCAGAATTTGGCGCCCAAGGTAGCGGCCATGCGAATCCAATTTTTTTCTTTAGCGATTTCTGCTTGGCGGAAAGCGAGGTCGGGGTGCGAAAAATCAGGGGAACAACACAGCATCGGAATAACGAGTCCACTCGCCTCCACCGCGCGCCGGGCAGCGGGCCACTGCGCGGGATCGGCTAACTCCAGAAAACCACTGTAGTATTCGAGTCCATCCAACCCCAGCGGGGCGGCTAAATCGATCCAAGCTTGGAGCGTCATCGTGCCTTCTCGACATAAAGGCTGCATGAACGCCTTAGGGAAGGCGGCGAGTTTGGGCATAAATTTATACCTTAACGGCGTTGCGACCGATGACGGAAAATTGCTCCAGCTCGACCACGGAACCTGTCACGGGGCGTGATTCGTCCCCTAGCCAGTAAATCGCGGCCGCCGCAATGTCTGCCGGTAACAGCAAACGACCCGACGGCGCAAAGACTGCGGGTAGCGTCTCGGGCCAATCGGCCGGCAAGCCATAACGCTGCTGATCCGCATATTCGCGCGCGGTTAAAACCCAGCCCACGTTTAGGTGATTCACCCGCACCCGATCGACGCCGTGCGCGTTGGCCAGATTGCGGGATAAAGTCTGCAACCCGCCCTTGGAAACACTGTAATCCAATAGCGTCGACTCTCCGCTATGCGCATTAATCGAGCCGATATTCAACACGCACCCTTCAGTCGCCTTGAGGTACGGGAAAGCCGCCTGAATAAGAAAGAAGGGGGCCCGCAAATTAATCGCGATCGTCCGTTCAAAAGCCGGCAAGGTCGCGGTCGCCAACGTGCTCCGTACCACGATGGCCGCGTTATTTACCAACGCATCAATCCGGCCAAAGGCTTGCACGGCCGCCGCGACAATCCGGGCCGGACTTGCTGGATCCAGCAGGTCAGCACAGTGAAATTTTGCGGCGGATCCTAAAGCGAGCGCGAGTTTTTCTCCAGCGGCCTGATCGATCCCATGAATGAGCACCCGCGCTCCTTCGGCGACCGCGCGCTCAACAATGGCTTGGCCGATGCCCGAAGTGCTCCCCGTCACAATAATGACTTTATCTTTTAAGCGCACGATAGCCTGGGGTTAGCTTGGTTTGAGCACCGCTTTCACAATCGCGCCCGTGTGCATTTTTTCAAAAGCCTCGTGCCAACCAGTCAGCGGCCAAATGCCACCTAAAATTGGGCGTACATCGAGTTGGCCCGAGGCCAGCAAAGCGAGTACCCGTTCCCACATTGGCCAATTGTGACTGAAGCTACCCTGGAGGGTGATATTTTTTTGCACGAGGGGATCGAGCGAAAAGCCCAGAGGCTGTGGACCCCAACCCACTTTACTGATCCACCCCGCCGGCCGCACGAGATCGAGCGCTAATTTTAAAGCGGCCGAGGCGCCAGCGGCATCAACCACGCCGTCCACCCCGAGACCATCGCGCGCCAAGGACCAAGCCACGGCCTCTTCGTTACCAATCAAAGTGGTGCAACCATAAGCCTTCGCAATATCGAGCCGGTGCCGATCCCGCTCCAACCCCACCAAGGCAACTTCCGCTCCAGCAAGTCGCGCCATCGCCGCACATAAAATGCCAATCGGACCGGGCCCCAAAACAATCACCCGATCACCGGGCAAGATGCGGGCATTATGCAGCACCGCGTTATAAGCGACACAACACGGCTCAGTGAGCGCGGCGTGCTCGATGGCCAAGCCCGCCGGCACCCGGTGCAAACAACGACCCGGCACGCGCACATAGCGAGTCATGGCTCCGTCCACGCCGTAGCCAAATCCTTTCCGGGTGGGATCTAAATTATACTTACCGGCGCGACTCAGCGGATTATTAGTATCAATGACCGCCGCCGTTTCGCTGACCACGCGGTCGCCTTCTTGCCATCCTTTCAAGGCTGAGCCGACGGCCGCAATTTGCCCCCCGAACTCATGCCCGAGCACCACGGGATAATTAACCTTCCAGCTGTGCGAACCGGTCCATTGGTGCAGGTCACTGCCACAAACCCCCACGGCCTCAACGGCCATGATAATATCCTCCGGACCTGGTTCTGGTTTTGAAAATTCGCGCAGCTCAACGCTATGCGGCGTCGAAGAATAATTAACTACGGCCAGGCTTTTCATGTTTATTTCTTTTTATTGATAATCGGAATATCGCCATACGCATGCACGCGGTCGCAAATAATTTTTAGGGTGCCCTCTAAATTACCATCGGCGGTGCGAAAAGCATCAGCATCAACTGCCAGAGGTGCCCCGATGACCACGAGCGGCGCGCCATACGAAGGGGTGCGCACAGCTTGCTCCAGCGTCAGCCCTCCCACCGCCTGCACGGGCACACTTACCGCGGCGACAACTTCCCGTAACTGATCGAGCGGGCTCGGCATTCTACCGCCCGCGGCGACGATGCCGCGGCGCTCATCGTAGCCGATGTGATGAATGACATAATCACAGCCGAGATCTTCTAGCTCTCGCGCTCCCGCCACCATATCGGGACAACCTAAATTGTCCCCCATGATTTTGATGCCATAATCACGACCAGCCTTAACCACAATTTTTATCGTTTCAGGATGCGCTCGCGCCATCACGACCACATGAGTCGCGCCAGCCTTGGCCATCATTTCAGCTTCAAGGTAGCCGCCGTCCATGGTTTTTAGATCAGCGATAATCGGCACCCCCGGAAAACGCTCGCGCAAGGCTCGGACACCATGCAATCCCTCGGCTAAAATGAGCGGCGTGCCCGCCTCTAACCAATCCACCCCTGCGCGCCGCGCTAGGGTCGCGGTAGCGAGCGCTTCTTCGAGGTTAGTGAGATCTAACGATATTTGGACAATCGGGGTCATGGGGTAAACTAACCGTAGCACTGTGATATCTAACTAAAACCCACGTCAATAAATGAACGTAGTTTAAATCAGCCGGCGATGGTGTGCTGGCGTGAGCCCACCGGATTTCCGCGCTGAACGCTCCGCCTCGTCCGAGTTTCGATCGAGGGTTTAGATCTAATGCAGTCGAGCCGCGATTAGCGGCCAAATGATTTTTCATTCATAAATAAACCACCAACGCTGAGCGATATCACCGCTTTACCCCTTGCTTGCCGATTCAACGCCCTGCTTATTTTTTGATAATTGTTCCCGTTGATCATCCGTCGTTGAATCTGATTCGTACTCCTTTCGCCCACCGCTAATACTTTCGCGCCCGATGCGCTGCGTCATGCTAAGCATGTTGAAAAAAATCCTCCCCTACTTCGCTACTCTCGGGACCGCTCTCGCGATCCCGACTTCGCCACCCGTGGACTATACTCACGACGTTCGGCCTATTTTGGCCGAAAATTGTTTCTACTGTCACGGTCAGGACGCGACCAAGCGTAAAGCCAAACTTCGCCTCGACACCAGCGAGGGCCAACTGAGCCATGAGGTGATTATTCCGCATCAACCTGATGACAGTGATCTCATCACGCGCATTTTTTCTACAAAAGACGACGAGCAGATGCCGCCCGCCAATTCCCACCGCGCCCTCACGCTCACGCAGAAAGCCCTGCTGAAACGCTGGGTCGCCGAGGGCGCTCCCTTCACTCCCCATTGGGCCTTTACCGCCATTACCCGCCCCACCCCGCCACCTGTTCGCCGCGAAAAATGGGTGCATAATTCGATCGACCGCTTCGTGCTGGCTCGACTCGAATCTGAACAAATCACCCCCAGCCCGGAAGCACCGCGCGCCACCCTCATTCGGCGCGTGTCTCTCGATTTGACGGGTCTTCCGCCGACCCCCGCGGAACTCGAAAATTTCCTCGCCGATAAATCGCCCGACGCCTACGAGCGCCTAGTCGATCGCCTGCTCGCTTCACCGCATTATGGTGAGCGCATGGCGCTGCCTTGGCTCGATGCCGCCCGCTACGCCGATTCTAACGGCTATCAGCAAGACGGCGACACCTTCCAATGGATTTGGCGCGACTGGGTGGTCAAGGCCCTCAACACAAATCAACCCTTCGATCAATTTACGATCGAACAACTCGCCGGCGATCTGCTCCCCACACCTACCACCGAGCAACGCATCGCGACCGCGTTTAATCGCAACCATCTTCTCAACGGCGAAGGCGGCGCCATCCCAGAGGAGCAGCGTTACGTCACTCTCTTCGACCGCGTCGATACCACCGCCACCAATTGGCTGGGTCTCACCGTCGCTTGCGCGCAATGCCACGACCACAAATTTGATCCGGTCACCCAACGCGATTATTACTCCTTGCTCGCCGGTTTTAATCACGTCTCGGAAAATGGCATCGTCAACGGCTCCTCTTCCAAAGTCCGCACCGCGGCTCCCGTGCTCGATTTAGCAACCCCCGAACATAAAGCCCAACTCGCCGCGCTAGAAGCGAAGCTCGCCGCGATGAAATCGAGTGAGCTCATCGCAAAAATTCGTGCCGACTGGGAAGCCAAAATTGTCGGCGATGAAAAATTTCCTGATCCTGTGCTCCGCGCGACGGCGGCCCTCCCGGTCAAGGATCGCCTGGAGCTTCCCGCGAATAATTTGCGCCGCTACTTTTTCAAGCAAGTCCTCCCCGTCCTCAACCCCGAGATCGATCACCTCCTCAGTGAACTCAATCGTCTAAAAACAGATGAGTATCCTCGCGTCATGGTCATGGATGACAAGCAAGCCCGCGACACCTTCATCCTTGATCGCGGCAACTACGAGGCGCACTTGGAAAAAGTCTCTTTTGCCACGCCCACTTTCTTGCCGCCACTCCCCGCCGAGGCTCCGCGCAATCGCCTCGGCCTCGCCCGCTGGCTCGTCAGTTCTGAACAACCGCTCACCGCTCGCGTCATCGTCAACCGTTACTGGCAAACTTTCTTCGGCCTTGGCCTCGTTAAAACGAGTGAGGATTTTGGCGTGCAGAGCGACGCACCCGTCCATCGGGCTCTGCTCGACTGGCTAGCTGCAGAATTTCGCGAAGGCGGTTGGAATACTAAAAACCTCCACCGCCTCATCGTGACGAGCGCAACTTACCGCCAGTCATCGCGCGTCACGCCAGCTTTGCTCGAACGCGATCCAGAGAACCGACTGTACGCGCGCGGGGCCCGCCTCCGTCTTCCCGCGATGATGATTCGCGATCAGGCGCTCGCTGCTAGCGGGCTTCTCGTTGATAAATTGGGCGGCAAGCCGGTCTACCCTTATCAGCCCGCCGATATTTGGGACTCCCTTGCGATCACGAAGGAGCGCGACTTCACTTATCCTCAGTCCACCGGCGACGATCTCTATCGGCGCAGTCTCTACACTTTCTGGCGTCGGACGGTCGCTCCCGCTAACATGTTTGACGCTTCCGCACGCAATACGTGCAAAGTGCGCACGGGGATTACCAGCACCCCATTGCATGCTTTAACTACCCTCAATGACCCGACTTTCATTGAAGCGGCCCGCGCGCTGGCGGCCCGGACTTTGCAGGCGACCACCTCGCGCGACCGTCGACTGGAACACGCCTTCCGCCTCGTGCTCGCCCGCAACCCCGACGCGACCGAGAAAAAAATTCTCCGCGCGAGTCTCGCGAAACAGCTGGCCCGCTTCACCGCCGATCCCTCCGCTGCTCAAAAATTCCTTACCGTCGGTGCTATTCCCCGCGACCCAACTCTCGCGCTGACCGAACACGCCGCCTACACGGCGGTCTGCCTCGCGCTCCTCAATCTTGACGAAACCCTCACGAAGTCATGAACCCGCTTAGCGAAGCCCATCTGCAACTCACGCGCCGGCAATTTTTTGGCCGCGCCGCCACCGGCATTGGCGCAGCCGCCCTAAGCTCACTGCTCACCCCCAATACCCTCGCCGCCTTAACTGCTTCGGGTAACGGCTTACCGCACTTCCCCGCGAAAGCGAAGCGAGTGATTCTTCTCTGGCAAGGCGGCGGTCCTTCCCAGGTCGATCTCTTTGACTACAAACCTGGATTAGAGGCCCTTCGCCTGCAGGAATTACCAGAATCAGTACGCAGCGGGGCGCGCCTTTCGACGATGACGTCGACCCAGAAAAAATTCCCGATTCTCCCCGCGCTCAAACCTTTCAAACAGTACGGCCAATCCGGCCGCTGGCTGAGCTCGCTCATTCCGCATATTGGCAGCCACGCCGACGAGCTTTGCCTGATCCGCTCCATGCGGACTGAGGCCGTCAATCACGCGCCGGGCGTCACCTTCTGCCTCACCGGTTCCCAGATTCCCGGCCGCCCGAGCATGGGCTCCTGGCTCACCTACGGCCTCGGTTCACTCGCCGAAGACTTGCCGTCGTTTGTGGTCATGACGTCCTCCGACCGCGAAAAAACCTGCGGCCAACTTTTCTATGAGCATTACTGGGGTAGCGGATTTATTCCTTCTAAATTTCAAGGCGTCCGTCTGCGCAGCGAAGGAGAACCAGTCCTCTACTTAAATGATGCCCCCGGACTTGATCGCGCCCAGAAGCGGGCGCTACTCGATGACATCGCTGGGCTAAATCACCATCAGCTCGATTTACATGGCGATCCCGAAACGGATACCCGCATCGCCCAGTACGAAATGGCTTTCAAGATGCAAGCGAGCGTACCTGGCCTGCTTGATCTCACGACCGAATCGCCGGCGACCCTCGCAAGTTATGGTCCCGACGTAAATCGCGCAGGCAGCTACGCGCGCAACTGTCTGCTGGCTTGCCGCCTCGCCGAACGCGGCGTGCGCTTTATTCAATTGATGCATGGCGGTTGGGATCAACACCGCAACCTCTCCACGCAACTGGAGATTCAATGCCGCGATACCGACCAACCCACATCGGCGCTCATTCAAGATTTAAAGCAACGCGGCCTGCTCGAAGACACGTTAGTTATTTTTGCCGGTGAATTCGGCCGCACCGTCTTTGTCCAAGGCGACGTCACTAAAAAAGATGGGCACGGCCGTGATCACCTCGGTTCAGCCTACAGCACTTGGATGATTGGCGGCGGGGTAAAACCCGGCGTCGCCTACGGTGAGACGGATGATTTCAGCTATAATGTCATCAAAGACCCCGTCCACGTTCACGATTGGCAAGCAACGATTCTACACCTACTCGGGATCGATCACGAGCGACTCACTTACCGGTATCAAGGCCGTCAATTCCGCCTCACCGACGTGCACGGCCAAGTCCTCCCCGGCTTGCTCGCCTAAACTTTCGCACTTGGCAGCGTCAGGCTAGCGCGGAAGAGTCTGGGCATGAACTATCGGACCAAAGCAGAATATTTTATTCGCGGCATCACGCAGGGTTTTGTGGAAGCCACGGAAGTCATCGCTTGGAGTGACGAAGTAATTGTGAGTGCGGCCCAGCCCGAAGACTGGATGATCGAAATATCCAGCTGCGGCGCCGATGATCGCATGGTCGTACTCAGCCACTTGAATACCATCAAAGGTGAAGTGGATGCGACCGAACTTGCGGCTCTGCTGAAGGCGAAGGGAATTACTTAGCCAACCCGCTGCGCACCGCTCTCGGGAAAAAATATCTCGTCAATCGCACTTACGAACGCGGCTGGGCCATCGGTTAGCGCGCTCGGTATCACGACTGATCCATTTTCCTATGCCTATAAAATATAGCACCATTGCTCCTGATTGGTGGGACTACACCACGCTGGACCAGACCTTGATTGAGGAAGCCGCCCGATTGACTCCCGCCGACATGGCCAACCTCTCGCGGGCTGGTTTTAAAATTGTTTTCTACGACACCCTTGAAGAATTTTACCTCGCCGAGGCGCTTGAATATATCACGGCCTGGCGTCAGGCGACCGCCGACCAACCCGTCGGCATCTGCGGTCCCATCGGTCCGACTGAGCAACTGCCGCTCGTGGCGCGCCTCGTCAATGAACTCAACCTCTCGCTCCGCCACGCTCACTTCTGGGGAATGGACGAATGGTACGCCAACGGCGCCGCCGTGCCACTCACACACCCCCTCTCCTTTGAGCGAGCCGACCGCGAATTATGTTTTAACCGCATCCGTCCGGATCTCGCCATGCCCGAGGCCAACCTCCACTTTCCGAAAGGCGACTTAACCGCCTATGTTCAAAGCTGGTCGCAGGTCCGCTGTGCCGTCATGCAAGGCGGACAAGGCGACACTAAACACTGGGCCTTTAATGATCCCGTGAAACGGATGGGCGCCTATCGCGATGCCCCCCCGACGCCGGCTGAATTTCGCCAATTAGGCACGCGAGTCGTCGAGCTCCATCCCGTCACGCTGGCCCAAAACGCGCGTACTTCCGGAGGTGGCAACATTTCACTCGTGCCGACCCAAGCGATCACCGTGGGTCCCCGAGAAACCTGGCAAGCCGAGAAGGTTTCCATTTGGCAGGCCGGTGCACATGATAGTCCCTTTGGGCAACGACTGACGACCTTGATGATCAGTCGCGGCATCGCCAACAGCGTCGTGCCCATGTCGCTCCTCGCCGATCACCCCAACGTGCAATTCAATTTCTATAGGGGCGGACTAGGGACCTGCGCCATCGCGATGCATTGAGCGCGCTCGCTCAAACGCGGCGCTGCACGACCACGAGCCCCTGATTATCAGCGAACAGGCGGCGCACAGTCGCTGGAACTTTATGCGCGGCAAAAGCCGTCGCCATTGCCCGCGCTACTTTAGCCGCCTCGCGCGGCCGCGCGACACAGAGAACGCTGGAGCCGCTACCGCTCAACCAACCCGTCAGCGCGCCCGCTTTAACGCCAGCGTCGATCGCGGCTTTGCCGCCAGGAATCAGTGGCAACCGGTAAGGCTCATGCAGAAAATCGCACACCGCATCGCGCAACCGATCATATTGCCCGGACACCATCGCCGCGACCACATAGGCCGCACTATTCACACTTTTAATGGCATCAAAGTACGGCAGCTCCTTCGGTAAAATCCCGCGGGCCTTCTTGGTTTCGAGCTCTTGATCAGGCGAGCCCACCACAAAACAAAGATCACGACCGATTGCCTTCCGGAGCACACCGAGCAAGGCCCCCGTATGGGCATCGCAACGCGCCACGCAAAAGCCACCGATGACGGCAGGCGTAGCATTATCCGGGTGCCCCTCGAGCTGCGTGACCAAACTGCACAGATCATCCTTGGTCAGGCGCGCCCCGCTTAATTCATTGAGCGCCGCAACCACGCCGGCGCGGAGAGTTACGCTGGAACCCAAGCCGCGCGAAATGGGCACATCGCCCACAATTTTAAGCGTATAACCAAACTCTTCCACCCCTGCGCGGACAAAGAATAACTGCGCCGCCTCGTCCGCCATTGTCAACCCAGCCGCGTCGCGCTTCGTCGCCGCGCGCGCCCCCCGCCAAGCGCCGCGCGTCAGCGTGATCGTGTTATAAACCGTTAAAGCCAAGCCGAGGGTATCGAAACCCGCGCCGCAATTGGAGGTACTGCCAGGCACCCGGACCTGAACGCTTTGAAATATTTTTCTTTTCATCGACGAAATTTAAGGGCCTTACGGGCTTCCATTTGCAGCTCACGCTTTTTGACATCGGCGCGCTTGTCGAACTGCTTTTTACCCGTGGCGGTAGCAATCTCGACCTTCACTAAGGCCGTTTTGAAATACATCCGCAGGGCGACCAGCGTCTTTCCACCCGTCTCCACCGCGATCTGCAGCTTACGGATTTCGCTTTCATGCAAGAGCAACTGTCGCACGCGCCGCGGGGCATGCTGCGAGGGTCCACCGTGCGTGTATTCCTGAATGTAAGCCCCATAGAGCCAGACGCCGCCTTTCTCCACGCGCGCGAAGGCATCGGTGATCTGCGCCTTCCCCGCGCGAATCGACTTCACCTCGGTGCCGACTAATTTAATCCCCGCTTCAAATTTATCGTGAATGAAATAATCGCGCAGCGCCTTCGAATTGCGAAGCTCGGTATAACGGGCGGAATCATGCGACTGGGCAGCCATGGGCGAAAAACAGTGATGCGGCAGACAACGAGGGGTGACAAACAAAAGAAGCGAGGCCAAGGCCTCGCTTCGTAGAATCCGACATCAACCCACGAGGGTTGATTTAGGCCGTGTGGAGCTCGTAGCTAATCTTGCCTTCAATCACCTCGCGCAGGGCGACGTCTTCAGGACTGAGCTTTTCCAGCGACTCGACGAGCGGACGGCTGCCGCGGCGGAGCTGCTTGACGCGACGGGAAATCACGTTGATCAAAATGTTAGGGTCAGGAATGACCTTCTGGGCTTCGCGGATGTATTCGTCTCTCATAGTGGCAGTCGGGAAGATTGTGAAGGGATAGGCCTACGGCGACCGGCAAGAGCGTCAAGGGCCAATTTCACTATTTCCCTCCCGCGCCCTAAGTCCTCCCGCTCAGTGTTTAACCAAATCGCAGGCCATAATCTTAACGTCAACATTACCCGGCGCGCGGCCAGCCGGACTTGATGTAGCCTAAAAACTAAATATGCTCTTAGCCCATGCAAATTCAGGTTTCTATCAGCCCCCACTCCAGAATCAGATCCTGCTGGTGACGGATAGGAACCGCTCGCATGCCGCACATGAATTATTTGCTGACCCAGTGGCCTAAGCTTAAAATGTCGAAGCGGCGGGTGAACCGCAGTCGGGGTTGGCCGCACGACCCGTCGACGTTACCATTCTCCTCTCCTTCCCACCACTTGCTCCGCACCATGAACACTCCTAGCGCCAGTCCTGTCTGGCTCAACACCGGGCCCTCAACTGGGCTCGAGCGCCCGCTCGCCGGCAAGGCGGTGGCTATCACCACGAACGGCACGGCGGAGGGGGTGCTTTGAGCGCGGCGCCAGCGGTGCGTTCGCTCGTGCTCGTGCTCGGGGATCAGCTCGACGCTAATTCGTCAGCGCTCGACGGCTTTGATCCGAAGCGCGACGTGATCTGGATGGCGGAGGTAGCCGAGGAATCGGAGCACGTCTGGACAAGCCAACCGCGGATCGCGGTTTTTCTGGCGGCGATGCGCCACTTTCGCGATGCCCAAGAAAAGCTTGGGCGAAAGGTCAATTATACGGAGCTCGATGCAGCGGGGAACACGCAGACGCTCGCCGGGGAGTTGGCGCGTGCGCTGGCCAAGGTGCGACCCGAGCGACTGGTGATGACGGAGGCGGGGGAGTGGCGCGTGCAGGCGGCCATGACGGCGGCCGCGCAGGCGGCCGCGCTGCCGCTCGAGGTGAGGGACGATCGGCATTTCTTCCAGACGCGGGCGGATTTTGCTCAGCATGCCGAAGGCCGGAAAATGTTGCGGATGGAATTTTTCTACCGCGAGGTGCGGCGTAAGCATCGCGTACTCTTGGATAAAAAAGGTGAGCCGGAAGGCGGTGAGTGGAATTACGACCACGATAATCGGGGCAGTTTCAAGCAGGGCGGACCTGCGGCAGCAAAATTGCGGGCGCCGCTTTTGACTAAACCCGATGCGACCACGCGGGCCGTGCTAGCGCTCGTGGCCAAGCGGTTTGCGAGCCATCCGGGCCAACTCGCGGAGTTCGCCTGGCCGGTTACGCCAGAAGATGCCCGGGCGACCTTACGGGATTTTATCGAACACCGCTTGCCGAACTTCGGGCAATTCCAAGATGCGATGTGGACAGAGGAACCGTGGCTATTTCATTCGCGGATTTCGGCGGCGCTGAACATGAAATTGCTCAACCCGCGCGAAGTTGTGGCGGCAGCGGAGCAGGCTTATCGCGAGGGGAAAGTGCACCTCGCCAGCGCGGAGGGCTTTATTCGGCAGATCCTCGGGTGGCGGGAATATGTGCGGGGCATTTATTGGAAATTTATGCCGCGCTACGAAGAGCTGAATGCGCTGGGGGCGAAGGAAAAATTGCCGGAGTTTTATTGGATGGGGCAGTGCGAGATGAACTGCCTGCGGCAAAGTATTGGCCAGACGTTGACGCATGGCTACGCGCATCACATCCAACGGTTAATGGTCACGGGGCTCTATGCGTTGCTGCTCGGGGTGGAACCGCAGCAAGTCCACGCGTGGTATCTGGCCGTTTATGTGGATGCCGTTGAGTGGGTCGAGCTGCCGAACACCCTCGGAATGTCGCAGTATGGCGACGGCGGGATCATGGCCTCAAAGCCGTACGCCGCGACCGGGAAATATATCGACCGGATGAGTAATTATTGCGCGGGGTGTCGATTTGATCCGACGAAGTCGGTGGGCGAGGACGCCTGCCCGTTTACAACGCTCTATTGGGATTTCCTGCTGCGGCACGAGCCGCTGCTCGCCAAGAATCAGCGGATGGCTTTGCAGGTGAAAAATATTGCACGGCTCGATCCAGCTAATCGGGCGGCGATTCAAGAGCGGGCCAAGCGAATCAAGGCGAACGGCGGCGCACCCGCGGCGCTGGGCGAGCTCTGAGCGCTTTAGATCGGAGGATTGCCCCATGCCAAAAATGCGAAAAAAATCTGATCTACCGACGAAGCCCTGCGTCGTCTGCGGTCGGCCATTTACGTGGAGGAAAAAATGGGCGAAGGTGTGGGCCGAGGTAAAGTTTTGTTCGGATGCGTGCCGGATGCGGAAGCACGGCGGCTAGACTGCATGCGATAGCTTGGGACGAGCGAGCGGCGACTGAGCAGTGCAATGTTCGGTCATGGAAACCACGGACTGGGAATCAGCGTTGCACCCCACGCGAGGTCGGGAAGGCTACCGCGCGATGAATGAAACAATCGCAGTCGTGGGCGCAGGCATATCTGGCCTTTTGCTGGCGCGGGCGCTAAAGGCCCGAGGTAAGGACGTGGTGGTATTGGAAAAAAGCCGCGGATTGGGCGGGCGGTTGGCCACCAAGCGGGTCGAGGCGGCCGTATTTGACACGGGCGCGCAGTATTTCACGGCGAAGTCGGAGCGTTTCGCATCCCTGGTGAGCGAGTGGGCGGCGGCCGGCGTGGTCGCGCCCTGGCCGGGCGCATCGGCGCATCGCTGGATCGCGCAGCCGAGTATGAATGCGTTGGGGAAATTTTTGGCGGACGGGCTCGATGTGCGGCGGGAGGCGAAGGTGGTAAAAGTGCAGCACAAGCTTGGCGGGTGGGAGCTGACGATAGAAAATCAGTTGGCGCAGCAAGCGGGGCACGTGGTGCTGACGGCACCGTTACCACAGTCGTTGGCATTGTTGAAGGCGGGAGACGTGGACTTGCCGATCGAGTGGGCGGGGCCGTTGGCGCAGCTGAGCTATCATCCCTGCTTGGCGCTGTTGCTGACGCTGGGCGGAGCCAGCGCGGTGCCAGCCGAGGGCGTAGCGCTGGCAGAGGGACCGGTGCGGTGGCTCGCCGACAACACCAAGAAAGGGATTTCCCCGGGCAAAGTTGGGGCGGTGACGGTCCATTTAAGTCCATCATTTGCGGCGGAGCACTACGCGAAGACCGAAGCCGAGCTAGCGGCCTTGATCGTACCGGGGATCGCGGACTGGTTGGGTGCGCCCGTGGTCAACGTGGCGTTGCACCGCTGGAAGTTTAGCGAGCCAGTGGCTTCATATGCTGAGCGATGTGTTTGGCTGCCCGAGCTGGGCCTCGGTTTAGCGGGGGATGCGCTGGGTGGCCCGCGGGTAGAAGGCGCGGCGCTTTCGGGGTTAGAACTGGCCGAGCGGATGGTGGGTAAAGCGCAATAGGGTCAGGCTTGGTCGTCGACGACGGCATGATCCGAGAACCTCGGATCATGCGACTAACCACTGGCTTGGCTAGGCCGTGAACATCGACCGATTGCACGCATCCCGTAGCGCGCGCTCGTCCCAAGCGAAAACCGGTCCACGCCCACAAGGCGCCCAGTCAACGGGAGTTGATCTGACCCAAGGCTTCTATCGTTAAGCCCCTCCCATTTCCTTGTAATAATAGACGAAAAAATTGAGCTGAAAAGTACTTGTCATGGACAAGGGCGAACTCTACATCCCCACCCTCACACAGGCAGAATTAATCCTTATCCAACCCTCTTTATGTCCCAGCACAACAGCCTCAAGTCCGGTGGCGGCCTCGTCATCAAACGCAATGTCCTCAAGCGCTTCGAGCGCGTCGGCCTCCTCAAGAAGCGTGGCCAATGGAAGGAAGGCGATCGCGTCTTGGGTCTGCGCAAGACCAAAGCTGACGTCTAAGCCTGGTTGCAGCAAACGGTCTAGGTGACCACGCGGTCCATGGTCACCTCGCCCCTCGCTTGCCTCCACCTTGCATAATCTGGCAGGCTAATCGCCTGCCTTTTTTATTTCTATGATTCACGACCTCTTTAAGCCGCTCATCGAGTGGTACACGCATTCTCTCGCCGCTGGCGGCTATCCGCTGATCGTGCTGCTCATGTTTATTGAGAGCACGTTCCTTCCGCTGCCGAGCGAGCTCATTATTCCACCGGCCGCCTATCTCGCCGCGACGAAAGGCGGCATGAGCCTAACGGGCATTGTGATCGCTGGGGCCATCGGATCATGGCTCGGAGCCACCGCGATGTATTGGACAACTCGCTGGGCCGGTCGCCCGCTCGTGCTGAAATTCGGTAAATATTTTTTAGTCTCCCCCGAAAAAGTCGGCCAAGCGGAACGCTGGGCCGCCGCCTACGGGAATTTTGGCATCTTTGCCTCCCGCCTTCTGCCCGTAGTTCGCCACCTGATCGGCATTCCCGCGGGCATCGTCCGGATGCATTACGGCAAATTTTCTCTCTGGACCCTCGTCGGTTCGAGCGTGTGGTGCGCCGTGCTGTGCTGGTTGGGCGTGCAAGCGGGCCAAGACCAAGCGTTGATGAATGGCGAACTGCACTCCATCACGCGCTGGGCCATCGGTGGACTGGCGACACTGGGGATTATTTATTATTTCTTGGTCCATCGCCAGATGCAGGCGGGGAAAAAATAAGCCGCCCCCCACCACGGCTGAAGGTTGATTTGGGCTCGTTAGGCTGCTTGGCTGGCGCCCTCAATCTATGAGCTCCTCAAAAAAGAAAGTCGCCATCCTCACAGCCGGTGGTCACGCCCCCTGCCTGAGCGCCGCCGTCGGTCAGCTCATTCTCCACTACACGCTGCAATGTCCTGATTGGGAGATCATCTGCTACCGCTCCGGCTACAAGGGCCTACTCCTCGGTGATCATATTGTCGTCACCCCAGAAATCCGCGCCCAGGCCAGCGTGCTGCGCCAATTTGGCGGCAGCGTCATTGGCAACAGCCGCGTCAAACTCACTAACGTTAAAGATGCGGTTAAGCGTGGTCTCGTCAAAGAGGGCCAGCTCCCCCTCGCCGTCGCGGCAGAACAGCTGCAGCGGGACGGAGTTAATATTCTCCACACGGTCGGTGGCGACGACACGAACACCACCGCGGCCGACCTCGCGGCCTATCTGCAGAAACATAATTATCAGCTCAACGTCATCGGTCTACCCAAAACGATTGATAACGATATTATCCCGATCAAGCAGAGCCTCGGTGCCGTCACCGCGGCGGAACAGGGCGCGCATTTTTTTGCCAACGTTGTGACTGAGCTCGGCGCCAGCGCCCGCACGCTCATCGTGCATGAAGTGATGGGCCGCAGTTGCGGCTGGCTCACCGCGGCCACGGCCCGCGTTTATCAACAGAGCCTCGCCACTAAAACGTGGGTGCCAGCCATCGGTCTGGCGCGGGAACGCTACGCGGTGCACGCGATCTATCTACCAGAGCTCGCCTTGGATATTGAGGCTGAGGCTAAACGCCTGCGGGCCCTCATGGATCGGCACGGAAATATTAATTTATTCGTGAGCGAAGGGGCCGGTCTCGACAGCATCATTGCGGAAATGACTGCCCGCGGCGCCCCCATCGATCGGGACGCCTTTGGTCACGTCCGCCTCGATACTATCAATCCCGGCAAATGGTTTGCCGAACGTTTTGCCACCATGCTCGGCGCCGAGAAGGTGTTGGTGCAGAAGAGCGGCTATTTCGCCCGCTCAGCGCCCGCCAACGCCGAAGATCTCCAGCTCATCGATACCTGCGTGTTAAAAGCCATCGAGTGCGCTCGCGCCGGAGTCAGTGGCCTCATCGGCCATGATGAGGAACGCGGTGACGTCCTGCGCGCCATCGAATTCCCCCGCATCAAAGGCGGCAAAGCTTTTGCTACGACGCAACCGTGGTTCAAAAAATTACTCGAAGAAATTGGTCAGCCCTTGACGGCCCCGATCACCATCGCGCATTAAGCGCGGCGGGCAGTAGCAGCCCAAGAGTGGGTTGCCACCGAACGATTAAAACAGCTTGAAAAGCCGGGCTACCCGAGAAAGCTGTCCGTTCGGTTCTCTGCGAGTGTAGCACAATGGATAGTGTATCCGCCTCCGAAGCTGATGATCCGGGTTCGACTCCCGGCACTCGCACCAGTTTGATACTTGAACGGTCCACGCCCCATTGGCTCAGCGCAGGAAATTGCCGGTTAGGCTCGCGACCGTGGCCCGATCGGTGGCACTTTGCAGTTCGAGGGAATTAGTCACGCTGTAGGCCGCAGATCCGCCGGTGCCACTGACACTGGGAGCCCATAGGGTATTCGTGCTACTGCCGCTGGGAGTATTCAGGATGGTCGGATAGATATCTGGAGCCGTGGCCGTGCCCAAAACGCCAAAGGTCACCGTGGCCCCACTCGCGATCGTGCCGTTCCAGCTCGTATTACTGAACACGTAATTGTTACCCGAACGGCTCGTGAACACAGATTCCCAATAGAAAGTGACATTCGACGGCCAGGTGAAGCTCAGCGTCCAATCCGTGATCGGAGCACTCGAGTTATTTTGTATCACAAAACGGCCCTGAAAACCGTTGACGCCGGCTGACACCCACTGGCTGTCAAAGCTAAATGTCCCCAAGCGGCTCGGGGTGCTGGTGCTGACGGCATTGCTGAGCGCATTATCATAATGATAATCGAAACTGCCGGATTGCTTCAGCTTCTTCACCACCAAGCCACCGCTAAAGTCACCGCCTTTATCCCCCTTGAGTTCAAGATAGGCGTAAGGCGCGTAGATACAAGCAACGGTCTTGGCCACACCATCAATCAAGCAATTGCTCGCGGTACTAGTATACACCCGCAGCGCCCCAGCCCAGCTACTGTTGCTGAAGCCACTGCCATTAAGCTGAATCGTTCCATCCATATAGATATAGCAGGAACTGCTGCTCGGTACGGTAATACCGTCCTCCAATTTACTTCCCCCGCTGCCGACAATAGTGACGTGGTTACCGGCCGTAATTGAAATATTTTTAATGGTTTCGCCGCTGCAAAAATAATAATAGCGGCCGTCTGAAGCCGGCACATGCCCACTCACGGGTAAAGTAGAAGCCAAGGATGAGCCTACGCTGTAATACTGGCTCACACTGGCCGTCGTCGGATAAGTTGGCAGGGGATAAGTCGCACTATAATTAGTGGTCAGCTTACCGGTATATTTCGAACTGGACGGAGCCGTCACTCCCGCGCCCAAGTAAAGATTTCCGTAAATCTTAGCCGTCGGGCCTAACGTCGCCGTCCCCGCCAAAATCCCCGCGGCAAGATCTGCCGTGGCAATCGACGAAGAGTAGGTCAGCCACGGACCCGTCGGACTATTCGAAGGATTGGAATTAAAACTATCGGCGAAGCAACTGTCGGCCAGTTCACCGGTATTTAATACGACCAACCCGAGCCCCGTGGCTGCACTACTGCCCACTAGACTAATTTGCAAAGTCTTAACGATCGGCGGGCTCCCGTCAAAAGGCGTCACCACGGCCTGCGAATAAACCGTGGGCGTGGTGCTGCTACCATCATAGCCGGCGACGTAAACTTTCACCACCCCGACGGCATTTTGATTACGATTAAACGACGGGAGTGTGTACGTCGCGTTGGTTCCGGTAAGCGTCCAGCCTGACCAAGCGGTGGCGGCGACCGTACCGGCGGCCATCAAATTCAAGCGGTAGATCGCTTCCTCCAACCCAGCCTCAGCCAAATTATTGGCATCGCGGGCAAAAAATGTGCGATGGGCCACCTTGAGCGCATTGCTCGATAACTTCAGATAGCTGCCCAGCACCAAAGCGATCGCGGCAGCCATGAGCATTGCCACCAGCAATAAACTACCCCGTTCCCGAGAAGAGGGTAACCGTTGAGATCGTCGTTGGGCCATGGGATTCATCAGGAAGTCGGCTTATTGCGTAAAATAAAAGTGGCGGAGATCGCGGTATCCGTTGCGGTCGCGGCGGTTTTCGCGGAACGGGAGGCCGTGATGCTAACCCGAACCCGTTTCGTCGCGAGGTCCGTGGTCGCCACATTACCATCGCGATCATAGCGGGAAAAAGTCACGGCCGCCACGCCGTTCACTAAATACACTCGGCCCACGGTAACGCTACTGCTCGCCCCGGCGACCATGAACAAGCTCTGCGTCGCGCTGGTCCAAGCATACGTAACCTGCCGCGTACTACCGGCACTCGTCGGAATAGTCAGCGTGATATCAGCGGAGCTATTCCAGACTATCGCGCTGGCGCTCTTCAAGTCGGCGCTCAGCTGCTCGAGCCCACGCCGCGTCTGCGTACTCATCTCCGCATATTGGGTGATGCGCAGGCCACTGCGCATCAGTTGCAGATTGGTCACAAGCACGCCGGCCAGCACGAAGCCCCCCAAGAGAGCCCCCACCATAACCTCCACTAAAGTAAACCCCAGCCGGGAGCGGTGGGACGACCTAAGCTCCATAGTAATAAGCATAGAGCCCCCCCTGAGTGTAATAGGTCGTGTAGCTACGGGAAAGTGAGCGACCATCGTAATTGCGCCAGGTAACGGTGAGCGTGATTTGCACCATTTGGCTCGAGCGATTGGCCAACGTCGCCAGAGTCCGCGACAAAGTGAAGCGGCTGGCGACCGCGGGATTACCCGCGAAACTCGCATCCATAGTTGGGGCATAGGCCGCGTTGCTCACGGCGGTCCAGGTGAAGAGCCGCTCTTTCTCGAGTTCACATTGCAGAATATTACTAGCGATCTCTAGATTACGCGCGGTATCGAGATGCAGGTAGGCCCGCTGCATCACGGTGATTGAAGTCGTGATGGCGAAGGCTAAAATAATCACCGCCATCGCTACTTCCGCGATCGTAAAGGCAGCGACGGCCGCGGGGGCCCCTGGGCGCGGGGAAAGGCGGCGCGCGGATAGTGGTGAAAAATTACGGCAAGCGCGCATAAATTTCTCCGCAGTAAATTAATGTTTCGTAATTTTTAATTTCGATCAGCCCACCGAGTTGATCGGTCCGATAACACAGTTGTGCCTGGCGGCGCCCCAGTACCGCGAGCGCGTGAACGACGCGAGGTGCGGCCACGGCACCTAATTCAAATAATTTAAGCTCCCCCGATTGATTCACGACAATCCCGTGTTGACCCGGTTCATTGCCGGTCAAGTACACCCCGGTCAAAGCAGCTTGGAGCGCGGCTAATTCAGGAGCGGCGACGGGGACAAAGCCCAGCACGGGATCGGGCGGCAGAGCGGGAGCCGCTAGATAAATTATTAAGCCTAAGAGCAGGCTCGCCGCCGCTCCAAGGCGGCCTAAAGCGGACGCACTAGCCGCGGGGCCCGCCTTGAGCGGTAATTCGACGGGAGCCGCGGCCGTTGTCATCGCCGCGGCCCGCGCGGTGAGAATACTTTGGTGCCGAGCCGTCGTAGCCGTGCCGTCTAATTCGGTGAGGGCCTCCTCCACCGTTAATATCTGCGCGGGCTGATCGCGGCGGGAGACGTCGTAAAGAATCAGGTGTTTTCGCTCGGTGCGAATGCGGTAATTTTCCTGCTTCGCCTGCACTCTAATTTCCGCCTCGTTGAGCGCATTTTCTACGGGATCAAGTTCGCAAAAATTAAGGAGGAGCGTGCGTAAGGCGGCGGGCCCCAGATTGCGCTGGAGGATCTGCGCGCTGGCCACGACGGACCGCGCATCCACCGCGAGATTAACGAGCGTGAGATTATACATCGAAGCGCCTAGTTTAGTCTTCGACCAGATAGAGGGGCCAACCATTGAAGCCCGTGCGAAAAAGACCGGTGGCGAGATCGCCATCGTCGATGTGCCGATCAATTTGTAGTAAATCATCCCAAGTTAGCGCCAAAGGATCACCCCGCACAAAAGCCGTCAAGGTGATCGCGCCGTGATTCAATCGATCGGCCGCTTCGCCTCCGACAGCACTCGGCGCGATCCAGCCATAGCTGCCACCGAAGGGTGAACCCTGCGGCCAAGGCGTCAGCCGTAAGACCTCCTCCAATCCCCCTGGCAGCACGCCTTCCCCTTGAGTGGAAGGGGGCCAGCTTTCAGTCCGTCGATGATAGTCTTGTAGCGCCGTGGCAAAAGTTTGCAAATCTAGGCCCAAGCGCTCGCGCCGCTGCTGCTGCTGCCGCCGCTCCACTAGCTGGACCACGACAATCAGCGCACTGATCCCAACCACCACCGCGAGCATAATCTCGAGCAGGGTGAACACGCGCGGGGGCGATCTGGCCGGATCGGCTAATTCGACTGAGGGCTTCTCGAAATTTTGCGCCGCAGAGCTCATGGCAAAGTTGCGCTAGCTTCAGCTATCCACGGGGTGAAAGCCAACATCAGCCAGGGTGCTGCGCTCCACTTCTTCCAAACTGGTCCAGCCCATGAGGGCTTTCTTTAAGCCATCGTAACGCAGCGAATGGTGACCCACGCGCTTGGCCTCCTCGATGAGCAAAGCCACGCTTTGCTTTTCGGTGATGAGCTCACGCATTTTCTCCGAAACTTCGACAAATTCATAAATCCCGACGCGCCCGCTGTAGCCGGTGCCAAAACATTTCGGGCAGCCGCGCCCACGACACAACGTAACGGGTACGCCCTCATAGCCGGAGAAAAATGGCGCGAGTTCCTGCTCCGTGGCCTGATACTGTTCTTTGCACGAAGAGCAGAGGCGACGCACCAAGCGCTGGGACAACACCCCCATGGTCGTCGGCGCCACCAGATACGGATCGACGCCGATCTCCACCAACCGCGTGACCGCCTGAAGCGCATTATTTGTATGCAGGGTGGTGAGCACTAAATGGCCCGTCAAAGCGGCTTCCGTGGCGATCAGCGCCGTTTCCAAATCGCGAATTTCGCCGATGAGAATTACATCGGGATCTTGCCGCATGATACTGCGCAAGACGCGGGCAAAACTTAAGCCGATGCCTGCGTTAACCTGATGCTGCGTGATATCCGTCAACCGATATTCGACCGGATCCTCAATCGTCGTGATGTTTAAATCAGGCCGGTTGATATGGTTAATACAGCCATAAAGCGTGGTGGTTTTTCCGCTACCCGTCGGACCGCAAACAATCAAAATACCGTTGGGGCGGGAGATGACGCGCTTGATCGCTTCCAGCGCCGAGCGCGGAAAACCGAGGTTATCCAAGCTCAGCATCGACTGGTCGAGCGGCGAGCCCAACAGACGTAGAACCGCTTTCTCCCCATAGAGACTCGGCATGGTGGAGACGCGAAAAGCCGTACTGAGCGTCCCAAAATTTAATTCAAAAGCGCCGTCTTGGGGCAGGCGATTTTGCGAAACATCGAGCTGACATAACACCTTCACCCGCACAACGAGCGTGACGTGCACCGAACGCGGCAGATCCATAATAGTCTGCATGTCGCCATCGATCCGCATCCGCACCCGACTATCTTCCGCGCGGGTCTCAAAGTGAATATCGGAGGCACGACGGCGATAGGCCGTTAGAATAATACTATTCAATAACTCAATAACGGCTTTGGATTCGACGAGGTCGGCGACATCCGTGCCTTGCTTAATCTCGCGAGCCCCGATCATGCCGGGCAACTGCTCGCAGACGGTCAGCAAATTTGCCGCGATGTTGCCCTCCTGGCCGAGGTACATGTCGATCACCGTAGAAACTTCCTCGGGGTGAGAAAATACCGGACTAATATTTTTCCCAAGAATTTTACCCAGTGATTCAATTTGCCGCGTATTAAGCGGCTCAACCATGGCAACAGTGACGGTATCCCCGATAGAATTGAGCACGATCGCCTGCGCGCGCCGGGCTACTTCCACCGGCAATTGCTCGTAGCTGTCTGTGGGAATGGCGACCGTCATCGGACTAACATAAGCCACGCCCAGTGAATCAGCCCACAACTGGCAGAGCCGAGCTTTGGGCAAGATCGACTTGTCCATCAGATCTTTTAACAACCGCATCGGATCATCCTGGAGCAACTCCGCCCGCGCATTGATTAACTGCGTTTGGGCCGGCACCTGCAGGCGCACGGCCGCGAGAAATTCTGGAACGTTACTCATGGGCAGGTTTCTCCAGACGACGGGCCGACAAGCGGAACCGAGCAGAAATATCTTTCTGCGGGAGGAGGCGCGGCGTGCCGGATGATTGGTTATAATCAAGGTACGCCTCATCGAGCATCGCGCGCGCATCATAGCGCACCAGATAATCAGCGAGGGAGGGCAATTTGGTTTTAGTGGGCTTTGGACTGCTCATGGGGAATAAATTGATCAGGGAAAAATTGAACCAACATCCCCTGTAATTCAGTGGTTAGTTGGTCGGCTCGAATATCTTTTAAAATAAAATAGGAAGCGCCGAGATTCACACATTCCTCCACCACCGCCTCCTCGGAAATAGACGTCAGCATGAGGATAGGCGTGTACGGTTTGAGCACCCGAATTTGGCCTAAAGCCGTGACGCCATCCATGCGCGGCATATTGATATCCAGAATGATCAGCTCGGGATTAATGGACTGGCTCAGCGCCACCGCTTCCTGGCCATCGCGCGCTTCCACCACCGTGCACTCGATTGATTTCTGCAGCACCCGACCGACGAAAGCCCGCATATAGGCTTCATCATCGACCAG
>Ga0114970_10000839_pt1 | contig 23235 bp, 19 predicted proteins | sample M_140205_XF_Meta_FD_87030 | JGI IMG/M metagenome (GOLD analysis project Ga0114970, IMG submission 87030) | Freshwater microbial communities from Lake Montjoie, Canada to study carbon cycling - M_140205_XF_MetaG | ecosystem: Environmental > Aquatic > Freshwater > Lake | place: Lake Montjoie...
GATTTAAAAACACAAAATATCTTCAATATTCGCACCGATTATCTTGTGGGTTGCGATGGGGGGTCTAGTTCAGTGCGTCACGGCCTTGGCATTGAAATGCAAGGGGACGCTGTACTCACTTATACAACCAACGTTATTTTTAGTTGCAAAAATCTCGAACAACTTCATCACCAAAAACCAGCCTATCGATATATTTTTATTGGACCAGAGGGAACCTGGGCTACTTTAGTTGCAATCAATGGCCGCGATCAGTGGCGCTTCTCCCTCATTGGTGACGATCAACGCAGAACACTCACAGAAGAAGATGCAAAAAAATCAATCATTCGGGCATTAGGAAAACCATTTGAATTTGAAATACTCTCAATGTTTCCTTGGGTTAGAAGACAATTAGTCGCTGAGTCATATAAAAAAGGACGTGTTTTTATCGCTGGTGATGCGGCGCATTTAACATCTCCGACTGGCGGTTTTGGAATGAACACGGGCCTACTTGATATCGTCAATCTATCTTGGAAACTGCAAGCTACGATTCAAGGTTGGGGGGGTGAACACCTACTCGAATCGTACGAATCAGAGCAACGCCCTGTTGCTATTCGCAATGTTTCAGAAGCTGGTGAAAATCTCAAACGCATGCTTTCGCCTCGCATCTTGAAGCCCAACCCAGCAGTTTTTGATAAAAGCGATCCTGAAATTGATTTGGCACGCAAAGAGTATGGCGAGGCTTATACCAACATGATGAAGCGTGAGTGGTTTTCAATAGGGATTCACTTGGGTTACGTCTATGAAAACTCAAGCATTATTGTCAAGGATGGGACACCAACACCACCTGATGAGGTATCTACATACCAACAAACAGCAAGACCTGGTTCGCGAGCTCCTCATGTTTGGCTAGAAAACGGCACATCCACATTGGATTTTTTTGGTAAAGATTTTGTATTAATGAGAATCGGACCCAATCCTCCTCAGGCTCTCGAACTCACGCAAGCTGCACAACAAGTTCAATTACCTTGGAAAGTTATTGATTGCAACAATCAAGATGTGGTTAAACTGTACGAATACCCTCTTGTATTGGTTCGACCTGATGGACAAGTTGCGTGGCGTGCAAACACCTCCCCCAAAGATCCATTCGCATTGATTCATCAAATTCGGGGTGCACAGAAAGTGGTCTAGAGCCACTCGCCTCTTCAAAACAGGAGACTAACCATGGCTGAACAGACTACCATGAGCGATGAAGCATCTCGCAGAGAGATGAAGGACATGCTGGCTCGCTATAACTGTCGCGTGCATCAACCCGATGATCCACCGTTATTTAGTCGAATGCCAGTCTCAGCGACGAAAACCGTACATTGGCGTGGAAAAGATTTATCTATTTTGTTGGATCGTTTAGGTCAAGAGTTAAGTCTTGATGCTGGAGGTCAACGAAGAACACTTCGATTGGCAAATCCCGGATTGAATTCAGGAACAACGCATACATTTTGGGCATCCATTCAAGTCATCTTGCCTGGTGAAATCGCAACAGCTCACCGACACACCGCTAACGCGTTTCGTTTTATTATGAAAGGCAATGGTGCAACCACCAATGTCAATGGTGAATGCTATGAAATGAATGAAGGAGATTTGGTTTTGACCCCAAGCATGATGTGGCATGACCATGAATATCATGGCAACAGACCCATGATTTGGCTCGATATATTAGATATCTCTCTCATGCAATCGTTGCATGCGACTTTTTTTGAAAACTACAGTTCACCTCAACAAAAGGTTGATGCAATAGCTGATCGATCATTTCGCCAGTATGGAAGTGGCCTCTTAGGACCTGTAAATTCTCAAACGCAACCAGAAATCAATCCATTACTTGCCTATCCAAGTTCATTGACGATGCAAGCATTAGAACAAGCCAAAGGTTTAACACCAGATCCGTTTGATGATGTGATTTTGGCTTATAAAAATCCAGCTACAGGTGGCCCTGTGATGAGAACACTTGGTATGTGTATGCAAATACTGCGACCCGGCATGAAAGGCAAAGCACGACGCCACACAGGCAGCAAGTTGTACTATATTGTGAAGGGCAAAGGAATCACTCTTATTAATGGCCAAGAGTATGCTTGGGAGTCTGGTGATTTTTTAACTATCCAACCTTGGGCTTGGTATGAACACAAAAATCCATTCAATCAAGAAGCGCTGATGTTTCAGGTCAATGACTTTCCCACTATGGAAGCGACTGGGTATTATTTTGAAGAACACCATCCACAAGGCTATCAAAGCCAACAACCACAACACTGACTGAACTATTTTATGAAAATTGCTTCCTTTGACCATTTTCGCGTGGGTGTTGCAGATGGCAACACCGTTTATGACATGACCAATTTGTTACCTGCATTTTTAAATGACTTACCAAAGCAAAGAATTAATTGGTTGATTTCAAATTGGTCCGAACTCCAACCGATTTTTAAAAATTTTAAACAAAAAGGTAAAGCCTGCTCGCTCGATAGTATTCAACTCTTAAGCGCTAATCCTGGTGCACCCAATGTTTTTGCAGCGCCCGCCAATTACCAGAAACACATCGGTGAATTAGGCGATAGAGCGATTACTAAGCCATCAAGATCTGCACGACAACAAGGATTTTTTCTTAAATCACCTGCTTCGATGGTTGGCTCTGGGAATCATTTGATATTACCTAAGGGGTCGACCCGTCGATTTGATCACGAATCAGAATTGGCGGTTATTATTGGCAAAGCAGGTCGTCATATTCCACAAAAAGATGCCATGTCACACATATTTGGATATGCATGCCTGATTGACGCCACCATGCGAATTGAGCCTGGAGTTGCCGAAGAAGAACGGTCAATGCGTAAATCGTTTGAAACCTTTACGCCAACAGGCCCTTACCTTGTTACAGCCGATGAAGTCCCCAACCCAAGCAATTTAAAAAATAGACTGTGGATCAACAATGTCTTAAAACAAAGTGCAAACACAAGCGAAATGATTGTGGGCATTGCTGAATTGATTGAAATGATCTCTTCAGTTTTACCCATTCAAGTGGGCGACGTGATTGCGACAGGTACACCTGAAGGCGTTGGACCCATGGAAATTGATGACATCGTTCGAATTGAAATTGATTGCGTAGGAACCATGGAATTAAAAGTAACGGCCTGTGACACAACTGCACCGCGTGCTTACTAAGTTATGAAACAACGCTTGCGTGCGGTTTGGATGCGGGGTGGAACCAGTAAAGCACTGATTTTTCATTCCAAAGATCTCCCCAACGATAAAAGCCAATGGGATGCTCTATTTTTAAAAGCAATGGGTAGTCCCGATAGATACGGTAGACAACTCAACGGAATGGGTGGTGGTATGTCATCACTGTCCAAAGTGTGTGTGGTTGGACCACCCAGTGTTGACAATGCAGATGTGGACTATACATTTGCCCAAATTCAGATTGATACAGCCATCGTTGATTACAGTGGTAACTGTGGCAATATGTCTTCAGCCATTGGTCCATTTGCTGTTGATGAGGGCTTAATCCCAACTACAACAAACGGTGAAGTGTGCATTCGAATTCACAACACCAATACGAAAAAAATAATTCATTCACGTTTTCACGTGATAAATGGCAGTTTTGAAGAAGAAGGTAATTTAGCAATTCCTGGTGTAGACGGTACAGGTTCACCTGTGCAACTTGATTTTTTAAATCCGGGAGGCGCATCGACTAAATATTTACTTCCTACACAAAAGGTGATCGATACTCTCAATATTCCCCAGCACGGCCCCTTCCAAGCCTCTATGGTGGACGCAGCCAATGCCTGTGTATTTATCAGAGCCGTCGATGTGGGTTTAAAGGGCAACGAATTACCCGATGAAATAGAAGCACGCTCCGAGCTGATGCACTTATTATCTCAATTGCGCTTGCACGCATCGGTATCCATGGGAATTGCGTCCAACTTAGAAGAGGCAGAACACATCAAAATGATTCCTTTTTTGGTTTTAGTGAGTTCTCCACAAAGTAGCCTGACTTTAGATGGTCAAGGATTCAAAAAGGAAGATGCTCATTTAAGTGTTCGTGCACTTTCAAATGGACAAATTCACCGCGCCTTGCCACTGACAGGTGCACTGTGCACCGCTGTTGCAGCATCGATTGATGGCAGCATTGCAAATCAATGTTCGATTCAATCCAATTTAAAAGGCCATCCCATAAAATTAGCAATGCCATCCGGCATATTACAAGTTGGCGCTACCGTCAAATTAAACGAACACAACCAATGGCATGCGCAGTCGGGTTCTTTTTTTAGAACCACTCGCAGGCTCTTTGATGGATTTGTTTATGCATAAAAATCACTCCAGTTTCATGATTAAAGGACACGTTATGAATCACAAACTCTTTCTTGCTTTCATTGCTGCATTTGTTTTTTTAAATGCTCAAACTTCAACTGCACAGACTTACCCATCTAAAACAATTAATGTGATTGTGCCATTTCCTCCTGGTGGTGGTGTTGATGTATTAACGCGTGCGATTATGCAAAAACTTTCTGTTCGTTGGGGGCAATCTATCGTTGTTGAAAACAAACCAGGCGCTGGATCAGTAATCGGATCTTCATTGGTTGCAAAAGCAAATCCTGATGGATACAGTTTACTTGCTACCGTGAATCAAACCATGGTGGGCAACCGATTTTTATTTAAAAAATTGCCCTACGATCTTGATAAAGCGTTCGAGCCTATCACGCTAATGGTTAAAGCCGATCAGCTGATTGTTGCTAATTCTGCATTACCGGCCAACTCGCTCAAGGAAATGATCGATTTAGCACGCAGCAAACCTGGAGCACTCAACTATGGATCGTTTGGCAACGGTAGTCAGCCTCACCTACTCTTTTCTTTAATCAATGAAAAAGAAGGCATTGAGGTGATGCATATTCCTTACAACGGCATCTCACCCAATCTTGCAGCACTTGTATCAGGCGATGTGCAAATAGGAAGCGGTAGTGCGGCGGTTGTCATGCCATTCATTCAGGCGGGAAGAATCAAACCTCTAGCCGTTGCCAGTGACACACGAATTGCACAATTTCCAAAAACCTCCACTACGAGCGAGCAAGGCTTCCCTTACGCCAAAGTATCAATCTGGTACGCGTTGTTTGCACCCGCAGGTACTCCTATTGAGATTGTTAATGAAATTAGAAATTCACTCAAAGCCGTGATGACAGAGCCTCAATTTTTAGAACAACAAGTGGTTTCAAAAGGCTTAACTGCAATTAATAGTGACGGCAAAACATTGCGCGATGTGATTCGAAAAGAAGTAGAAGAAACAGCGGCCATGGTCAAGGCCGCTGGCATTACACCCGAGTAAACATCAATTAAAAATTAAGCTTATTGGTTTTTGCAACCTCTTTCCAACGAGCAATATCAGCACGTACATACTCATGCAAATCAGTAGGTGAGCCCAACGCCATGTCATGACCCAAAGCGTCAACCCTCAGCTTTACTTCAGGAATGGTGAGGACTTTTTTAACTGATGCATTTAATTTGTTCACAATTGCTGGAGGTGTTTGAGGTGGTGCAAATAATGCGATCCAAGCAACTGCATCAAAGCCCGGCGAAAGTGATTCAGCTACTGTAGGAACATCAGGTAACGAAGATGATCGCTGCAAGCTTGTAACAGCAATGGCCCGCACACTTCCGTTCTTGATAAACGGAGTTGGAGCTAATAGGTCAGTAATGCCAATTTTTGCATGTCCTGCACGCACATCAGCCGCAGCGGGTGCGCTGCCCGCATACGGCACGATGGTGAGATCAACGCCGACTTTGGCCATGAATAACTCTGCAGCAAAGCGACCTGAAGTGGCTGGCCCCGAAGTAGCTATTCCAGTTCCTGGATTGGTTTTGAGATATTTAACTAAATCTGCAGGCGTATAAATTGGAAGAGATGGAGATACAAATATCACATTAGGCGCAACAGTAAGAAGTGCCACTGAAGTGAACGCCGTTAGTGGATCGTATGTTTTTGCAAATGCAATGGTGTTCACGGAATGACTGGCTGATGTGCCCATGACCAATGTATAACCATCGGGCGGTGATCTTGAAACAATTTCTGACCCAGTCGTGCCACTAGCACCAGCCTTATTTTCAATCACAACCGATTGACCATAACTTTTACTCATATCTTCAGCAACGATACGCGCCAAAATATCTGAAGCACCGCCAGGAGCATAAGGCACAATAATTTTGATGGTTTTAATCGGAAAATCTTGCGCATGCACAGGAAGCAAACAAACCGCTAATAAAATTAATCCGCGAAAAATGACAGCTAATAATTTTTCAAACACAACAACTCCTTTAAAGAAAATTAATTAAACGAAAAATGGATCACAATGATTGCAGCAGCCATTCAATGGTCTTTTGTTGAGGCAAAGTTTCAAATTTTTGCAGGTAATTTTGGATTTGATCGGGCTTGCGTGCGTGACGCGTTAATTGTTTAAATTTATTAATGACCTCGTCATCCGTCATTGGATTCCACTCTGTTCCGCGAGGTGCATCATTTTCAACGCTGGTGATTAGTTTTCCATCAGCACCCAGCACTTCCACCCGTGAAAAACGATAATGTCCAAACTGAGGCTCTTCAATCACTTCAAAAATTTTCATCAGTTCAAAAATTTCAGGACGACTTGCAATCGTCAAGCATTCCAAACTATGCTCAGGAGTAATAACGTCTGCTTCCATTGCAGCAAGCGCTAAACAATATTCAATGTTGAAACGAGCTTCGTTTCCATCTTTAGGCGTTTGACCTTTTTTGCTTACTGCTGGAATGATATACGCAGGTAAATAAATTCGGTATTTTTGAGTGTTATTTAAAAGTCCTTGATTCCGAAGCTTTGCAAGCGTATCAATTGCAGAATGCATATACCCACAACATGCATGCAATTTGCGACGCGGTGAAGCCAGGCGCCAAGTATCAAAATCCAAAATAATTTTGAGATCATAGGTGCGAGCAACTGTGGTGTAGTATCCAATAGGACTTTCGAGCAAACGAGTCGCTCCTTTCAAACCCATCTTTGCGTAATGGGCGGCTTGTAAGCCAGTTGCACCAGGCCATCCACCAAACAAGACTGGCTTAATCGAACTTCCTTCACCGAATATTAACTCTGCTGGGCACCAACTGGTTAATGCGCCTGCGATGGCCATGGCGTGTAATGTTTGCTCTTGATTCAGCCCTAATAACTTACTTGCGGCCACTGCAGCTCCGCAGGCAGAAGATAAGGTGACTTGCACCATGGCAGTTTCTGTGAACGGCTTTTGGTGCGCATAAAATCCGCCATGAATTCGACACAAAACCTCAGTCCCAGCAACAATAGCTTCAATTAATTGAGCACCACTTGCACCTATTGATTCAGCGAGGGCAAGAGCAGCAGGCACAACAGCAATGCTTGCATGACCACCAATGAGATCATTAAGCTCAAACATGTCGCCCATGTAAGCATTTATTCGCGCAGCAGATTCGATTGATATTTTTTGTGAGTATCCAATAACGCTGGCCTCTCGGTGCCCACCCCTAGCCAGCTCGGCTTGCATAAATGTATGTGCATCAGGTAATTTCGAGCCAGAGACAATACACCCAATGGTGTCTAATATATTGAGTTGAGTCTGATGAGCAACCTCTGCAGGAACATTGTTGAGCCTGATCTGATGCGCATACTCTGCCAATTGTTGGAGGATCGGTGTGGAGATCGATAAAGTCATGACACCCTCGCCTGACCCAAAATATGTTCTGCAGCGCGCAGTCCTGTGACGCTTGATTTGACCAAGCCCCCCACATAGCCTTTTTTCACTCCACCCTCCAAACCGCCTGACGCACAACCAACGGCATACAGTCCTCGAATCGGTAGTTCTTGATCATTCAATACACGGGCATCTGCATCAATACAAATTCCACCCATCGTATAGGTGATACCTGCACATACTGGAATTGCATAAAACGGTGCTTTTTGAATGGGAACAGCTTTAAATTTTTCTACTGAACGCGTGGGTAACAGATTTTTTGTTTGATTATTTTGAATCGCTTGGTTGTAATTTGAAATGATTATTGCAAGATTTGCTGGATCAATAACAGCAAGCTGAGCCAACTCCTCAATCGAATTGGCTTTGATTAAAGTACCTCCCGCATCAACCATGCGAGGATTGGGCGGTAATATATTGAATGTACCCGCATCATTCCAAATATTTTCATCAGCAATCACAATCGCATCCAATGGATCTGACAATGCAGCTATTGCATTAGCAGCTTCAACACCGCCCAAACCTTCATCAAATAAACGATCGCCTTTTTTGCCAACAACAATGCCAGCGGCAAGCACAAAGTCTAACCAACCGTATGGCCAAAGCTTGTCGTTTGTGAATGCATCTTTAGATAAGACGTGACCATAAAACCCCCTCAAGTCTGAAAGCTTGGCACCCACTTTTTGGGCCATACGCATCCCCTCGCCCATTCCGGTTTTGGCGTTGCGTTGAAAAACACGATCAGGGCTTTGTGTAATAGGTCCTTTAATCAAATCAGGATTAGCTTGAAAACCTCCGTCAGCAATCACAACGGAGTTGGCTTTGACTTGAAAAAATTCACCGCTGTGCATTTGCCCTTCTAATCCGACGACTTGATCACCTGACTCAATTAAATGTGTGACTGCGTAACCACGATGCAATTGACCACCGCGCTCGTTCATATCTGCTTCGAAAGTTCTGAGCATGACATCACCCCCGCGCCCCTCCCATTGGCGACCTTGTGGCGTGATAGTGGGTGGAGATAACATAAACGATTGATAGTCCATGGGACCTTTAATAAAGCGTATACCCACTTCTTGCATAAACCGAACCGCTCGAATTCCATCTGTTGCAACTGCACGCGCCAAATCGGGGCGAGCTGCACCACCTGTTGCGATAGCAATTCTTTCTTCTAAAAAATCGGGTTTTGACAAAATATCTGCTTGCGCACAATGCCAAATTCCAGCCGTTAATCGTGAATTGCAAATATAACGATCATCTGGATTTTTTTCAAAGACCATCACTTTTTTTCCGCCTCGTGTTAAACGTACAGCGGCCAACATACCAGACAGCCCCCCACCCACAATAGCCACATCACAAACAAATTGTTTTTTATCCTTGGTCATACACTTTGATTCATTAGCGAGGTAATAAGGTATCAGCCACGACCTCAACGATTTCAACGGCTAAACGTACACATCCCCACAAAATTGCAGAGCCAATTAAATTGAACACCAAATCAATCCAATCAGAGTGCATTGCGAAGTCAGCCAACGAATACACACCAGCCAATATACCCAAAGCCAGAGAACCCATTCGTCCATAACAAGCAACGAATACAACAGCAGGATATTTTTTAATCATCAGACTCATCCTTTGCTGTGATTATTTAAATTGTTATCTAACAAAGCAAGCATTTCTGGAGATGGTTGTTGATACGACCATTTGCGGCCCATGGTTAGGCTTGAACGTTTCATTAAATGAACCAACATTTCTGCATAAGTCATTGTTGCTCCCACCGAATCCATCACTGTTGCGCCGGCAATTGTTTTGACTCCTGAAAAATGCAAGACCTCGGTCATCACACCTTCAGAAGGTATTACCACATCAGCTCCGTCTTCAGCCGCTTGGGTCGCAGCTTGGGTAAATGCTGTAATCAATGCATCAGGATTTGCAAACGATGCGTTGAGTTGATTCTCTTCAAATGGAACAGGTAAGGCGTACCAACCGCTGACTCGTGAAAGCATCCCATGTTTGGCAACGATTGCTTTTACACGTCGCGTATTCACTTTAGATAAACAAACGAACGCGAACATATCACCCAAAGAAGAGGCCGTCATACAGCAACTCTCAACCATTGATACAACGGGAATACTGAGTAATGAACGCAGCTCTGCCAAATAAGGCTCACTAAAGCTTCCAAGAATAAAGGCGTCATAACCATCTGCCTGAGCTTGTCGTCCATTTTCAATAATGGTTGAAAGAATACGATGCTTGAGGTAAGGATAGCGATAAATTTCTGTAGGGCTGCTGCCCTCAAAAAAACTTTCTTGAACACCTTTGAAATCAACTTGGGTATCGGGTGAACAAGATTTTTTAGCGTGCTTTTTAAGTGCATCCGCATAATTCGTCAAATGCTCAACAGGAGTCATCGACTGATAAAGTAATCGCATAGATCACTCCTTAATTGAAAAATTTTGAAAAACTGATATCCATTTTATTTAAAACTATTTAGCATCACAAGTCAATTTTTAAAGTAGAGTGAGCGACACCCACTCATTAAACCGCAACGAGGCAGGGTAATCCTCTACTTGCAAGTGATGGAGTTACTTCAGAGAATAATCCGAGTTCGAATAGGAGTTGGCATGTTCAAAGTTATTTTTTGGGTTATCGGTTTATTTATTTTTGGAATCAATACGCCCATCGGCGCTCAAACTTTTCCTAATAAACCCATTAAGTTGGTTATCCCCTTTCCTCCTGGCGGCGCCACGGATGTCGTAGGGCGAATCATCGGTAAACGTATGTCTGAAGAATTAGGCCAGCCTGTCATTATCGACAACAAGCCAGGTGCAGGCGGGGGCGTTGGCACCCAGTTTGTTTCGCGATCCGACCCAGATGGCTACACCTTAGTATTCACAGTTGCTGGACCCATTACAGCCGTTCCACACATTAACAAAGACATTGGCTACAAGATGACCGATCTCGTGCCCGTTGGTATTGTTTTCAGGTCGCCCTTTTTAATAGTTGTCTCCAGCACTTCACCTTATAAGCAATTGAGCGAGTTAATTCAACAAGGCAAGCAAGATAAATCTAAAGTTCCTGCTTATGGTTCCTCAGGCGTTGGTGCGCTGTCTCATTTATATGGTGAGATGATGAATGTGGTGGCAGGTACCTCATTTGTACACGTCCCATTCAAAGGTACTCCAGGCACCTTGCAAGCTCTTTTGGCGGGGGATATTCATTGGGGTATTGTTTCAATCAACGACTCCAAAGGAAATTTAGAAGCTGGCAAGTTACGTCCGTTGGCTGTCATGAGTCCGACTCGAACCCCCTTGTACCCCAATGTGCCTTCAATTGCAGAATTAGGCTACAGAGGAATTGATCTTGATGGATGGTTTGGTTTATTTGGTCCGGCAAAAATACCAGAACCCACGCTACAACTTCTTAATCGAACACTCAAAAAAATTATCAATGAACCTGCTTTCATTGCCCGCATGACTGATTTGGGTGGAGAAATTCCAACCGATGCCAACACACCTGTCGTTGTTGCCAAAACAATTGAAAAACAATCCATAGAAGTAGAACGGATTGTCAAATCTGTCGGCGTTAAGGCTGAATAATTAATGAATCACTCGACCCCATATGATTTAATTGTTGTCGGTTCGGGCATGGCCGGACAATGCACAGCGTTAGCCATAGCGCAATTGGGTGGTCGAGTACTGGTATTGGAAAAAACAAGCGAGTTTGGGGGTAGCACCTTGATGTGCGCAGGAGCCTTTGCTTTTGCAGGAACAGACATTCAGAAAAAAAATAAGATCGATGATTCAGCCGAAATCTTAGAAGAGGATTTACTTAAAGCAGGCGAATACATCAACGACCGGTCATTGGTTAAAGTTTATGTTGAACTTCAGTATTCCGCTTATCGCTGGCTTGAGGGTTTAGGACTTATTTTTGATCGAGTTGGCCTTAGCGGCAATCAATCTGTGCCAAGAAACCATGGCTCAGACCCTATACGTGCTCTGGCACTGATACATCAACATGCGCTAGATACTGGATTGGTTACTTTTCAAAAACAAACTCAAGCGACACAACTCATCACGCAGGGTGATGATGAGCGCAAGCGGGTGATTGGCGTCAGACTATCTAATGAAAAATCAATTTATAGCAACGCTGGTGTGATGTTGGCCAGTGGTGGGTTTTCAAGAGCAACAGATATTGTTCAAAAATTTGCACCCCATCTTTTAAAAGCAAAACCAATGGGCGGATATGGAAATACGGGTGATGGCCTAAGAATGGGTTGGGCATTAGGTGCAGACGTTGCTGATATGGGTTTTACAAAAGGAACATTTGGTGCAGTTGTTGATGCGGCCTTACCAGGACATGAAAAAACAGTACCACTATTAATTGCAGCCATGTATTGCGGCGCTACCGTTGTCAATCAACAAGGTCAGCGATTCATTGATGAATCTCAATCCTACAAGGAAATTGGTGAAGCTTGTTTGGAGCAAGATGATGCTATTGGTTTTCAAATTTTTGATCAACGCGTGATGGATCAATCAACGGATATGCCCAACAACAGAGATTTTCAAGCGGCACACAACGCTGGTGTTTTGCACAAAGCAAACACAATAAGCGAGCTGGCTCAGCTGCTCAAGATACCAGCATCCCAATTATTGAACACCATCGATGCTTATAACAAAGCTTGTCAAGGGCAAAGCAAGGATCAGTGGGGGCGAACCTCTCTCAGTTCTGGTTATGGAAAACCAACACGGGTTGATCAAGGACCTTTTTATGGCGTTAAATGCACAACAGGCTTAACTACAACGTTTTCAGGTCTCAGAACAGATACGCATGCACGCGTTCTTGATGTTTTTAATAAACCCATTTTGGGACTTTACGCAGCAGGCGAGATTACGGGTGGTTTTCATGGGAAACATTACATGAGCGGAACATCCTTAGGAAAAGGTTGTATTTTTGGCAGACTTGCTGCGCAAGATGCCATGAAACACATTCAAAATAAAATTTCAGTATGAATTTCAATGGAAAAACCGTTGTTGTAGCATCGGTTGCAACCGATCGCGGTAGCGAAAAAACACATGTGCATGCTGCCTATGGAGTTCACATTGGTGCTGCTTGCGCTATTGATTTTGCAAAACACAGCGCACATGTTGTGGCGATCGATAGTAACGAACTTGCATTGCTGTCACTCAAAAATGAGATTGAAAAAATGGGTGGTCTCATAGAAACCATTCATGCAGATCCAAGCCAAACTGAGTCGCTTGAAAAAGCGGTACAGATATTTTCAAAAAATCACGATGTCGCTCATGTTTTGATCAATGCGCATCACGATACAGAGTTGTCCAACATTGTGAATACAAGCAATGAAGCATGGGCACGCGTAATTGCATTTAATTTATTAGGACCCGTCTACGCGACTAAAGCATTTTTACCTTTTCTTAAAAAATCGGGACAAGCAGCTATCGTCAACATGGGATCTATTGATGGAATCAATGGCAATCCTCAGATTCCTGCCTACTCGACAGCGAAGGGAGGATTAATTCCTCTCACACACTTAATGGCCGATGAATTTGCACCCTTTGGAATTCGTGTCAATTATGTTGCGAGAGGCATGGTTACACCCGTAGACGCAAAAGTAATCAACCCCATGTTTGTTCCCTTGCTAGAACACACACCCATTTCGCGGCCTGCATATCCACATGAGGTGACAGCTGCGGTTAGATTTCTTTGCTCATCTGAGGCCTCTTACATCACGGGCATTGTTTTACCTGTTGATGGTGGTCGACTCGGAATTACACCTGGCACACGCTTTCAAAGTGCCGTTCAATCCTAAAAGGAAAATTCATGAACCGTTTTCTTCAATTGATTGGATTTGTTTTTTTTATGCTGATGATCTCAGACACTGCCATTGCACAAAACTATCCATCACGCCCGATCAAAATTATCGTTGGCTTTCCACCTGGCGGTGGCAGCGATGCGATGGCACGTATCATGGCCTCTGCTCTTTCAACTGAACTTAAAGTAGCGGTGACAGTAGAAAATAAAGTGGGTGCTGGTGGCGTAATTGGTACAGATTTTTTAGCGAAATCAGCGCCTGATGGCTACACACTTCAACTAGCAACACCTGGCTCATACACAATTGCGCCCTCATTGCGCAAATTGCCCTATGACCCAGTAAAAGACATTCAACCTGTTTGTATGCTTGCGACATACCCCAATTTAATCGTCGCAAGCACTGCATCAGGCATTACCAGTTTGGCCGATTTAGTAGCAAAAGCAAAAGCCGATCCAAGTCGATTCAATTTTGCTTCATCGGGTAACGGCACAACTCCTCATTTGGCATTTGAATATTTCAATATGGTTGCGGGTGTAAAAATTACACATATCCCCTATAAAGGCAACGGTCCAGCGATTGCTGATTTGCTTGCAGGACAAGTTCATCTCACCGTTGCAGACCCATTGCCATTACTGCCACATATTCAATCTGGAAAAATCAAAGCACTCGCGCTCACAACAAAAGCACGTTCAGGATTTTTACCCAATTTTCCCAGCATGACAGAATTAGGTTTTCCACAATACGATGTTCCACTCTGGCTTGGCATCACCGCACCCGCTGGACTTCCTGAACCCGTTTTGGTTCGCCTCAATGATGCGATTTCAAAAATCATGGCTAACCCAGAAATTATTGAGAAATTTGCTGCAGGTGGAATGGACGCTGGTTATACGCCTGCATCCACTTACTCCAAAATCATGGCAGAAGAACGCATTCGCTGGGCCGATGTAATTAAACGCAACAATATCACTGATTAATTAATTGTTATGTTGAAATTTAATTACGCCGATAGCGAATACGGGCAAGTTCACTATGCCAAAGTAGGGTTAGGCCCTTCTCTCGTTCTTCTACCAGGCTCATCGCGGTCATTTACACAATTTTTACCTCTAATTTCATATTTAAAATATCACTTTGAAATCATTGCAATTGATACTTTGGGATTTGGATCATCAGCACCCTTTCCTGCAAATGGCGATTTCAAAACATTAGCGCAAAGCGTTATTGCTGTACTGGATGCATTGCAAATTGAACAAACGCATGTTTTTGGTATGCATACAGGTCACAAAGTGGCTGCAGTATTAGCCAGCGAATGGCCCGATAGAGTTGATCGAGTGATCTTTGCTGGCAAAAGTCACAGCATCATACCCAATCAAACCAAGAGAAACAACGCCATATTGGAACGAATCAAAGGTAGAACTTTTATCAGTGATTTATCAAAAACCACAAGCGGTATTGGATTGGGCGAATGGGCAAAATCATTTAAAAGCATCTCACAAATTTGGTGGCATGAAGAATTGTTCAAACAACCGCCTTCAGAACAATTTATTACTAGTATTAGACATCGTGTCATAGATGAACTCACTGCGATGCCGTCGACCGGATCCATTTACGCTGCTAATTTTTTATTTGATTTTGAAAAAGCAGTCAACAATGTAAAAGCAAAAACCCTGATCATTGAAGTCACGCATCCCAGCGAGGATGCCAGTTACGGTAGGCAAGCCCAAGCACTGTGCGATCAAATGATAAATGCACAATTTGTACAGCTACCCTCAGTTGACGAGGTGGGTCTTGGTTGTAATGCAGATCCTCACGAAATGGCGCAAAATATGATTCATTTTTTAAATGCAAACAAAATTAAATTGGAAAAATAATGAAACGATCGGTTATTTTGACGGGTGGAGCCAATGGCATAGGAAAAGCCATGGTAATGGGTTTACTAAAAAATGGATCACGTGTAGTGACCATGGATCAAGATGAAAAAGGATTAAACCTACTGCATAAAGAGGTGGAGGGTTTAGGTATGCGCACCCAGTTGCACGTGATGCCTGTCAACCTTATCGATCAAGACGCCGCGATTGAAAGCGCTACTCAAGCCGTTCATTGGTTAGGTCAAGTAGACACCTTAATTAACAATATTGGAATTGGTCGACAAGAGATAAAGGAAGATATTTTCAAAAATCCACCCAAATTTTGGGAAGTTACACCGCAACTGTGGCATCGTTTTTTTTCTATCAATACTCACGCAGCTTTTTTGATGATGCGTACGGTTGTTCCATACATGTTAGAAAAAAAATTTGGTCGTATCGTCAATGTCACCACAACCTTGGAGTCAACTGTCAGAGCTGGAGGTGCAGCATATGGCCCATCAAAGGCCGCTTTGGAATCTTTAACATCCATAGCAGCGCATGATTTAATGGGTACAGGTATTACGGTAAATGCCCTTCTACCTGGCGGCCCAACAGATACAAACATGATCCCCAAAAGTGCGCCCATTGTTAGAGATACATTGCTAAAACCAAGCATTATGGTTCCACCATTGCTTTGGCTGCTTGAAGAAAAAAATACACACCTCTCTGCACTTCGATTTGATGCCAGCAAATGGGATACAACTATCTCCCCAGAAGATGCCTGTATTCAATCTCAGGCACCTATTGCGTGGATTTCCATCGCTGGGAAAATGCGTCAACCAAAAGAAAGTTAAATTGACGAATAAATTTAAGCGATGAGACTTATTGGGTTAATACTTAATTTATTACAATTGACCAGAATTAAATGTTGATCTAACCTCAGTCAGAGTTTTTTTAGTCTAACTGATTTCACTGCATACAGAATCGTTGTAGTCCACATCACCTTTGACCCGCGCAGGGAGTCAAAACTTTTGAATTTTTAAAACTAGCATCTTTTGTTACTGAACTTTTGGCCCTAACTTGTTCGAGCACCTCGCCTAGAGCTTAACTTTTGCCTTTTTCGATTCGAGCCCCTCGCCTAGCTTCTAACTTTTCACTTGCAAAATAACAGCGCCGAGTGCAAAATCTACTAAAGTCCTGGAAAATTTGTAATTTACAATTATTATTCAATTTTACGAAACATTAGACGTTTATATTTTTTGCATATAAGATGATAATTTATAGATGATTTTTTAAGAGTTGCCTTTTCTTTTTTTGCACATGGTCGGCAAGTCTCAAGAAATATTTAGGAGTTTGTAAATGCTACCCATTGATCTGCGATCTGATTTTTTATCCAGACCGACTCCGGAAATGATTTCTGCAATGATGGATGCTGCTTCTCTGAGAGGTGGCTTCGGCCTCAGGGAAGACTCGGAAGTCTCCTCACTTGAGTCGCTGGCAGCGCAACTACTTGGCAAAGAAGATGCGCTGTTTTGTGCAAGTTGTGGGATGGCCAACCAAATCGCAATTCATCTTGCAGTAAGGCCTGGCTTTTCACTAGTTGCTGAATCAAACTCGCATGTCATCATGTCAGAGGCTGGTGGACCTGCTGCGCTAAGCGGTGTGATGTGTAAAGCTATTCCAGGAATTGATGGCGTGCCTGATTTTGATGCTCTTGGTGAGGCCTTCTTAGGTGTTGATACTCAACGCTCGCGCGTATCGCTGCTGGTGATGGAGAACACGCACGTGCGCAGCGGAGGAGCTGTTCTTGACATTCCCACCTGCATAAAAATGCGACAAACAGCGAAATCTCATGGTGCATCTGTTCATCTCGACGGCAGTCGACTTTTTAATGCAGCAGCGGCATTGAAAGTTTCTGCTGAACAGTTATGTACAACTGCAGATACAGTTGCGTTCAGCTTAAATAAAGGATTAGCAGCGCCACTCGGCGCTATTCTTGCGGGTTCGCGTGACTTCATTGAAGAGGCCGTTCGCGTGCGCCAGATGTTTGGTGGGGGGTGGAGACCTGCTGGGATCCTTGCTGCTGCTGGTAGGGTAGCCCTGCAGTCCATGCCCCAACGACTTGCTGAAGACAATGCTGTTGCGCTTGAATTATCAATGGCGCTTACTGGCCTGCAAGGCATTTCCTCTGGTCAGCGCCAAGTTTCGACAAATCTCGTTTTAATAGACCTCGATCCGCGCTTCGGGGGCGCACAGAAATTTAGCCAGACACTTGCCAAATTTGGAGTTTTGGTATTACCTTTTGGAGTGAATCGCGTAAGGCTTGCGATCTACTATGAAATTACTCGTCAACACATCCCCGTGATTGTCTCCGCTTTCACTCAAGCCTTGTGCTCAGACTAACACATTAACATGAGACCAACCCCATGGAAGAAGCTAAATATATTCTGATGGATGGCAAAGCCATTCCATTTTCTGAAGCCAAGGTGCATGTACTCGCACCAGCTATCACCTATGCAGCAATGGTATTTGAAGGCGTGCGCGGATACTGGAGCGAACCAAAGAACTGCATGTATGTGTTTCGATTAGAAAATCATATGCAAAGACTCCAAGAGTCAATGAAAGTGATGCGCTACGACGCCCATTACACAATTGAAGAATTGTGTGCTCAAGTTATTGAAGCGATCCAAATTAATAACTTGCGTAAGTCGATTCACATGCGTGTCATGGCCTTAATCACTGGTACGCCTTCAATTACCACTTCATCACCTGTTAGCCTAGTCGTGACTGTTGGAACTTATCCATTTAAGGACTGGCAGCAAACTGGTATGGCGGTAAATATTTCATCTTGGCAAAGAGTACATGATTCTGCAAATCCACCTCGAGTTAAGGCCAGCGCTAACTACAGCAATGGAAGATTAGGGATGATGCAAGCACAACTGGATGGCTATCACGCAACATTGATGTTGACTCGAGACGGCAAGGTAGCTGAATCTCCAGTAGCTACTCTCTTTATGGTTAGGAAAGGTCGACTTGTAACGCCCGCATCAACGGAAAGTATTTTGGAAAGCATTACTCGAGAGACGCTAATAGATTTGGTGTCTAAGGAGTTTGGAATGGAGGTTGAACAACGTCCAGTTGATAGGACAGAGTTATACAGTGCTGAAGAACTTTTCTTTTGCGGCTCAGGATGGGAAGTTGTACCCATATCAAGTGTGGATCGGCTACCTGTTGCTGATGGACGTCCAGGTCCACTAACAAAACGCATAAGAGATCTTTATCTGGATGTCGTTATGGGCAAACGAGACGAGTATAAAAAATGGTTAACAGTCGTAGAGTATTAATAGTTTTAAATTCAAAAATCTAGCGATAGTTCCTACAACTTGACCATAAAAAATGCATTGCTAAAAATATACAACCTAGCACTTTGTTTAAAAGCCTCAGGGGACTACTCATACTGCCCCAGATTCTTATCAGTTACGAAACCCTGATCGATATCACGAAGAAGTGCAGCACGATCTCTCTTTCGTGGATCCCCGAAGCCACCACCACCAGCCTCGAACAAGGTGAGGCTGTCGCCTGGTGCTAGAACATAGCGTCCCTTTGGATGCACAGTTTCGTTGTTAATTCGAATCTCTCGCAGGCCACCAGGACTACCACCGCGAACACCCTTAGGTGGAAATTCGGTACGTCCAGCGAGACAGGCTATAGAGATGTCGTTACCGCTGTCATTTATAAATTCTATGCGTTGACCAAGTCCGCCACGGAACTCACCTGCGCCACCGCTATCGGCTAATAACTCCTTTGATACCATAAACATACCAGTTAGGTCTTCCCAAACTTCTATTGAAGTGCCTGTCATATTAGAAGGTGATGGCGTAGTTGGTGCACCATCTATTCCGTCGAGCGCACCAAAACCTCCGGCAGCAAAAAAGATGCTAGAAATACCGCGTCCATCGCGCGTATGCCCCTGCACATTGATTAAGTTGAGCATTCCAGAATCGGCTTGAACTCGATCGGGGACGATATCAGCAAGAGCACCGAAAATCAGAGGAACGACGAAATGTCCCACAATGTGCCTTCCACCTGTAGCGGAGGGAGATACTGCATTAAGAAGACAACCCTCAGGAGCAGTGACAGATATAGGACTCACACTTCCTTGGTTATTGGGGATCAACGGTGTTGTAAGACACTTGATTGCATAACATGTCATCGCGCGCGTGTAGCACAATGGCACGTTAATCGCCTTCTTGATAGATGCAGAAGTTCCAGTGAAGTCTGCCAAAACCTCACCTGCACGGATGGTAACTGTACAAGCAAGTGTGAGCGGTCCGTCTTGTCCTTCTATTTCGATTTGATTACTGTATACCCCTTCAGGCAGTAACGCAATCTGCTCACGAATCGCAAGTTCAGAGTGCTCAAGTATTGCATCAGCAAGCAAGTCAATAGACTCAAGACCGTACTCATCCATCAATTCGTTAAGCATACGTCCGCCAACGGTGGTACATGCATGATTGGCCAACAAGTCCCCAAGAGTTTGTTCGGGTACGCGCACATTTAAACGTATTAACTCTAACAATGGCTCATTAAGTTTTCCACCATGAGCAAGCATGCAAATAGGAAGACGTAAACCCTCCTCATAGATTTCTCCTGCAGCAGCTGAGTAGCCAGCCCCACCAATGTCGGGTAGGTGCGTGATGCTCATCGAATACCCAACAATGCTTCCCTTACGGAAAACTGGTTGCATCACATTAATATCAAATAAATGACCGGTACCAATCCATGGATCATTAGTCATGACAACATCCCCTGGGCGCAATGTCTCTGCTGGAAACCGATCTAGCATGGCCTTCAGTGTTGCTGGTGCAGTACCCGTGAATGAAGGTACGCTGTATGCACCTTGTGCAATTGCACGACCGCGACTGTCAAAAACCACGCAAGATAGGTCATAGCTTTCGCGCACATTGGTTGAGAATGAAGATCGTACCAATGTATTAATGATTTCATCAGCAATAGAAATCAGGCGATCCCATTGGATACCAAGAGAGATGATGTCGACGCTCATAATTAAATGCCCCCGATGTCGATGACAAGATTCAACTGCTCATCAATATTTGCGACGTCGCCTGGAGCTAGGACGCAGGTTGACTCAACTTCTTCAATAAGCGCTGGCCCATTCACTGTTGCACCAGCAGCCAAAGCATAACGATCATAGACAGGGCATTCAATATGACCTCCATCCTCAGGTAAATAAACCGGTCGGTGCCCACGCAGTGCTTGTTGAGAATTTGTCATAGTTCTGAGTCGATATACAGCATCTAAGCCGGGAATTGGCCCTTGAACTTCACATTTCCAAGCAACAATTTCGACTGCACGATCGTTAAAACTCATGCCAAAGATTGTCTCGTATGCCTTAGCAAAAAGTTCGGGCAATTGACCCATCGCTTGTGCATTGGGTGATTGAGGAACCACCACTTCAACTTCATAACCTTGTCCCTCGTAACGCATATCTAGACGAAATAAAACCTGTGATTGGGTCATATCTGCACCGGTAGACTTTAGTTGAGACCTCACTCGAGCTTCAAGTTCGCTGGTAATCTGAACAAATCGTTCTAGAGTCATCGTGGCCAGTGCTTGTCGCTGAGACTGGACCAGCTCAAAACCGAGCGGACTTGCGAGAAGGCCGAACGCTGACATGACACCAGCACCGCTAGGACAGATCACGCGGGGTATTCTCAATTTACGAGCAACACGCACTCCATGAACGGGACCGGAGCCACCAAACACGATCATGTTGCAATGGCGATAGTCGATACCTCGCTCAGAAGCATGCACGCGAAATGCCTTGGCCACATCTTCGTTGATCACTTCATGGATGCCCCATGCTGCAAGGGCAATGTCCAAGCCCAACGGTTTAGCTACGCGCAATTCAATCGCAGAACGTGCAGCATTGATATCAAGTTTCATCCGACCACCCAAAAACGATGCTGAGTCGAGATACCCAAGGATTAGGTTGGCATCGGTTAATGTAGGTTCAACCCCACCTCGCCCGTAGCATGCTGGCCCTGGGTCTGCTCCTGCACTACGAGGACCGACACGCAAGACTCCACGAGCGTCAAGGTCAGCTAGGCTACCTCCGCCCGCTCCAATTTCAATCATGTCAAGGACTGGTATCTTGATCGTTAATCCACTTCCCCGCTTAAACTCGTGAACGCGTCCCACCTCAAATTCATAGCGTTTTAGTGGAACGTGATCACGTACAACGCACCCTTTTGCTGTGGTACCACCCATATCGAACGACAGAACCTGCGGTTGATCCAGCCAGCGACTATGGCGAGCAGACATCAAGGCACCAGCCGCTGGTCCAGATTCGAGCATTCGGACTGGAAAATTACGTGCCATGTCAGGGGTCAAGGTACTACCGCTTGAACTCATAATTAAAAACTGACCGCCGAAACCTGCAGCAGCTAATCCATGCTGAAGTCGATCTATATATTTATCTACCAAAGGTTGTACATAGGCGTTGAGGCATGCCGTTGTCCAACGCAAATATTCACGCGCGAAGGGAAATACAACGGAGGATGCTGACACTCGAAGAGAAGGGAAGTTTTTTTGGAGCCATTCGACAACCTGGAGTTCATGAGCCGGGTTTGCATAGGAGTGAAGCAGACAGACTGCTACCGCACTGATACCATTTAATTCAATAGCCTTTTTTATTTGCTCGGTAAGACCGTCAAGCACCAGTGGTCTCCTAACGCTTCCATCCATCACCACTCGCTCATCTACCTCGAAACGAAGTGATCGAGGGACCAAGGGCTCAGGAAACCTAATTCGAAGATCAAATAGGTCGTAACGTTGTTCCATTCCAATGTCAAGTACATCACGAAAACCACGAGTAACAATCATTGCTGTAGGAGTACCGCGACGCTCTATGACTGCATTGGTGACCAATGTGGTACCGTGAACGATCATCGTCACGTCAGACGCCTTGATGTGAGCAAGAGCAGTCAACGCAGTGACGCCCTCAAGTACCGCCTGATCTGGGGCTGACGGCGTGGTAAGTGCCTTGTGAGTAATAATCTCACGCTTACGATCATCAAAAAGAGCGAAATCGGTAAAAGTGCCACCGATGTCGATGCCGATACGATAAGTCATTTGTCAACTTTCAAAAGGTTGTGAATGCCATCGAGTAGCAAACTATGCATATGTTGTTGAATCCAAATCATCATTAAAAATTACTGCTTCGAACTGACAACAAGCCACATTGCCAGCTCTGGGAAAAAATAAAGTAAATACGATAGAAGGCTCAGCATGACTGCATAAGGAAGCGAAGCCCAAGCGATCGTCGTCAAAGGGACGTCGCGCGCGATGGACTGAACAGCAAAAAGGTTAAGTCCAACAGGAGGTGACAGTTGAGCAAGTTCAGCTTGAATTACAAGGATAACGCCGAACCAAATATCATTAAAGTTCATCGCACGCAGTGCTGGGTATAGCACTGGCACAGTCAATAGCATCATAGAGATGCCATCTAGAAACGTACCAAGAACCAAATAAAGAAAAAAGAGTGCCGTGAAGAAAATGAATGGGCTGAGATTGAGTTCTACCAAATAGTTGGCTAAGGCTCGCCCTATACCGGCTTGTACAACAGTGAAACTGAGAATCTGTCCAGCAATGATGATAAGTAACACAACGCTACTAACTGCAACGCTTGTTATCAGCGCCTGCTCAAACTTTACCCATGTAAGTTCTCGATAGAAAATACCAAGAATCAAGGAAATCAGACAACCAAACCCAGCGGCC
>Ga0114970_10000840_pt1 | contig 23229 bp, 18 predicted proteins | sample M_140205_XF_Meta_FD_87030 | JGI IMG/M metagenome (GOLD analysis project Ga0114970, IMG submission 87030) | Freshwater microbial communities from Lake Montjoie, Canada to study carbon cycling - M_140205_XF_MetaG | ecosystem: Environmental > Aquatic > Freshwater > Lake | place: Lake Montjoie...
CCGTAGTCGCCCGGTGTGCCGCCGCCGACGAGCAACTCGCTGCCGTCGTGGTTGAACGCAAGCGCTTGAATCCGCTGCGGCAGAAAGCTGAGCCGGCGCACGAGCCGGCCAGTCGCCGTATCCAGGGTTCCTCATTCCTACCGCGTAAGTGGCTGAGAAAGTTCACGCAGGGCGGTGGGGAGATGGCGTTGATTGCGCAAGACGAAGGCCGGGGCGCATTTTTGCGGGTGGCGCCGGCGCCACCAGATGAGGACGAGGCCGCGCAGCAGCGTGAGGTTGGCCGCGGTGTGGCCAGTGCGGGCGCGGGTTTTGTCCTCGAGCCAGGTGGCGTCGCGGGGATGGTGGTTTTTGTTTTCGATGCCCCACCGGCTGCGGACGGCGATCAAGGCGTCAGTTGGGGTGAGGGGCTCGCTGAGGATGAAGACCCGCCGGCCGGCGCTGGTTTTGCCGGAGGCCTTGTCGGTGCTGTCGCGTTTGATTTCGAAGAGTTGCGCGGCGTGGACGAAGCCGAGTTGTTCCGGGGTAACGGCGAGGGAGCGGTAGTGGCGCTGGTCGATCCTGCCGTGACCCGGTTCGAGGGGCGTGGAGAAAAAAGGGGGGCGTGCTGGGTCAGCAAAGTCTCGGCCCGCTGGGCCGCGTGGAGTTGATTGTTCTTGAGTTGGACGACGGTGAGCGCGCCGTGGTGTTGGACGAGTTTACGCACGAGCGCGGAGTCGGCATAGAGCGCATCGCCGCCGATCAATTTGCCGTCGAGGGCGCCCACGGGCAGGGCGTCCACCAACGTATGCGCGAGCGTTTTTTCGTGGCCGGGTCCACCGCAGGCGAGTTGTGCGAGGGGTTCACCCGTGGTGGCATCGCACAAGGTGACGAGTGTCGCCAAGCCGCGGTGCAGGGTCTTGCCGTCGATCGCCAACAACGCCGGCAGCGCCCGCTGACTGAGTTGCCAGTCGACCACCACCCGGGCCAGATCCGCGGGATCGACCGCCGCGAGCACCTTGCGCCAACAGCCCTCGCCCGGCGGCGGGACGATGCGCGGGTTCTTGGCGGTGCCGCGAAAACCCAGTCCCCGCCGCTGGGCGGGAGTCAATTCCTGCACAAAGCGAAACAGGTCGCTGACGGTGCGTGCCCCGCAGGCTAGGCCGAGGACCGCGCCGGTGAGCATCGCGGGCAGCGGAAACTGTCGGCCCGCGGCACGGCGCGGGTCGGGCACCGCGCGCAACGCCTTGGCCAGACTTTCGGCGCAGCGCAGCGGCACGGGCAACTCTCCGAAGGCGCGCGTCTGTTCCCCAGGTAACGGCGTCAACGGATCAGCCAAACGTGCGCGCGCGTGCTCGCTCAAGGGTCGCAGCCAGAGTCGCTTCGCCGCGCCATGCGCCACATAATAATCACCGCCGTGCCGCGCGAAGCCGGCCGTACCGCCGACTTCCGCCCAGCCCGCGGCCTGATAGCAGGTGCCGGCGTAACGTTCCGGATCGACGAAGGTCTCCGCCAGGAGTGGCTGCACCCCCGTGCGCTGCTGCCAGTGCTCCGGGAGCGCCGCCACGGCCAAGCCCAACACCCGACTGGCCAGATTGGTCTGTCGCACTTTCGAGAGAACCAAGAAGCGGTTGTTCTGCACGAGCAGCGGCAAGCGGCGCGTGCGCGTGCGGCCGTCCCACCCAAGCCACGCTTCGCGCGCCGCCAGTTTCCGCGCCGCCCGTGTCCACACCACGATCGCCAGCACTTGGTTGTGACGTAGTGCCAATTGCACCACCTCCCGCTTGTTGGGCGTCACCGCCCCAAGGTAATGCTCCCGCTCCAAGGCCGCATTCACCGCCTCCAGCTCCGCTGGCTCGGCCACCACCAAGGTGATCTCCCGCAACGCATGCGCGGGGAGGCTCTCCGTCATTGGGTTCCAGTTCATCCCACCCTGTCTTGGCGCTCCGCGCGACACTTAGCCAGAAAAATCGGTAAACCGTTATCGCTTCCCTACGCTAGTGGCTTAGCATTGAGGAACCCTGGGTCTGGCTGCGACGAATGGAATGTCCACTTGCCATTCAGGCGATGACGACTGAAATCACAACTCGTGCCGGATTTTAGATCCATCTCCTCAACCTCAGAGACCTGCTCCCGTGCCGGGATTTCTCTGCCGTGTGAGCGCCCCGGTGCGTCACTTCTCCTGCTGCCTTTACCTTATTCCGGCAGGGTACCTGCAATCGGTATCCAGAAAACAATTTCTCCTCTCATCCCATGAAATACACCCTCAACGTTAACGGCCAGTCCCGCAGCGTGGACGTGGCTTCCGACACCCCGCTCCTCTGGGTGTTGCGTGACTCCCTCGATCTCGTGGGTACCAAGTACGGCTGCGGCGTCGGCATGTGCGGCGCCTGCACCATCCACCTCAACGGCGTCCCGACCCGCGCGTGCATGACGCCCGTCTCCACCGTCGGTAAAATGAAGGTGACCACCATCGAGGGCCTCGCCGCCGCATCCGGCAAACTGCACCCCGTCCAACAAGCGTGGTCCGACCTCGACGTCGCCCAATGCGGCTACTGCCAAGCCGGCCAAATCATGACCGCCGCAGCTCTCTTGAAAGATAATCCGAAGCCCAACGACGAAGACATCGACGGCGCGATGGCGGGCAATCTCTGCCGCTGCGCCACCTACATGCGCATTCGCGCCGGGATCAAACGCGCCGCCGGCCTTACGGCCGCAGGCAAAGGAGGTGCCCAATGAGCACGCCCTCACTCGCCCAACCCGTCGGTCGTCGCGATTTCCTGAAACTCACCGGTCTCGCCGGCGGTGGTTTCGCGCTCGCCTTCTACATCCGCTCCGGAGGCGAGGCCGCCGCCGCCGATGCCGGCGACTTCTCACCTAACGCTTTCGTGCGCATCGCGCGCACCGGCGCCGTCACGATCGTCTCCAAGCAGCCCGAAATGGGCCAAGGCGTAAAGACCTCGTTGCCGATGATCATCGCCGAGCAACTCGAGGTGCCTTGGAAAGACATCGCGATCGAACAGGGCGATTTCGACGAAAAGAAATACGGCGGCCAGAGTGCCGGTGGCAGCCAATCCACCCCGAGCAACTACGATAATTTCCACGTCCTCGGCGCCACTGTCCGTACCATGCTGGTCGAGGCCGCCGCCCAAACGTGGGGTGTTCCTGCCTCCGAGTGCCGCGCCGCAAAGGCCACGGTCATTCACACCTCCGGGAAGTCCTTCAAATACGGGCAACTCGTCGCCAAGGCCGCCACCCTTCCCGTGCCCGCCAAGGACGCCGTCACGCTCAAACAGCCGAAAGACTTCACCCTCCTCGGCACGCGTATCTCCCAGTTCGATACGCCCAAGATCGTCACCGGCAAAGCGCTCTTCGGCATTGATGTGAAACTGCCCGGCATGCTTTACGCCATCTACGAAAAATGCCCGGCGTTTGGTGGCAAGGTCGTCAGTGCCAACCTCAACGAGATCAAGGCCCTCCCCGGCGTCAAAGATGCGTTCATCCTCGAAGGCAACGGCAAGGTGAAGGAGCTCGTGCCAGGGGTCGCGATTATTGCCGACTCCACTTGGTCCGCCTTCAGCGCCCGCAAGCAGCTCAAAATCACCTGGGATGAGGGCACGGTCGTGAACGAGAGCTGGGAGTCGTTTCTCAAGCAGGCCAAAGAAAAATCTACCCAGCCCGGCGGAAAAACCCTCCGCAAAGACGGCGATCCCGATGCGGCGCTCGCGAGCGCCGCAAAAACCGTCGAAGCCCAGTACAGCTACCCGTTCATCTCGCACGCCAACCTTGAGCCGCAAAACACCACGGCGCATTGGCACGACGGGATTATGGAGATCTGGTCGCCCACTCAAATCCCCTCGATCGGCACGGGGATGGTTAACCGCGTCCTCGGCATCGCTCCTGAAAAAATCAAACTCCATCTCAACCGCGCAGGCGGCGGCTTCGGCCGTCGCATCGGCGCTGACTACCTCATCGAGGCCGCCGCCATCGCCCAAAAGGTCAACGCGCCCGTGAAGCTCACGTGGTCGCGCGAAGACGATATGCGCCACGATCAATATCGCCCCGGCGGTATCCACTTCCTCAAGGGCGGCGTCGACGCCAAGGGTAAAGTCGTCGCTTGGAAGAATCACTGCTTCACCTTCGGCGAAGGCGGCAGTCCAGGCAGCGGCGGCTCCCTCAGCGGCGATGAATTCCCTGGTCGTTGGATCGCCAACTACCAAGCGGATCAAACCATGTTCGATACGGGTTGGCCCATGGGGCCGTGGCGCGCGCCCGGCAGCTGCGTCTTCGCGTGGGTCATGCACAGCTTCATCGATGAACTCGCCCACGCCGGCGGGCGCGATCCGCTCGAGCTCCGCCTCGAACTCCTCGGCGAGAAGGACGACATGCCCGCCGGCAATGCCGGCGCGACCACCAAGGGCAAACAAGCCGCCGCCGGCTACAACGTCGCCCGCATGCGCAATGTCCTCACGTTCGCCGCCGAGAAAGCCGGCTGGGGCAAAAAGAAATTTGCCAAGGGTTCCGGCGCCGGCATCGCGTTCCATTTCAGCCACCGCGGCTTCTTCGCCCAAGTGGCCGAGGTCACCGTGTCGAAGGACGGCCAACTCAAAGTGGACCGCTTCGTCACCGGCGTGGATATCGGCGCCCAGGTCGTAAATCTCAGTGGCGCGGAGAATCAGGTGGAGGGCTCAGTCATCGACGCGCTCGGCGTGCTGATGTATCAGGAACTCAACATCGAGCGCGGCCGCACGGTGCAATCGAACTTCAACGACTATCCGATGATTCGCATCACGGATGCACCCACGAAGATCGAGACGCACTTCCTGAAAACCGCCTTCCCGACCACCGGTCTCGGTGAGCCCGCGCTGCCTCCAGTCGCCCCCGCGATCTGCAACGCGATCTTCGCCGCCACCGGCAAACGCGTCCGCCAGTTCCCGCTCTCCCGCACCGACCTCCGCTGGACCTAATCCCCAGGGCGCGACGGCCCTCCCGCGCTCCCGTTTCTTCCTCAAGGCCGCGCCGAACAGCGCGGCCTTTTTGTTTACCCGCTACAGCAACTCGCCCTGCCCGTCACCCAGCGGCTTTACCCCGATGAATCGCCCATACCGCTCGAGCCAATCGTCAAGTTTGTCGGCGTAGTACGCCGAGTCGTAAGGCGCAGCGAGGGGATCGTAGAGCGACAACGCCCGGGCCCGTTGCCAGTCACTAGTTTTCCCCTTCGCCTTCGCCGTAATGTAGTAGCTCACGCGCTCGCCCATGCGCGGGCGCGGCGACAGCTGCAACGCCACTTCCGCCGAGGCCCGCCGTGGTTTACCGCCTCCGGCGATGAGCTGTTCGTAGGCATCCGGATTCTGGTTGAGCGTCTCGCTCTTCGCCAATTCCGCCACGGGCACTTCCCGCCCCGCGAGCCGGCGGCGATAGTCTGCCACCATGGGCACCGGTGACTCGGGAGCTGCGCCCACCAAAAAATAAATCAGCCGCTCGCTCAGCTTTTTGAGATACGGCTCGATCCCGCGTGATCGCAGCGCGCTGCCGCGCAGAATCACTTTTTCCCCATCGTAGAGAGCGTAGTTCTTCGCCTTGTAGCACCACATCGCCGCATACTGCCCGTCATGTTCAAGTTCGATCCCCGCTGGCAAAATAGGTGCCACGAGCCCGAGCAATTCTTCCGGCGTCGCAAAATATTTCTCGGATGAGAGGTAAATTCCATCGGTGTCCGCCTCGAGGATCGTGCAACCGTGCTTGGCGAATTCGTCGATCAGCTGCTGCAAGAGCTCGCGTCCGAGCCGGGTAACGTCCGCCGCGAGTTGGCCATCGCCAAAGCGCGCGCCCGAAAAACCGAGATAGCCGTAGAACGAATTGATCAGAATTTTGAAGTTCGCCTGCCGCGCCTGCGCCTCCGCGCGCTCCTGCTCAGTCGCGCCATGTTTCGCGAGCTGCTTATATTTCAGGCGATACTCGCGGAGCCGACGCAACAGCGGCACGAACACCCCGAGCGTATCGTTCTGCGGATTGCGCGCGATATGGAGGAGGAGGCTCGGATAGAGCGAGGCCACGTCGAAGTGGAGCACATGCTTGAACACCCCTTCTTGAAAACTGCGCGTGTAGCCGCCCTCGAAGGGCTGCACCTCTGGCGGCACCGGGCACGCCCGACGCGCGTGGTAATACTCCTCAAGGAACAGTAGATCGATCTTCGACGTCGCACCGCGCAGCGTCGCCTCCTGTAACATCGTCGGAAACGTCCGCACTTGTTCAAAATACGTCGGCAACAATTGATCCGCCAACCCCTCCGTTTCGCGCAGGTCATCCCCCAGGTAGGCACAAAATTTCTCCCGATCCGTCGCGAACACTTCCTGAATGAGGTTACCCGCAAGGTACGTCCGCTCGGCGCTGTCCTCGTCGGTGACGCCGAAATAAACCGCCACGTCCTTCAACCCATACGAGGTCAATTCGCGCGTCGTGATGTCGTAGAGCTGCACGAGTAAATACGTGTCGACGACCGCGCGTCCCGGTAGGTCGCAACGAGGAAAATCGATCCAGCGTTCCGCCACTTTCAGCCGCGAAGTGCGAAACGACGCTTTTTGTCCGTAGCGCCCCCACGCACACGGGACGCGATGGAGCCGACAGCGCTGGCGGAGGTAATCGAGGTCGAACTTGAATATATTGTGGCCCTCGATCACGTCCGGATCGATCTCGCGGAGCGCGGCGGAGAATTCAACCAGCAGCTTTTTTTCCGCCGCGTCCGTCATGTCATCGAGCAGCAGCAACCGATTCTTACCTCCGCAACGCAACCCGATTGCCAGCACGCGGTCACCCGGTCGCGCCGCATCGGGAAAGCCACCGTCCGACGACGCTGTTTCGATATCGAGCTGACACCGGCGCAGCTCCGAGAAACTAAGATCGCGGTACAGGCGTTGGCGGTGTTGCAGCAAAAACTGGCTTTCGAGCGGTCGGATCACGTCCAATCCGATCGCCGTCTGTTTCGCCGCCTTGGTAAAGGCCTCAAACACTCCGAGACTCTCCGCGTGCACGAGCCGGTCAAAAGGCCCCGGTCCCTGCAATTTCTCCAACGTCAGTCCTCCGAGATTTAAGTCCAGCGGTGTATCATTGAGCCACCCGAAAGGACGAAACGTCTCGCTCCGCTCCTCACGCCCACCTTGGGCTGCGACCACCGTCGTAAACACGCGGCCGTTTTCGTCCACCCACACACCGCAAAGCGAACCAATCATACCCGGCGTGCGCCCCTCAGAACGGTTTAAGATAGACCATCAGGACGGCAATGATCGCGAGCGCCAGCGTGACGAGCATCAGGATGTTCGCCTGGGCCCGGCGCTTATAAGCCATCCCCACAAGCGCCGAAAGCCCGAGCCAGCACACAATTTTCACGATGATCCAACCAGGAAATCCGACGCGCAGTTTCGTGATGAGCCCGAAACCACCGATGAGCACCAGCAAACTCGCGATCCCCGTGATGATCAACACGCGCTTGCGAGTTTCCGCCGGGGCGGCGAACGCATAAAACGTGTAACCGAAGAGCACGAGCAGAGAGCTGACGTGGAGGATGTGGTAGACCGTTGGACTCATGAGTAAGTAAACTGAAGGAAAGAGTGACACCCCACCTGTGCCGTATGCCCAAAGGCTCAGGACCTTTTTAGGTTAAGGTGGGCGCCTCCTCCGCAGCGTCTGCTTTCCGATGAACGGCCTAGCATCTTCCGCGACGGTTTTGGCTCCCGTAATAATTCTAAGGCAAAGAGCAGTTATTGAAAGCACCTCGAACACTGCAGGGTGTCAGCGCGTACGGTAGGAAGCGCGTCCTCTTCGTCAAATGCGAATCACGATTCGTGCCTTTCATCCGAGTCACCCGCGTCTCACTGCTCACTCATGAGCGATCACGGGCAGGTCGGCGCGCTCGAATACGAAAATGCTGAAAACGCTCCCTCCAAAAACCGGGCACCCCATCCGAGCGCAAACCTGAACCACCTAGCCGAGCAACTGCTCGTAAGCGGCGGCTGCCAACAAAGTCGTCGCCTCACTGGGGTCACTCAACGTGAGCTTGAGCATCCACCCTCCCTCGTAGGGTGCCGCGTTGAGCGTTTCAGGCGCTCCGTCGAGCGCGGCGTTGATCGCCATGACCGTGCCCGCAACCGGGGCGTAGAGATCGCTCGCGGCCTTCACTGACTCCACGACACCAAACACCTCACCGGTTTTCAGCACCGTTCCGACTTTCGGTAGTTGTACATAGGTAATATCGCCGAGCGAACTTTGCGCGTAGTCGCTGATTCCCACGGTAGCCGTGCCGTCGGCCTCGACCTTCAGCCATTCATGGGATTTCGCGTAACGGAGGTTCGTGGGGACATTGCTCATTGGGTGGCCTTTTTCAATTCGACGAAGGGTGGTTTGACCAGATGCAAATTAAGTTTTGTTCCGCGAATGTCCACGACGAGCGCTTCCCGCGCTGCGGCCACGGTCACCAAGGCGGAACCGATGGACTCGTTGAGGAGGGGGGACAGCGTACCCGAGAGTACCCGACCGACGATGGTTCCATTCGCTCCGAGCACGGGCGTTTCCGCCCGCACGATCCGCCGGTCGCCCGTCTTGAAGAAAACGACTTTGTTCACCGCGCCGTTTTTCTTTTCAGCAACCAGCGTATCGCGGCCAATAAAATCCGCGCCTTTGTCCAACTTTACCGTCCAACCCAGACCCGCGGTGAGCGGTGAAATGTCCTGGGTGATTTCGTGGCCGTAAAGCGGATAGCCCGCCTCAAGGCGCAGGCTATCGCGTGCACCCAGGCCAGCCAGCTCGAGCCCTCGCGGAGCGCCGGCCGCCAACACCGCCTCGGCGAGCGCGACGGCATCACCGGCCGCATGATAAAGTTCGAACCCGTCTTCGCCCGTATAGCCCGTCCGGCTGATCAAGCAGTGGACGCCGGCGACGGTGCCCTCGGTGACATGGTAATACTGCACGAGCCCGAGCTTCGCACCCGTGAGCGACTGGACGATCTCCGCTGCGCGCGGACCTTGCACCGCGAGCAGCGCGTAATCGTCGCTGCGATCCGTGATCGTGACGGCGAACGGCGACGATTGCTCACGAATCCACGCGAGATCCTTCGCGACGTTGCCGGCGTTGATGCAGAGAAAATAATCGTCGGGCCCGCGCATGGTGACGAGCAGATCGTCCACGACGCCGCCGCTCGGATAGCACATCGGCGAATAGAGAACGCGGCCCGGGTAGAGTTTCGCGACATCATTCGTCACGAGATAATTTAGGAATTTCCCCGCCTCCGGGCCACGCACGTCGACCTCGCCCATGTGGCTGACATCGAAGAGACCGGCCGCGCGACGCACCGCCTTGTGTTCCTCGAGAATACTCCGGTATTGGACCGGCATTTCCCAACCCGCGAAATCGACCAAGCGCGCGCCGTGGGCGGCATGAAAATCACGCAGTGGCGTGCGGTGGAGTTCGCTCATGTTGCAAACTACGCGCGCCACGCCCGAGCGCGGCAAGTACCTTTTCGGCCGCCGCCGTGCCGCGCCGAATATATTCGCCACGGAGTGTCGCTGCATAAACTGCCGTCATGCCGCTCGCCTACTGGGTTCACGATCTTAGCCCGTTTCTGCTCCGATTTTCGGATAACGTCGGCATTCGCTACTATGGGCTGGCCTACGTGCTCGGCTTCGTGGGGGCCGTCTGGTTGCTCCATCGTTACCATCGCGCAGGGCGGTCCCCCTTTGGCAGCAACACGATTGGGGATCTCATCACCTACATCGTGTTTGGCGTGATGCTCGGAGGGAGGCTCGGATATTTTATGCTCTATCAGTCCGAGGCGATTTTCCGCGATCCTCTCGCGTTGCTGCGGGTGTGGGAGGGCGGTATGGCGAGCCACGGTGGCTTCGTCGGAGTCTTGTTCGCACTCATCCTGTTTGCGCGCCGGCACCACGTCTCGTTTTTTCCCGTGAGTGATCTGATTGCGACTACCGCCGCGCTGGGACTTTTCTTTGGCCGCGTCGCCAACTTTATCAACGGCGAACTCTACGGAAAAATCACGGATGTTCCGTGGGCCGTCATTTTTCCCCAAAGCGCGACGGCCGGGACGCCTGTTAACCTCATTTTACCCCGCCATCCGTCACAACTTTACGAGGCCGCACTCGAAGGCGCGGTGCTCTTTGCGTGGGCGCAATGGCGGTTCTGGCGCAGCGACGTCACCCGCACGCACCCCGGACGACTCACGGGGGAATTTCTACTCGCCTACGCGCTGGTGCGCATGCTCGGCGAATCGTTCCGCGAACCCGACGCCTCGCTTTTGCTGGGCGTCAGTCGCGGCACGTTTTACTCGATCTTTCTCATCGCTGGCGGGCTGGTGCTCGTGTTGCGCCGACCTGTTCAGCCACCGCGGCCTTAAACCGTCGTGCCAGGAGGCAGCGTCGCACCCTTCGGCACCACGAGGACCCCGTCGCGAATCACGACGGCCCCGTTGGCATAAGTGCCGTCGGCCTTACCAGCGGCGATGAGGACGCAACCGGCCCCAATCCGCGCGTTCTTGTCCACGATCGCACCTGTAATAACACACCTCGCACCAATGCCGATGCGCGGGCGCCCCAGCACCGTATTCTCCTGCAACTGCGCGGGTGTCTCGTAGTAGTCCGCTCCCATCACCACGGCATCCTTGAGCGAAGAACCTTCACCGATAAAACTTCGGACGCCGAGCACGCAGTGCTGCAGCGATGAATTCGTGATGATCGAACCGTCTCCGATGACCGCGTGGTCGATGGCGCACGTGTTGAGCTTCGCGGCGGGCAGGTAGCGATCCAGCGTGTAGATGGGGTCGACTGCGTCGAAAAAATCGAAGGGCGGCAGCGGCTGCGCCAGCGCGAGGTTCGCGTCGAAAAACGCACGCACCGTGCCGATGTCCTCCCAGTAACCTTCGAAAATATGGGCAAACAGTTTTTTCTGACCGAGGAGTCCAGGGATGATCTCCTTGCCGAAATCCGTCTGCGGCCCGCTGAGCGCGTCCGCCAGCACCGACCGGTTGAAAACGTAGATACCCATCGACGCGAGACAGCGTTTTTCCGCGGACGGGGTTGCCAATTCGGACTCCAGGGCCGCGCTGAGTGTCAGGCTTTGAATCACCTCGGGATCCTTGGGCTTCTCGACGAAACGCGTGATCGAGTGATCATCCTTGATCTGCATCAGGCCGAGACCTGCCACCTTCGAAACCGGAAACGGCACCGCCGCCACAGTCACGTCCGCTTGTGTGGCGATGTGCTGCTCAACGATCTTGCGGTAGTCCATCCGGTAGAGTTGGTCGCCCGAAAGAATCAGCACGAGATCATGCGGGAAGGCGCGGAAGTGCACGAGATTGCGGCGCACCGCATCGGCGGTGCCCTGGTACCAATCGGCGCTCTTCTCGGTCTGCTCCGCCGAAAGAATATCCACAAAGCCGCCGCCGAACGGATCGAAGTGGTACGTGTTCTGCACGTGGCGGTGCAGTGACGCGGTCTGGAACTGCGACAAAATGAATATCCGATTGATATCGGAGTTAATACAGTTGCTGATCGGAATATCCACGAGGCGATATTTGCCGGCGAGGGGCACGGCCGGTTTGCAACGCTCCAGCGTCAGCGGGGAGAGGCGGGTGCCGCGGCCACCGCCCATGATAACTGCCAGCACACGTTTTTGGTTTGTCATGGAAATTTCGAGTGAGTTCGGAACCAATCACACCTGCGCGCCTACCGGAGTTGACGCCAGCATTTTTTGAGAAAGTCTCCGCGCTATGGCACATGTTTTCGTCACCGGCGCCGCCGGCTTCATTGGCAGCCACACGGTGGACCGTCTGCTGGCCGCCGGCCACGCCGTCACCGGTCTTGATAATTTCCGCACCGGCCGCCGCGCCAACCTCGCGGCGGCCCTCGCCTCGCCTCACTTCTCCTTTCACGAGGGCGACGTCTCCGCGCCGGGCTCTCTCGCCGAGGTGGTCGCCGCGAAGAAGCCCGACGCCATTATCCATCTCGCCGCACTCGTCAGTGTACAGGAAAGCATGACGAACCCGGACCTCAACTACGCACTCAACATCCACGCCACCCATCTCGTGGCCGAGGCTGCGCGACGGCACGCCGTGCACCGTATCGTCTTCGCCTCCTCCGCCGCGATTTACGGCGATACCACCGATTTTCCGATTCGCGAATCCACCGATAAAAAACCCATCAGCCCTTACGGATCGGCCAAACTCGCCTCCGAGGCCATCTTGCTCGGCCACGGCGCCGCCTTCGGCCTCACCGTTCGCTGTCAGCGTTACTTCAATGTTTTCGGTCCCCGCCAAGACCCTGCCTCGCCTTACTCGGGCGTTATCTCGATTTTCGACCGCCGCTACCGCGACGGTAAAGGCATCACGATTTACGGAGATGGGCAACAAACCCGCGACTTCATCTCGGTCCACGATGTCGCCCGCGCCAACGTTCTCGCCGCCACCGCACCGACCGTATCCTCGGGTGTCGCCAACATTTGCACCGGCCGCGCGACGTCGCTGCTCGAGGTGATCAGCGTGTTCGCACGCCACTATCCGCAAGCACCAGCCTTCCTCCGCGGGGCCCCGCGCACCGGCGACATCCTCCATTCGCTCGGGGCGCCCGAGCACGCCGCCGCCGCGCTCGGCTTCCGCGCCGAGGTATCCGTCGAGGCAGGGCTGAGCGAACTCATTCGTGCCGGATAAACGGTCCGAACGGGCGCGTCGTCATCATCGTGACTGCTCGTTGACCGCAGTGGGCATGGCTGCGCAGTCCTCATCGAGAGCTCCTCAATTCGAAAAATTACAGTTCGTCGGCGAGCTAAGAGATCCTCGCAAGCCCTGAGGCCGTTTAAGCCATCGTCGCAGCCATTCCGGTGTAACTTCTCGGTTATTCCATCGCCGTCGAACGTGGTTGCGCTATCGCCAAACCTCGCCGTCTCGCACAATCGGTCTGCGTCGAGGAGCGGTCAAAGCGTCCTCTTGCGCGCCGGGGACCACCTCTGCCGGACGCAGGCCAGCATGATGCCTACGCTCCGATTTACCCGATTTGCCTTCCGCCTTGCCGCACCCGCACCCGGCAAGCATAAGCCCAAACCTGCCGATGAATATCCACCCGGACAAAGCCGCGTTTCTGACCCTGGCCACCCAAGGCAATGTCATCCCCGTCTACACGGATTTGATGGCGGACTTTGAGACTCCCGTCTCCGCCTACGCCAAACTCCACGGCGCCGGACCATCCTACCTTTTTGAATCTGTCGAAGGCGGTGAAAACCTCGCCCGTTTCAGTTTCATCGGTTGTCGGCCGCGTAAGATTTTTGTGTGTGGTCCAACCACGACTCAAATCCGGGCTCCGGGCGTGCCGACCGTGATCGTTCCGACTCCGCGCGACCCACTGACCCTCATCGAAGAGGAGATGCGTGGCTACCAACCGGTCGCACTGCCGGGGCTGCCGAGATTCACCGGCGGGGCCGTCGGGTTCGTCGGCTACGAGTATGTGACGCGCATCGAACCGACCGTGCCTGCCGCAGCCAACGATGACTTGGGCACACCCCTGCTCTATTTTATGTTGTCCGATTCGCTGCTGATTTTCGATCGCGCGAAACAAACCCTGCGGCTTTGCGTGAACGCCCACGTCCGTGGCACCGACCCGACGACCGCCTACGACGCCGCCGTCGCCGAGTTAAACGCGCTCTACACCCTGCTACGGCAACCCCGATCCCTCGCGCCAGTCCCGCTCAGCGATCCAGGGAAACTCGTCGCGCCTCCAGGCAACTTCACCCAGGCGCGGTTCGAGCACATCGTGGACGAGGGGAAAGAATTCATCCGCTCAGGTGACATTATCCAATTCGTGCCGTCGCAGCGTTTCACCCGCGACTTTTCGAAATCGCCCCTCGACCTGTATCGCGCGCTCCGGACGGTCAACCCGTCGCCTTATATGTTCATTCTTGAGACCGGCGATTTCTCGATTGTCGGAGCCTCCCCGGAAGTTCACGTACGCCTGACGGATGGGCTGGTCGAAATCCGACCGATCGCCGGCACCCGCAAGCGCGGCGTCACACCGGCCGAGGATCTTGCGCTCGAAAAAGAACTTCTAGCCGACGAAAAAGAGCGCGCCGAACACCTCATGCTGGTCGATCTCGCCCGCAACGACATCGGCCGAGTCTGCCGCTATGGAACTGTGAAGGTTCCTGAAATGATGGTCATCGAACGATACTCGCACGTGATGCACATCGTATCGCAAGTCGAGGGACAGATCGCCGCGGACAAGACCGCCTATGACTTGATGCGGGCGACGTTTCCCGCCGGCACCGTCAGCGGTGCGCCCAAAATCCGCGCCATGCAAATCATCGCCCAGTATGAGCCCACGCAGCGTGGCTTTTACGCCGGAGCCCTCGGCTACTTTGGCTACGACGGTAACAGCGACACGTGCATCATGCTCCGCACTGCCTTGCTCACCGACGGCAAAATCCACATCCAAGCCGGCGCCGGCATCGTGGCGGACTCCGTGCCCACCTCCGAGTATCAAGAGACCATCAGCAAGGCGTCTGCCCTCTTTAAGGCCGTCGCGATGGCCGAGCAGTTTTGAGCGCACGGGGTGACGCGTTTCTTCGATAAGGAACCCGGCCAGTGGGTGAGTGACGTGCGACGGAACGGGTACCTCGCGGTATCCCGACGGCCCGCCTGTGCGCACGTGGAAAATAAAGTGCATCCGTCCTCTCCGCCGGCGCGTTCAATTGTTGGTACATTTTTTGTTAACGCCTCGGATCACTAAGCCGCTACTCGGTTTTAAACTTTCCCTCGATCATCCGCCCATGCCTTCGAAGAAAAAAATCTCCCGCGCTCCGCATGCCGCCGCCGATTCCGTCTCCTCGGAGACGTCGTCTACCGCCCTCCATGCTGCCCCCATGGACGCCCCGCCTTCGTTTCTCGAGAAAAACGACCGCTCCGCCCCGGAGTCCCCTATTCCCCACGGAGAGCGGAGTCCTCTCCAACTCTACCTCCAGGAAATCGGCAAAACCCCACTCCTGACTATCGAGGATGAAATCCGACTCGCGAAGCGCATCCGCCGCGGCGACAAGGCCGCCCGCGACCACATGATCTCAGCCAATCTCCGTCTCGTTGTAAAAATAGCGATGGACTATAAGGATTTCGGCTTGCCGCTCCTTGATCTCATCAGCGAAGGCAATATCGGGCTGATCAAAGCCGTCGAGCGGTTCGACCCCCGCAAAGGCGGCAAGCTTTCGACTTACGCCGCATGGTGGATCAAGCAGTCGATGAAGCGCGCGCTCGCCAATCAGAGTAAAACGATCCGCCTACCGGTGCACTTGGTTGATAAGATTTCCAAGATGCGCCGCACCGCGATGAAGCTCACCGAGGAACTCGGCCGCGAACCCACCGATGAAGAGTTGGCGATCGAGCTGCAGATCCCCACCTCCAAGGTCGCGCATCTTAAATCCGTCAGCGTCCGGCCCGCCTCGCTCGACGCACCACTCGGCGAGAGCGGCGATTCTGGTACCTTTGGCGAATTCGTGGGTGACGAAAACGCGGTCAGCCCACGCGAAGGCCTGCAGGAAAAAAATCGCAACAGCGATCTCCATGCGATGATTGACTCACTGGACAAACGGGAGGCCGAGATCATCAAGCTCCGCTTCGGTCTCGATGGTCGCGACGAACTTACCCTCGAAGAAGTGGGCCAGAAATTTCACGTCACGCGCGAACGTATCCGTCAGCTCGAATACTTGGCGTTGACGAAAATGCGCAAAGCCATGGTGAAGTACGAGGCGGTGCGCACCGTCGAAGAAATCGCAGACGAAGAACGCCAACGCGAACGGATGGCGGTCATCCGCGAATTCGTAGAGAGCAAGTCGTCGAAGCCCGTCAAGGCCGACCGGAACTGATTACTGACGCCAGCGCCTCGCCCCCCACCGAACGCTTGGCTGATCTGCTTCAGCGGGTCGGTGTCAGTTTCCGTTGCGCAACGAACACGTCGCGCAGCGCCAGACTCAGTTTGTCCTGCTGCGCCTGAAGTTCGCGATAGCGGGCCAGATTGGCCTTGTTCGGTACACAGCGCGTCGCCTCATCGAGAGCGACTGTGCCACTCGTAAAATCGGAAAGTTTGGCCTTAGGATTCCCGTTGTTCAGCGCGACGCACCAAGCGGCTTGCAGCGCACCTCCGAGCGCCGCGCCTTCGTCCTCGACCATCGCCACCACGGGCACGCCGAAGATGTCGGCCATCAGTTGCCGCCAGACCGGCGATTTGGCCCCACCGCCAGTCACCCGAATTTCTTTCGCCTTCACTCCGAGTGCGGCGAGGCGCCGTAGACCGTAGTTCATGCCCATGGTAACGCCCTCCATGGCTGCACGCGCGATGTGCCCGGAGGAGAAATTTTGATTGTTCAAACCCAACAACACACCTGACCCCGAGGGGACATTGGGCGTCCGCTCACCTGCCAAATAAGGGAGCAGCAGCAGCCCGCCTGCACCAGCCGGCGCAGCGGCGACCGCGGCGTTCAACGCCGCATGATTTTGGCCAAACAGCGCTCGCACCTGCTCAGTCACAGTCGTGACATTCATGGTACACAAGAGCGGCAGCCAGCCACCGGTCGATGAGCAAAATGCGGCGATTTCTCCCGCCGGGTCGATCACTGGTTTTCCGGAGTAGGCGTAAATCGTTCCACTCGTTCCGAAACTCGCGGTAACGACCCCCGGGACGACGTTGCCGGTGCCAATCGCACCCATCATGTTGTCGCCACCACCGGCACTCACGACGACGTCGAGCGGGAATCCGTAGCGCGTGGCCAACTCCGGGCGCAACCGTCCGGCCGCCTCGTGCGAACCGGAAAGTGGCGGCAGCCACGTGGCGAGTTTTTTGTCGATGGCATTGATCGCATCGCGCGACCACGTGCGCTTGCGGACATCCATCAGCGCCGTGCCGGAGGCGTCGCCAAATTCCATGAAGTAGTTTCCGGTCAGGAAAAAATTCAGGTAATCGTGAGGCAGCAGCACATGACGCAACTTAGCATAGTGTGCCGGTTCGTGGCGTTTGAGCCAAAGAATCTTGGGCGCGGTAAACCCCGGGAGAATCAGGTTGCCTGTCTTGCGAATGGCAGCCTTCGGCCCGCCGAGCTTTTTCGTGATGATCGCACATTCCGCCGTCGTGCTCGTGTCGCACCACAGCTTTGCCGGACGGATCACGTTGCCGTCGGCGTCAAGCGGCACGAAGCCGTGTTGCTGTCCCGAAACGCCGATCCCCCGGACCCGCGTGCCGTCGATTTTTGCGGCTACTTCGCTCAGCACAAAATCCAGCGCGGCCGTCCACTCCTGCGGATGCTGCTCCATATGACCGACCGGCAAACCCGCGATCAAGGTGTGCGGAGCGCGAGCCTCGGCGATGACCTTGCGGGTGCCGAGGTCGAGGACGACCGCTTTAACGCTCTGAGTTCCGGAATCGATGCCGATGTAGAGGGACATGGAGGCAATGAAGAGTGAAATCTGGGTCGGAGAAAAGGCTTCACTTCGTCATGAAGAGTGCGGGCACGACAACGCTCCCCGCCCGTAGCGGCGAGCGCCAGCGAGCCCTTCCGCTCCCCGCCCCCGCGCTGCGCCGATCAGGCGATGCCCGCCCACCCTCGCGTCGCGCGGTCTCGCCCCTCCCGCTACCCAAAAATGTCCATCGGCTTTACCGCAAACGCCGGAAACACACTCGCCATGTCCACCTCACCAAACCCCACCACTTGCCGGGCCAACACCGACGCGAGCACGTTGCGATAGTTGTTCAGCACCGGCAAATCCCCATAGCCCTCCAGCACGCCTCTTTTCTCCAACCCATCTGGCGCGAGCCCGCGCCACTCACCGTGTATCCGACCGCCCCGCACGCCGCCACCGAGCACAAACATCGTGGAACCGCGCCCGTGGTCCGTGCCAAACGACGAATTTTCCTCCACCGTTCGGCCAAATTCCGTCATCACAACCACCGTCGTCGTCGCCATCCTCGCACCCAAATCTTGGCGAAACGCCGCCAGTCCGTCCGCCAGTTTCCCCGCGAGCCCCTCAACCTGGCCCTCTTGCGCAAAGTGGGAATCCCAGCCCGCCAGATCGATCGACGCCGCTTCCAGCCCGACGTCCGCCTTGATCAACCGCGCCAACTGACTGAGACCGTTTGAAAATTCATCGCGCCCATACGTCGCCCCGTTGTCCGGCCGATACTTCGTCGTGCGCATCGCCTCAATTCGCATCAACGCGGCAAACGTATCCCGTGCCGCCGCGCCGAGTTGCCCGCGTTCCATCGCATACAGCTTCTCCAGCTGCGTCCCCAACGCTGGCGTCCGTCCCGCAATCGCAAATTCTTCTAGGCTCTGCATCACCGTCACCGTCGGCGCACCGAGCAGGCACTCCGGGAGCGCCTTGCCGACCGCTACGCACGCGAGCGCCCCGCGCGTCTCGCTCGGTCGCGTGCGTAAATATCGCCCAAGCCATCCGCCCGCCACCACGCCGCCGTGCTCCATCAGATCCTGCGCCTCGAAGTGCGAACGCGTCTGATCCTCCGTCCCGCACGCATGCACGATCGCCAGCTCCCCCTCGCGCCACGCCGACTCCAGCGGACGCAGTTTCGGATGCAGTCCAAAGCGTTCGTCCAGCTTGACCGCGTCCTTCGCCAAAATGCCCAACCGCGGCCGCGCTCGATAATAGTGATCATCCGTCACCGGCGGCACGAGTGCCAACCCGTCTGCCGCTCCGCGCAAAAAAACCACTACCAGCGTCCGCCGCTCGTCGCGATTTCCCGAGATTACTGCTTGGGGAGAAGCCATCGTCAGTCCCTCCAAGTAGGAGCCCGCTTGCGGGCGATTCCATCTGCACCGCGCAGCCCCGTGCCAGCGAGTCCCTGCGGCTGTAATCCGTATCCATCTGTAGTCATCCGTGGTTCAAAATTCATGGCGCGCCACGCGTTAGCAGGACTGAAATGCCGGCGACGCCAACAACAGCGCCAACCCCGATCCAGATTCGTGATACGCCTCGCGCTCCGCGTCACTCGCCCGGCGCCCCAGCACTGTCGCCATCAAGCCCTCGTCGCCGCCCAACCGTTCGCGTAATTCCTCCCCCGCGATACTCGTGCCCTTAATGCCATTGCCGACTAGCGCGCACGCAAAGTTCCACCGCCACAGCAGCGAGCTCTGCCAGTGCGACGCCGCCTCCGGATACCCGTCCGGCGTCGCGTAGCGAAAAGGCGCATGCCCCAGCCGCACGAGATAGTCCACCAGCGCCTTCGACGCATCGGTCTCCGCATTCGTCGCGCGTAGTGCCGACACCACAAAGTGAAACGGCCGCTTAAACTTCCCGCCGCGCCCCGCTGGTTGCCAAAACGTTTCCGTCGCAAACAGCGCCCGCAACGTCGTCGGCACATCACCACCCGACGCTGCAAAGGCCTCCGCCGTCGCCGCCACGGCCTCGGCCGGCGGTTCATCGGCGATGAATTTTCGGCACAATTTCTCCGCCACATGCTTCGCCGTGCTCGGATGCGCCACCAAAATTTCCAGCACGCGATCCAGATCGCTCGCCCCTAGCCCCGCCGGAATGTCCACGCCAAGCACGCGCTTCGGCCCAGCGTCATGTTCCCACTCGTGAAACTCCACGCGCCCCTTAAAAAATTTCTTCTTATCCCGCACGGTCCACCCGGTGAGGCAACGCGCCACTTCCATCACATCCTGCTGGGTGTAACCGCCGTGCACGCCGAGCGTGTGCAGCTCGAGCAGCTCGCGCGCGTAATTCTCATTCGGTTTGTCCGCGGGTTTCACTCGCCGGTTCGCCCGTCCGTCAAGATACCAGAGCATCGCCGGACTCACCGCACTCGCCCGCAACATCTCCCGAAAATTTCCCAACGCACCTGCGCGGATCACATCGCGATCATCCGCCGCCTTGAGCCACTTCGCCTCCGCCTTCGAGGGATCGATATTAAAGTGGTCCGTCCAAAACTGCACCATCACCTCGTAAAGTTGCCGCTCGCTCAGCACCGCCCGCAACACCGTCGCCCGCGTGAGATCCTCCAGCAGGACCTTGTCCTTGTAGTCATAAAGGTGACTCACCCGCGCCCCCTTGTCCTTCATCGCCGGAAATAACGCCTGCAATGGATCGCTCGCATTGCCCTTTCGGGGCAACAAGGTGCCTTCCGGATCAGCCAGGCTGTCAAATTCGTGCCGGATCACCCGTTCGCATATCCAGTCCTCAAGTTTCTGCGGCGCGAGCTGCTCCTCAATAAACGCCTGCACACCCATCGCCCCCACGCGCGCGTGGTCGCCGGGCCGCGCACCGAAGGTGAGGCGATTCAGCACGTGGGAAACCTCATCCAGATCCCGTGCAGCGGGCGGCGTCATCGCGCCCATCAGCGGCGGGGCCGTCGGTTTCCCTAGCCACCGCCGAGCCTCCACCGCACTTTCCTTCACGCGATCGCACCCGCTTCCCGCCGCCACGACCGCGCCGGCTCCCACAACCAGAAACTGTCGACGCGTCACGCTCATAGCGGCCCCGTCGCAGATTTTTCGCCATCCCGGCTGCGCGCCAACACGATCGCCCCCAACCCCGCGAGCAACGTCAGCGGTAGCAACACGATCGTCCCATACGTAATGGCCAACACGATGCCACCGCGTCTCACGCGCCGCCAATTCTCGTCGCCGTCCGTCGCGGCCGCCATCCCGCGACCGATCCGTAGCGCTAACCCCGCCGTGCCGGCCAATGCGAGCAACACCGTCACCATCACGAGCGCCACGCTCAGAAATTTCGCGACCGGACTGGTCGAAAATTTCCCCAACCCCGCCAATCCGAAAATCAGCGGCACTGCCCACGCTACCCCGATCGCGAAACACCTCAGCGGCGCCGTCCCCAGTTTGTCCGCACAACTCTCCACGAGCCGCGGAAACAATCCCGCCACCGCCAGCCACCAGCCAACCAATACCGTCAGCAAACCAGCGACGGAGAGGACCACCGTGAAGACATCAGCGAGATTCATGATGAGGTTGGGTTGGGTATTTGTGAAACATCGTTCACCTGACGCAGCCCGACGACAAGGGTTTCGTCAGCGCCGACAAACCCACGGCGGTGCACCGACTGATGTTCCCGGCACTTCGTCGCCCCGCCGTCTTGCCACAGGGGTGATCCTGTCGCCGCGTGTGATCGATCGTGAACGCCGAGTGCAACGCCGTCCTCCGGGTCGCGTAGTCGTCCCTCCCATTTCTCCCGATCCTCCCCGTCCTCGGCTCATCAATCGCGGAATAATCTCTGGCTAAGCCGTAGGAATTTAGTCGATTTCAAAGAGTTGAGAACCGAGCGAAAAACCAAGCGGTGAATCGGGTATTAAGGCGTGGTCGCGCGCATTTCCTCGCACACGATCACTCACTGAGCTCTCCGCCCATTCGCCTACGGCGTCACCACCGACGCTACAAAGGCCCACAGCGCGGCCGTCGCCGGATCGCCCTCCACGCCGAGATTCGCATTGATTCTCCCATGGTCCGTGTCCTTTGCGCCAAACACCTGCACGCGACCGCCCGCGTCCTTCAACACCGTGCCAAATCGTTCCGCCTGCGCGCTCACATCGGGGTGGCCCGCCACATGCAAAATAAGAAACGGGGGCAGCGCCTTGCCCTTCGTCACGTGCGTCACCGCCGAAAAATCGCGGTGCAAGGCCGGATCGTTCCCAAATTTCAGGCGATGCCCGTATTTCGGCATGGGCTGCCCGTGCGCCCGCGCCCGCACTTCCGCCACCTCGATGATCGCCGGAATGTCGAACGTGTCTCCGTCGACCGGGACGCAGCCCTTGATCGGCGCCAGCGTCAGACCCTGCTCTTTTAAGTAACGCTCATCCGTGCACAGCAACGCCGCGAGTTGTGCGCCCGACGAATGCCCCATCACCAGCACCCGCCGCGGATCGCCGCCATAGCGTGCGATGTGGATCTGGACCCAAGCAAACGCCTGCGCCACATCGCGAATGATCGCACCCATCTCCACCGTCGGCAGCAAACGGTGGTTCAGCGCGACAAACACGAATCCCCTCTCGTTAAAGACTTTCGGCTTCACCTGCACGTTTCCCTTGTCGCCGCCCTGCCAACCGCCGCCGTGCACCCAAAACACCACCGGAGCATCCTTGGCCCCCGCCGGCGCATATACGTCGAGCACCTGGCGCTCATGCGTCGATTCCGCATAGCGCACATCGCGCGTCACCGTCTGGGCACATGCGCCGCCCGCGAAGGCGGCCCCGAAAACGAGCAGCGGGAGATTTTTCATCCGGGAAACGAAGCGGGGTCTCGGGCCAAGCGCGACCCCAAATCCAAACCGTAGGTGCACGCCACGCGGCACGTTGCACCCTTACAAACCTCCCACAGTGCGGCTCGCCCGCCCGTTGCTGGGGTCTCATCAGTGCGCCCGTCGCGCCCGAACCCGCGACCGCCACCGGGCCACCTCAAAAATATATTCCCTCCACGCTTGCAGCGCGAAATCGGCAGCACGATAACCCGCGGTCTTTCGCTTCCCGCATGCCCGCCACACTCGACTCCCTTCGCTCTCCGTCCGCCCTCTCCACGGCGGTTTCGGGTGCACCCGGAGCCTCGTCGCCCCAAGCGCGCCTTGAGGAAGATCAACACCAGCTCGCCCGCTGGCGCGATGAACTCGACGCCCGCCTAGAGGAACGTCTCGCCCACCAAGCCCGTCATCGCGACCAACTCGACGACGCCCTCGACCACCTTGAAGGCGTCCGCCAAACCATCCGCGACCGCACCGCCGACCTCGCCGCCCCCTTAGGTCGCGAGGACGCTCGTCCTCCCTCGGACGCCCCCTCCGCCGCTCCGTCTCCGGTCCCGGACCCCACACCCCACGCCTCGCACTCTCCGGCTTCTTCGGCTCCGTTCACCCTCTCCGATCTCGCCAGCTACCAACGTCCCTCCCTCAACTTCCTCCGTCCTGCCTCGGCCGACGAACAAAACTTTTCCAGTCCCGAGGAACTCGCCACCAACAAACGCATTCTTCAGGACTCCCTCGACAGCTTCACGATCGACGCCTTCGTCCACGACGCGATCGTGGGCCCGCGCGTCACCCAATTCCGCGTCAAGCCCGGCTTCGGTGTCCGCGTTGAATCGATCGTCGCCCTCGAGAAGAATCTCGCGCTCTCCCTCTCCGCCAACGCCGTCCGCATCCAGGCCCCCATCCCGGGCGAGAGTTTCGTCGGCGTCGAAATCCCCAATCGCCACTCCGCCCCCCTCGCCCTCCGC
>Ga0114970_10000841_pt1 | contig 23202 bp, 16 predicted proteins | sample M_140205_XF_Meta_FD_87030 | JGI IMG/M metagenome (GOLD analysis project Ga0114970, IMG submission 87030) | Freshwater microbial communities from Lake Montjoie, Canada to study carbon cycling - M_140205_XF_MetaG | ecosystem: Environmental > Aquatic > Freshwater > Lake | place: Lake Montjoie...
CGCCATGGCCGTTGCTCCAATTGTCGTAAAACTGGTTGAAGTAGGTACCGTTCAGGTCCTGGTGCGCATTGGTGCGGTAATCATAAAGTAAGGCGCCCGAGCCGCCCGGCGATACAGTGACTGTGACGGCGTCGCGCGGCATGTTGTACATGGCGTCAAGGACGTTGACGCGGGACTTGGTCTCGGACTTGGTGGCCGACCATTCGGTGGTGATTTGCAGATTAGGGCTAACATCCCACTGTGCGCCGCCAGCAAGTTGGGCCGTGTCTTCTTTGTTCTTGTTGGGTTGGTCGGAGGTGATGCCAAAGCAGCCATAGGTGACCTTCTCGGCAAAGAATGTGCCCGGGTATACACTGGTCTGGGCCGCATTGGCGCAGTTCTGTGGCTGGGAGACGAAAAAGTCAGACGCCACCGAATTGCGCAGCCTAGTATAGAAGCCTTCTACAAAGACCTCAAAATGCTCAGAAGGGCGCCACTGGGCGGCGAGGCTGAGCGAAGAGCGCTCGACTAATCCATTGCGCTGGTAGGCGCTGCCGCCAGGCATAGCCGCACCATAACCACCCGTATAAGAGCGGATACCGGTGGTAGCCGCGATGTTACGTTGGGCACTGGTGGCCGTACCGGCCGGGTTGATAGCCAGCGGATCATCCAGCCTGCTAGGCACTGTCGAACCGGTGACAGCGGCATTGGAAAGTATGGCGCGGCCACCAGGGTTGATCGCTTCTTCGCGATTGTGGTCATTGCGCCAAGCCACGTTCGCCAGCAGTCCGATCTCTCCGATGCTGGTATCCCAGCGATTAGTGAACAAAACGGTGGCGGATGGGTCCATGACCGAAGCCAGGGAGGGCAGCGCCAAAGCGCCGCCGGCCACAAAGGTCGACTCCTTGAAGTCAAAAGGACGGTGCAGGCGCACATCGATCAGGCCCGAAACGCCGCCGGAAATGTCGGTAGCCGAAGAAGCCTTGTGCACATCGACGCGGGCCAGCATTTCCGCCGGAAAGTCAGGCAGCGAGATCGAGCGGCCAGTCGAGGTGAAGATCTGGCGGCCGTTCAGCAGGGTCTGGTTGTCGGGAAGTCCGCGGATGAGGACGACGCTGGGCTCATAGCCACTGCGAATGATTGCGACACCGGTGACATGTTGTAACGCCTCGACCACCGTAGTGTCTGGCAGCTTACCAATATCTTCGGAGACAATTGAGTCGATGGCCTGGGTGGCATTCTTCTTCAGCTCCAATGCATTGGCCACCGAAGCGCGCGCGCCGACCGTGACGGTCTCGATTTCTTGAGCGTTCGCAGCGGCAAAAGCTAAGGAAAGAGCCAGTACGGAAACTGAACCACACAGAATTGTCTTTTTCACGAGGCTTCCCCAACTTTGATTATTTTATTTTTCAATTTTTACGGATTTATGCATCTAAACAAGAGATTTTTCACAAAATAATCACATTTTTATCTTCGAAATACATGATGAAGAATTATAAAGAATCAACTATTCGATTCTGACTAAATTCTTGTATAGATTTAGTTTTTTTATAGTTAAAGTCCAAAATTCACAAAAAATTTAATTCCCTTTCACAGGTACTTAAATACAACACGCTTTCTGCGGGAACGATCAGATGCTCAGGCTGGCCAGGCGGCCGGTCGAATCACCGTGGCGCTCCATCTTGGCCTCCATGCGATCCATCAGCGACAGCCACAGGTTGGAAACCGGCGTGCCTTCCGGATAGCGGATATAGCGGCCCGGATTGAGCGTGCCGCCGCCCTTGCCAGCCAGGACGGTCAGGCAATCCTCATGGTCGTGACGGGCAGCGTCACCATTGCCGTTGCCCAGCAGGATCATCGAGTTGTCCAGCATCGACTTGCCGCCTTCCTGCACCGCCTTGATCTTGTCGAGGTAGTAGGCGAACTGCTCGGCCATGTAGGTGTCGATCATGATCATCTTGGCGATCTTTTCGGGGTCGCCGGCGTGATGCGTCAGGCCGTGATGCTCCTCGGGAATGCCGATCTCGTTGTAGGTGCGGCGGCTCTGCTCCACGCCCAGCATGAAGGTCGAAACGCGGGTCACGTCCATCTGGAAGGCCAGGATCTGCAGATCGGCCATCAGGCGGAAATGCTCCTTGAAGGTCTCCGGCACGCGGGTGGGACGCACCACACCCTTGGGCAGGTCGGCCAGGTTGGTCGGCGGCGCATCGAGGCGGCGCTCGATCTCGCGGATCGAGTTCAGATACTCGTCGACACGATGGCGGTCATTCTGGCCCAACTGCGTGTTGATGCGGCTCAGGCTCTCGCGGGTATAGTCCAGGATCGAGCGATTATAGGTTTCCTGCTGGTCCTTCGATTCCTCGGTATGATCGGACGCCTGGGCGGCGCCGAACAGGCGGTCGAACAGCACGCGCGGATTGACCTCCTTGATCGCGGGGGTCTTGGCGTCGCGCCACGAAGCATTGTTCGAATAGATGCAGGCATAGCCGGGATCGCAGCCACCTTCCATGCGGCCATAATCCAGGCCCAGCTCCAGCGAAGGAAACCGCGTCGCGGCGCCGATCTTGTTGGCGATGATCTGGTCCATCGAGATCGAGCATTGAATGTCGTCCGAAGCGGTCTTCTTGATGCGCACGCCGGTGAGGTAGCAGCCCAGCGCCTTGGCGTGGTCGCCGGCAGCGTCATAGAGCGCCATCGGCACCGAGAGGCCGCCGACGAACAGGAGGTCTTTCCTGTGGCGTTCCAGCGCCGCAGCCGAAGTGTCCTTCAGAGTGTAATCGGCGCTGTTGGCGCCGGCCTTGGGATACCAGGACGGCACATGGATGCCGTTGGGATAATACAGGATCGCCAGCCGGTTCGACGGCATCACCTTCTTGGCGCGGGCCTGCGCCTCTGCAGAGCCGATCAGGCTTTCGGGGATCATGGCATCCAGCAGCGGCAGCGCGATGGCGGCACTGCCGGCACCCCGCAGCAGGGCACGGCGATTCATGGTCTGGAGACGGCGGATCATCATCTGCTGTTTCCTCTTCCTTTTCTGTTCAATCCCAAGGGCGGTCTAATTATTTCTGCAGGCTGACGGGCTGCAGGCCGGACCGGACGGGGCTTGGCGCCTCCGCCTTGGCCGTGGCGCTGCCGCGGGCATTCTGGAACGGATAACTCTTCACGACATTCAGCACGACGCTGGAGAATTTGTCGCCGTCTTTTTCCACGGCAGCCACGATCCGGTCGATGGCCGGGCGGTCGACGCCCTGGATGCCACGGCCCAGCGCATAGGACAGGACCTTGCGCACCACGGCGCGGCGGAAATCGGCCTTGCGCGTCTGCAGCACGGCGCGAAACTGGGCCGGGGTCGTGAATTTGCGGCCATTGATGTCGCCGGACGCATCTACCGCGATCTTGTTGTCAGTCTCGCGCCATTCACCGGTGCCAGAATAATTCTCCAGCGCAAAGCCATAGGGGTCCATGCGGGCATGGCACCCAGCACAGGTCGGATTGGCGCGGTGCTGCTCGAAGATCTGGCGCACCGTGCCGGTGAGCTGCTTGTTGGTATCCAGCGCCAGTGACGGCACGTTGGGCGGCGGCGGCGGGATGCGCTGGTTGAAGAGATTTTCCAGGATGAACTTGCCGCGCACCACGGGCGAGGTGCGCAGGCCGTCGCCAAGCGGCTTGGACGTCAGCGTCAGGAACGAGGCCTGGGTGATGATGCCGCCGCGCTGCTTCGGATCGAGCTGCACCTTCTGGAAATCGTCACCGGTGACGTTCGCGATGCCATAGAGCTTGGCCAGCCGCGCATCGACGAAACTGTAATCGGCGTCGAGCAGGTCGGTGATGGGGCGGTCATTGGCGACGATGTAGTTGAAGAAATGTTCGGTCTCGCCCTTCATCGAGGTCAGCAGCGCCTTGTCGACATTGGGCGTCGCTTCCAGGCCGCGCACTTCCAGCCACTGGCCCAGGAAGTCGGCGGTCAGGGAGACCGCCTTGGGGTCCTGCAGCATGCGCGTTACTTCGGCATCCAGCGTCTGGCGCAGCGTGCCGGCCTTGGCCTTTGCCGCCAGGGCCTCGTCCGGCATCGTGCTCCAGAGGAAATAGGACAGGCGGCTGGCAAGCTGCGGTTCGGTCAGCGCATAGACCTTGCCGCTGCCGTCAGATGTCGGGTCCTGTTCCATGCGGAAGAGGAAATTGGGCGACATCAGCGCGGCGCGCATGGTCAGGCCCGTGGCCTTGTCGAAGGATTCGCCGTCATGGGCGAAGGCCAGCGCGGCGAACTTCATGATGCCGTCCACTTCCTGCGGCGTGACGGGACGGCGCCAGGCGCGCGGCAGGAAGGCCTCGATGTTGAGACGCACCTTGCCCTGGCGGTTGGCGAAATCTTCCTTGAAGGCGGCGCCGGGCGCGTTGAGCTTCGACGCCACCGCCAGCGTGTTGTCCTTGGCGGGGACCAGCGGCCGCAGTGCCTGCACCACGGCCTTTTCGTTCGCGGCCAGGTAGCGTTCGATCAGCACCGGCGAAATGATCAGCGTATCGCTGTTGTTGTCGAAGCCGTCGCCGCGCTCGTCTGCCGGGAAATCGGCGGCGGCGTTGTAACCGGCCGGCAGGTACAGAAGTTCGCGGACGGTGTTGGCATATTCGCGGTTGTTGAGGCGGTGCACCACCGCCGGGCCCGGATCGGGCTTGCCGTCGATGGTCAGCACACCATTGCGGATCCAGTTGACCAGCAGCTTGCGCTCGCCGTCGGTGGGCTTGTTGCGGCTGCTGGCGGGCGGCATGCGGCCACTTTCGACTTCGGCGGCGACCTTGTCCCAGAATTCGTCATTGGTGGCGGTGCGGCCGCGCGCGTCGGCTTCATCCTTGAAGCGCAGCAGGATATCGCCCTGTGGCTGCGCCCCGCCGTGACAGCCGGCGCAATTCCTGGCGAAAACCGGCGCGATGTCGGAATCCCAGTGCGGCTTGGCTGTCGCGGCGTCCTGCGCCGTCACACCCTGGGAAGACGCAGCCGCCATCAGGGCAGCGAGCGCCCCGGCCTGCAACAGCGACAGTGCAAGCGCGATAGCGCCTGTTTTCCTGTTCACACCACCCTCCCGGGGCAAATCCAGCCGGTGGTCCGGCTGTTGTATTGTCTGAGTTTTTAACGCGCCCCAGACTTTCCGGCAACACAGAACGCCCGGTCCGGGGCGCCTTTCTGTTGCGCGAGTCCATTTTATAACGATTACAAAGGGCCACGCAATCCACCGGGGCTTGTACCCGGGTGCGGCGGCTTGTCGGAGGAAAGAGCCCCTGGCTGCCGCTTTCGGCAACCAGGGGTGGTTTGTCAGACGACCAGCTTGGCCTGGGAGGCGATGCGCTCGGGGCGTGCCTTGGCGAAGCGTTCGATGCCCTTGAAGATCGCTTCCGGGTCCAGATGGGCCTCGGCGATGACGTCGTTCTCCAGGCCACTGGTCAACCACTGGTGGTCCCAGTCGGAGGTCAGCGAATAGCCATCGGTCAGCGGGCCCAGGAACTTGTAGGGCCAGACCCGGCGGGTGCCGGTCGAGACCACCATGGCGTCATAGGGCGCTTCGGGCGGCAGCACGCTGTTGCGATAGGCTTCCGGCTGGCGGTCGAACAGTTCCTCGCTGATGCAGGAGATGATCTTCACGTTCAGGCCGGCCTCGTCGAAGCGCTTGAGCAGCTTGACCGTGTTCACCGTGGACGAGGCGCCCTGGCAGAGAACATAGCCGCCCTTGGGCTTGGACGCGTCGAAGTCGCGGATGACATAGAAGCCCTTGGCCGCAGCCTTGACGTCCTTGTCGGCAAAGACGCTGCGGTCGGCCACGGCATTGTCGGGACGCGCCACTTCGATCGAGATGATGCCGACCTTGGGATCGCGCGCGGCGATTTCGGCGGCGGCGAAATAGCCCGCCGCGACGTCGTTATAATCCCAGAAGTTCAGGTGGATGGTCTGGTTGCGCGGGAACAGCTTCCACACCTGGGTGGCGAAGATGCCGAAATGGGTGCGGCCGTCGGCAGCGGTTTCCGGGCCAGAGTGACCGGCCAGGATGTGCAGTACGCCGACGCGGAACTTGCTGTCCTGGTTCTGCTGGCTCCAGACGCGGGCCGGCGTGTACATCAAGGGCGTGAAGGCGCCATAGGTGCCCGACAGCGCCCAGACGCCGGAGAACTTTTCTGGATCGACCGAGGCGGACTGGCTGATCAGGCCAATGGCGGACGCGACGTTGCCCGCTTCCTGGATCGCCGCCTTGACGCGGGTGCCACGGGGATTGTCTTCCGGATCGTAATGACCCCAGAGCGCGCCATGCTCGACATTGATGGATTCCGAAAGGTCCGCCGCCAGCGTGACGAAACGGTTGCCGGTGACATGGTTCATCCACTTGACGACTTCGGAGATGGCGCGGCGCGCGCCCCAGGCCTTGCCGGGCTGTTCAAACAGCGTGATCGAGACATCCTTGGTGGCGCCCGACAGGTCGTTCTTGATGCTGAGCTTCTGCGGCTCCATCGGCAGGTTGGCGACGCGCAGGCGCTCGTCCTGGAAGGGATCGGTCGTGTTGTTGACGTTGAGCTTGTGATCGTCCTTCACCTGGTCGCCGATGGCGACAAGACGGTCGGCGACCCAGTCGCCCAGGCCGCTCTGGTCCAGCACCGACATCACAACGTCCAGGTTGGTCTTGAACTGGACCAGGCGGGCCTTGGTGTCGGAAACGGCGCCGTCGCGGATGCCCACGAAGGAGACGCCGTACTTCTTCTCGAAGCTTTCGCACAGCGCGATGAAATATTCCGAGTTCATCTTCTGCGAATAGGGATGGCTCTTGTAGCCGGTGATCTGCTTGACGCCGTCATTGAGCGTGCCGTTGTGGGCGGCGGGCCAATAGCCCTTCACCGTCTTGGCGATGGTGATCATGGGGCGGCGATCCTTGGCGTCCCACTCTTCCATGTCCTTCATCACCTTGACGACCTGGCCGTAATCGCTGCCGTCATCGATAGTGTGCACATTCCAGCCATAGGAGGTCCACTGGTCCTTGAGGACATAGCCAGGCGTCTTGTTGGAGATGACGCCGCCGATCAGCGCGTCGTCGATACCGGCATTGTTGTCCGACAGGATCATGCGCAGGCGCTTGCCCACCTGCATCGCCATCGCCTGGGTCTTCACTTCCTGGGCATGGCCTTCGGTCATGGCGAATTCGCCCTCGAAGCAGATGACCTTGGGGCCGCCATCGATGGGCGAACCCACCATGTCCCAGAACGCCGCCTTGCCGGCAGCGGTGGCGACGCCGACGCCCGAAGGGCCGCCATTGGTGTCGTTGGTGACGTCGATGCTCTCGGCATGGCCGGCCAGCGCCTTGATGCCGCGAGCCTTGGCCTGGGCGAAGAGCGGATCGCTGTTGAGGCCCAGATCCTTGAGCAGGGTCTTGATGGCGTCATGGCCGCGACGGAAGCCCAGCGCGTCCACCGGCAGGATCGCGACATCGGGATCGACGGCGTATTTCTTGTCGCCGGTGTTGGTGTGGCGGCGTTCCATCGCCTGGTACAGCACCATCCAGAGGGCGTAGCAGGTGGGCACGCTATGGCCAGCGGCCATCATGAACTTGTCGCCGAAGGGGTGCTTGGGGCGGCGAATGTCGTAGCGCAGGCCGCCCAGGTCGGGACCAGCCAGGTGCATGGCGACGTTGAAGGGCGTGTAGGCCAGCGGCCCGCCAAAATGGCCCGTCTGGGCATAGTTGCCCAGCAGCGACAGCGTCATGCAGGTCATGAAACCCACATCTTCCAGCCGTGCCCGATCTTCGGTGCTCAAACCCTTCGACGCCATTTCTGTCTCCATTCCCATTCTTGCGGCACGGTTGACCGTGCCCGGCAGGACCTTGCGGTCGGTACCGTCCCGTCACCTGCTTGCCTGATACCCGCCCTCGCCTGGAAGGACTTCTGTCCTAGTTCCCGCGGTCGGTCCGGTCCCCCTTAAGCGGGGGCGAAAGCACCTAGCAGAACTGCTGCCCGGCGAAAAGCGAGATCGTTTTCATACCCACCTCTCATGCCCCGAAAACCGACACACTTTGAGACCAGATCCGGGGCTCGGTCCGGCTTGCAACAGCACGGGTATCGCGTAGGCTTTCCTTGCCAACTTTGCCGGGTCCGTCATGAAACGTAAGACCCTTTACAGCCGCGCCAAGCGGGCGCGCGCCGAAACGGAGCGTCCCTCCCCGGCCTCCCCGTTCCACGACGATTGGTTCGAGGAAAAGCGCGGCCCCGGCCTGTTCGCCACGGGCTGGGCCCGCTTCAGCGGTTGGCTGGACCGCAAAAACCTCCGCAACGCCGCCTTTTCCACCGCCCTGGTGCTGCTGGCCGTGGGCCTGACCCTGGTGCTGCTGGGCGGCTGGCGCCATTTCAATCCCGGTCCCCGGGAATACACCCAGTGGGACATCGACAACGCCGTCAAGAACACGCTGGACAACACCCCGCCCGGCCCCGACCAGACCACCATGGCGGCCGCGATCATCGCGCCCTCGCTGGTGCGGGTCGAAGGCTTCATGTCGCCGGAGCGCCGGGCCGAGCTGGAGAAAAAGGCTGAAGAAGAAGCCCGCGCCGAGGCCAAGAAGGAAGGCCGCCGCTATGTGGCGCCCAAGAAGGAAGAAGACGCCAAGACGGCCGACGCCAAGCCTGATGCCAAGCCGTCGGCGGACGCCACCGGCTCCGGCGTCGTCATCAGCGAGCGCGGCGACATCCTCACCAACCTGCACGTGATCCGCACCACCGACCGCTGGGAGATCACGTTCTGGGATGGCAGCAAGTCGGACGCGATCCTGGTCTCGATGCAGCCCGAAAACGACCTGGCGGTGATCCGCCCGCGCCGCCAGCCCGACGATCTCAAGCCCGCCACCATGGCGTCCACCCGCGACCTCAATCCCGGCGACACGGTGGTGGCCAGCGGCTTTCCCTTTGGCATCGGGCCGTCGGTCTCTTCGGGCGTGGTTTCCGGCCTGAAGCGCGAATTCGCCGATCCCGACAACAAGGAAAAGCCCAAGATGACCAACCTCATCCAGTTCGATGCGGCGGTGAATCCGGGCAATAGCGGCGGCCCGCTGGTCAATCGCGACGGCGAAGTCGTGGGCATCGTCACCGCCATCTACAATCCAAGCGGCGCGCGCGTTTTCGCAGGCATGGCGTTCGCCGTGCCGATCGAGAACGCGGCCCGCGCGGTGGGAGACAATCCTTTGTAAGGGGCTCTCTGGCCACCGCTTTCAGCAGCACAGCATCAACAAGATTCAATCAAGGGTGATGGCATGACCGATGGGGCGAATACAGGCTTGGAGCATCTGCTCTACGAAGTGAAGAAGATCGTGGTCGGCCAGGATTACTTCCTGGAGCGCGTGCTGATCGCGCTGCTGGCCGGCGGCCACCTTTTGGTGGAAGGCGTGCCGGGCCTGGCCAAGACGCTGACAGTCGCCACCCTGTCCAAGGCCATGTCGGGCAGCTTCAAGCGCATCCAGTTCACGCCCGATCTGGTCCCGTCCGACCTCACCGGCACCCGCATCTACAACCAGAAGAGCGGCGAATTCACCACCATGCTGGGGCCGGTCTTTGCCAACCTGGTGCTGGCCGACGAAATCAACCGCGCACCCGCCAAGGTGCAGAGCGCCCTGCTGGAAGTGATGCAGGAGCGCCAGGTCACCATCGCGGGCGAAAGCTTTCCCGTGCCCCGGCCCTTCGTGGTGATGGCGACCCAGAACCCGATCGAGACCGAGGGCACCTATGCCCTGCCCGAGGCGCAGGTCGACCGCTTCATGATGAAGGTGCTGGTTTCCTATCCCAGCGAGGACGAGGAGTTCGTCATCGTCCAGCGTGTCACCGGCGCCGCCGCCTTCATCAGCGCCGTCACCAGCACCGATGCGCTGCTGGAGATGCAGAACAAGGCCCGCAAGCTTTATGTCGATCCCTCGCTGATCACCTATGCGGTGCGGCTGGTGGCGGCGACACGCGAGCCGCACAAGGTCGGCCTGCACGACCACAAGCGCTTCATCCTCTATGGCGCGAGCCCGCGCGCCACCATCGGCATGATCGAGGCGGGCCGGGCGCTGGCCTTCCTGCGCGGCCGCGAATACGTCCTGCCGGAGGATGTGGTGGACGTTGCCCCCGATGTGCTGCGCCACCGCGTCATCCCGTCCTATGAGGCACTGGCCGAAGGCGTGACCGCCGACAGCCTGGTGCGCGACATCATGCGGTCCGTCACGCCGCCGGAAAAGGTTCTGGAGAGCCATGTCCGCGCCGCCGCTGGCCTCTGAGGCCCTCCTCTCACGGCTCGATCTCACGATCGCGCGGCGGCTGGAAGGCCTGCTGCAGGGCGACCACAAGTCGCCCTTTCGCGGCCAGGGCCTGGATCTGGCTGACCTACGAGAATACCAGTTCCATGACGATGTGCGGCGCATCGACTGGAACGTGACGGCGCGGACGCAGATTCCGCATGTGCGCGAATATATCGAGGACCGCGAGGTTACCTGCTGGTTCGTGCTCGACATGAGCCCGTCCATCGACTTCGAATCCGTCAGCGTCTCCAAGCGCGCGGTGCTGACCGAGTTCACCGCCCTGATGTGCCGCTTCCTGGCGCGGCGCGGCAACCGCGCCGGAGCGCTGCTGTTTTCCGGCGGCGTCGACCGGGTCATTCCAGCGCGCGGCGGCCGTCACCAGCTTCATGTCATCCTGGAAGCGCTGGGCCGTCACCGGCCCAAGCGGCCGGCGCCAACCGACCTGTCCCACGCGCTGCGCGATGCCGCGAAGATGATCCGCAAGCGCGCGCTCGTCTTTATCGTCTCCGACTTCATCAGTCCCGATGGCTGGCAGAAGCCGCTGGGCCAGCTCGCCGCGCGCCACGATGTGGTGGCGGTGCGCCTGTCCGATCCGCTGGAAGTGAAGCTGCCCAATCTGGGCCTGCTCACCTTCCAGGATTCCGAAACCGGCGAGCAGGTCTTCGTCGATACCCATGATCCGAATTTCCGCAAGCGCTTTGCGCAGATCGCCGCCGCGCGCGAGGATGCGCTGCGCGATGCCTTTGGCAGCGCCGGCGTGGATGCGCTGGAAATCTCCACCGAAGACGATGTGGTGGACGCGGTGCTGCGTTTCGCCGACATGCGCAAGCATCGCGCCAAGCTGACCCAGGGGGCCGCGTCATGAGTGAGTTCTTCAACAGGCTGAAGGATTACGGCGCCAATGCCTGGACCTTCGTGCCCGGCATCGATTTCCTCTGGCCCACCTTCCTGTGGCTGTTGCTGATCGTGCCGCTGCTGGTGGGCGCCTATGTCTGGCTGCTCAAGCAGCGCAAGCAGGGCGCGCTGCGCTATGGCAACATGGGCGTGCTCAAGCAGGCCATCGGCCCCGCCAACTGGCGCCGTCATTTGCCGCCGGCGCTGATGCTGCTGGCGCTGACGCTGCTGCTGCTGGCGGTGGCGCGGCCCACCGCCCTGGTCAGCCTGCCCTCGCATCGCGCCACCGTGATGATGGCGATGGATGTTTCCGGCTCGATGCGGGCGCAGGACATCAAGCCCAGCCGCATCGAAGCCTCGCAGAAGGCCGCCAAGGACTACATCAAGGAGCAGCCCAAGGATGTGGTGATCGGCATGGTCGCCTTCGCGGGCGCCGCCTTCGTGGTGCAGAATCCCACCACCGACCGTACCTCGCTGAACGCGGCCATCGACAATTTCGAGCTGCAGCGCGGCACCGCCGTGGGCAACGGCATCCTAGTGTCGCTGCAGACCCTGTTCCCGCAGGAGAACTTCCCCATCAGCAGCTTCAACAATGGCGGCGGCTTCGGCGGCAGCGGCGGCTTCGGCTTCAACCGCCGCAGCGGCGGCAATTGCGGCCGCGTCGACGAAGCCAGCAACGGCAATGCCGGCCGCCGCCTGGGCGAGGCCGGCGGCGCAGCGCCCAAGAAGCATGTGCCGGTGGAGCCGGGCACCTACAAGAACGGCGTCATCATCGTGATGACCGACGGCCAGACCACCACGGGCTGCGATCCGGTCGAGGCGGCGCGGCTGGCCTCGGAGTATGGCGTGCGCATCTTCACCATCGGCTTCGGCACGGCGCGCGGCAACAATGTCAACTTTGGCGGTTTCTCGATGCGCACCCAGCTCGACGAGGAATCGCTGAAGAAGGTCGCCGACATGACCAAGGGCAAATACTACAAGGCTTCCAGTTCGGAAGACCTCAAGGCGGTGTACGACCTGCTGACCAAGCAGCTGGTGATCGAGGTGAAGGAGATGGAAGTCTCCAGCTTCTTCGCCGCCGGCGCGGCGCTGCTGATGATGCTGGCGGCGGGCCTGTCGGTCGCCTGGTTCGGCAGGATTCTCTAAAAAGAATTCCAGATACCCTCACCTCCCCCTCTTGGCGCTTCGCGCCGAAGGGGAGGCGGGCCTTTAGCTTGCAGCCACTACCTAGCGGTCCAGCCGCCATCGATCAGGTAATCGGTGCCGGTGATGAAGCCGGCATGCTCCGAGCAGAGGAAGCAGGTGAGGGCGCCGACCTCTTCCACCTTGCCCCAGCGGCCCACCGGGATGGATTCCAGGAACTGGGCGTTCTTGACCGGGTCGTTCATCAGCACCGTGTTCATCGGCGTGCCGAAGGGCCCCGGCGACAGGCCGTTGACGGTGATGCCTTCGCCTGCCAGCTCCAGCGCCAGGGCGCGGGTGAAGCCCAAGAGCGCCGTCTTGGCCGAGGAATACGCCGTGCGTCCCGGCAGGGAAATGTGCGCCATGATCGAGGTCAGGTTGATGATGCGGCCATAGCCGGTGCCCTTCATGCCCGGCACGAAGGCGCGGCAGCCCAGGAAGGTGCTGATGATGCTGGAATCCAGGACGCTGCGAAATTCATCCAGCGTGAAATCCACCAGGTCCTTGCGGATATTGGTGCCGGCGCTGTTGATCAGGATCTGCGCCCGGGGCTTCCACGCCTCCACGGCCTTTTGCAGCTTCGCCACGTCATCTTCGTTCGTCATCTCGGCGGTGAAGGTGGCGACGCTGGCGCCCTTCAGGCTCTGGGCGACGTCTTCCAGCTTGGCCTTGTTGCGGCCCACCAGCGCGATGGCGGCGCCCGCACCCGCCAGGGTATGCGCCATGGCCTCGCCCAGGCCGCCGCTGCCGCCGACAATGACCGCCGTGCGGCCGGAAAGATCGATCTTCATGGTGCGTCCCCGAATTTTGCGCGGACCATAATGGCAGACGTGCCAAAAGCAAAAGGGCCGGTGTTGCCACCAGCCCTTTCGATTTCAGGTCTAAGGATTGGCCTCAGCCGCCGCCGGTGGAAGCCATCAACTGGTAGCCAACGCCCGGCGTGGCCAGCACGGACGTGCCCAGCACGGTGGCGGTGACGTTGGCGGAGGCATCGCTCCACAGCAGGTCGCTGTAGCCGTTGCCGTCCACATCGGGCGAACCGGTCAGGTTGAAGGCCGCGCCCGGCTTGGCGATCGTCTTGGTGCCGGTATGGATGTCACCATACATGAACCAGACCACCGCCTGGCCGGAGGCGTTCTTGAACAGCGCGTCGCTGAAGCCGTCGCCGTTGAAGTCGCCAGTGCCCAGCGCGGTGAGACCAGACGCGCCCTGGCTGACCGGCGTGTTGGTGACGTTGACGCCGTCCATCAGATAGACCTGCACCTGCTTGGTGGTGGTGTTCTGCCAGAGGATGTCGCCCTTGCCGTCGGTATTGAAGTCGCCGGCGCCGATCGCCTTCCAGGCTGCGCCCGGCGTGGTGATCGCATCGGTGCTGGCGACGGTGCCAACCGCATCGGACGAGCTGGTATTGAGGGACAAAATCTCGGTCGCGCCGGTCGACTGGTTCTGCAGCAGTAATCTGACCGGGTCTTCTTGTACCAAGCGGTTTGAGAGAAAATGACTTGGAAAGGAACCTGGTTATGCCGAAGAAGCGTTTTAGCGCGGAGCAGATAGTGATTTTGCTACGCCAGATTGAAGTTTTGATCTCTCAGGGCGAAGGTGCCCCGATAGCGGGCCGGGAAGCGGGCATATCGCAACAAAGTTATTACCGCTGGCGCAAAGAATAAGGCGGTTTAGACCTGGATCAGGCTCGGCGTATGAAGGACCTGGAGAAAGAGAATGCCCGGCTGAAACGGCTGGTTGCAGATCTCTATCTGGATAAGCAAGTCCTCAAGGATATCGCCTCGGGAAACTTGTAAGCCCCGAACGTCGCCGGCAGGCAGTTGCGGGGGCTTCCTAACAGGACCCGCGCCTGTGCTTGCCGCCATCGCCGGGACGGCGCATAACCGGCCCTCTCGAAAACAGCGGCGCCTAGCGCCGAAAAAGCCCCGGAATACCGTCGTGAACACGCCTGCACCCAACACCGCCGACCGTCTGCGCCAGGCCCATGCGCTGCAGCAGCAGGGCAAGCTGTCCGAGGCCGGGGCCATCTACCGCGAGGTGCTGGAGCATGAGCCGCGCAACGCCCCCGCGCTGCATTTGCTGGGCGTGCTGGCGATACAGACCGGCCAGCTGGAGCCCGGTGTCGAGCTGATCCGCCAGGCGCTGGCCATCCTGCCCGGCTTCGCGCCTGCGCATGACAATCTGGGCAAGGGCCTGGAGCGCATGGGCCGCATGGATGAAGCCCTGGCCGCCTTCGGTCGCATCATCGCGCTGGCCCCCGGCCATGCAGAAGGCTATGCCAGCCGCGCCCGCGTGCTGGAAAAACAGGCGCGCCTCGAGGAAGCCCTGAAGGATTTCGACAAGGCGCTGTCGCTGAAGGGCGACCCGGACCTTTCGCTCAACCGTGGCGCGGTGCTGTTGCAGATGGGCCGCTTCGAAGACGCGCTGGTTGCCTTCGACAAGGCCATCGCCATGGGCCTCACCCATCCCATCGGCCGTTTCAATCGCGGCATCGTGCTGACGGCGCTGGGCCGTCTCGACGATGCGCTGGCGGCCTATGACGACGCCATCGCGCGCCAGCCCGATCAGGCTGACGCCTATGTCAATCGCGGCCTGGTGCTGGAAGGGCTGGGACGCCGCGAAGATGCGCTGGCCAGCCTTGAGCAGGCCATCGCCATCAATGCCGACCTGGCCGAAGCCTATCTCAATCGCGGCACGCTGCTGGCGCAGCTGGGGCGCCAGAAGGAAGCCATCGCCGCCTATGATGCGATGCTGAGCCGCTGGCCCGGCAATGACGGCGCCTATAACAATCGCGGCACGTCCCACAGAACGCTAGGCGCGCTGGACAAGGCGCTGGCCGATTTCGACCGCGCCATCGCGCTCAACCCGGGTGATGCCAATTTCCGCGACAATCGCGGCAGCACGCTGCAGGCGCTGGGTCGCTTCGACGCGGCGATGGAAACCTTTGATGCGGCCCTGGCGCTTGATCCGCAATCGGAGCGCGCCGCCTTCAGCAAGGCGATGCTGTTGCTGCTGCAGGGCCATCTGGCACAGGGCTGGCCACTCTATGAAAAGCGCCCCAGGCTGTTCGCGGTGCCGGGCCTCGATGCCACCAAGGCGTGGAACGATCCGCAGACCAGCATCCAGGACAAGACCGTGCTGGCCTATGACGAGCAGGGCCTGGGCGACGCCATCCAGTTCGCACGCTTCGTGGCGGAACTGGAAAAGCGCGGCGCACATGTCGTGCTGATGGTGCGGGCGCCGCTAGTGGCGTTGCTCAAGAGCCTGAAGCCTGGCGTTGCGGTTGTGGCGCACAGCGATGCGCCGCCCGCGCACGACCTGCATGCGCCGCTGAACAGCCTGCCTTTCCTGTTGGGCAGCGGTGATGCGGTGGGCGCGCAGGCGCCATACCTGACGCCCGATCCCGCGCGCGTCGCCAGATGGAAGCAGACCATCGGCGACAAGGGTTTTCGCGTCGGCGTCGTCTGGCAGGGCAAGACCGGCGGCAACAATGACGCCGACCGTTCTTTCCCGCTCAAGGCCCTGGCGCCGCTGGCCGGTGTGCCGGGTGTACGCCTGATCTCGTTGCAGAAGGGCGAAGGCGAGGCCGATCTTGCCGTGCTGCCGGGCAACATGACGGTGGAAACGCTGGGCGCGGATTTCGATGCTGGCGCGGATGCCTTCCTCGACACCGCCGCAGTGATGGAAACACTGGACCTCATCGTGACCTGCGACACATCCATTGCGCACCTGGCCGGGGCGCTGGGCAGGCCCTGTTGGGTCGCCCTGAAGCAGGTGCCCGAATGGCGCTGGCAACTCGGCCGCGACGACAGCCCCTGGTATGCGGGCATGACCCTGTTCCGCCAGAAAGCACGCGGCGACTGGGAAAGCGTTTTCACGACCATGGCGGACAAGCTGAAAGCACTGATCGCCACGCGCGCCTGACGCGGACGGCAAAAACTTTCCCCTGCCTTGCTTGACGGCTTGGCCGTGGCGGTCCTCAATCCGAAAAAACAGCGGCTTGGGAGGCCCCATCAGGTCGTCCATGGCCGGGTCCTCAAGGCGATCCGGGCCAACAAGCTGTATGGCCTGTGGAACGCGCAGCCGGAGAATATCGTCGACCGCATCAAGAAAGGCTGGCACATCTTCCCGGTCACCACTGAGGAGACGGCGAAGATCGGCCGCGCCTTTACCAAGCGGACCATGCCGGTCTAGCGCCGAACCGGTTTGCAGCTATGCTTCCGGCCGGAATCGCGGTGGAGAAACGCGTGATGAATATTGTGCGCAACGTCATGCTGGCGCTGCTTCTGCTGTGCGGCGGCGCGGGCGTCGCGCAGGCCGAAGACGGCTATGAATTGTGGCTGCGTTATCGCCCGGTCGAGGCGACCGCGCGCGCGTCCTATCTGGCCGCCGCGCGTACGCTGGTGGGTGGCACGTCTTCGCCGACGCTGGATGCGGCGCAGGGCGAATTGCGGCGTGGCCTCACTGGCCTGCTGGGACGGCCGCAAGCCACCGGCACGGCCGTGGCCGACGGGGCGCTGCTTTACGGCACGCCCGCTTCCTCAACCATCATTGCAGGCCTGAAGCTGGATCTCACACCTGCGGGCGAGGAAGGCTATGTCATCCGCAGCATGACGGTGGACGGCCATAGCGTGACGGTGATCGCCGCCAACAACGACAAGGGCGTGCTCTATGGCGCCTTCGCATTCCTGCGCCTGATCCAGACGCGGCAGGACGTGACGGCACTGGCCATCGCCAGCGCGCCGCAGCACAAGATCCGCATCCTCAACCACTGGGACAACCTGGATCGCAATTCCGAGCGCGGCTATGCCGGCCTGTCGCTGTGGAACTGGAGCCAGTTGCCGCAGATTGATCCGCGCATGATCGACTACGCACGCGCCAATGCCTCGCTGGGCCTCAACGCCACGGTGCTGAACAACGTCAATGCCGATCTGCGCATCTATCGCCCGGAGTATCTGGCCAAGGTGGCGGCGCTGGCGGATGCCTTCCGCCCCTATGGCATCAAGCTTTATCTCTCCATTCTGTCGAGTGCGCCGATCCAGGTCGGTGGCCTCAAGACCGCCGATCCGCTCGACCCGCAGGTGATCGCCTGGTGGAAGAGCGAGGCCGACCGCATCTACAAGGCCATCCCCGATTTCGGCGGCTTCCTGGTGAAGGCCAATTCCGAAGGCATGCCGGGCCCGCAGGATTATGGCCGCACCCAGGCCGAAGGCGCGCATGTGATGGCGGTAGCGGTGAAGCCGCATGGCGGCATCGTGATGTGGCGCGCTTTCGTCTATTCGCCGGAGAACCGCGACGACCGCGCCAAGAAGGCCCATGCCGAGTTCGTGCCCCTGGACGGCAAGTTCGACGACAATGTGCTGGTGCAGATCAAGAACGGGCCGCTGGACTTCCAGCCGCGCGAGCCCTTCAGCCCGCTGTTCGGAGCGCTGCCCAACACCAATGCGATGATGGAATTCCAGATCACCAAGGAATATCTGGGCTTCGCCACCCACCTCGCCTATCTCGGCACGATGTGGGAGGAAACGCTGAAGAGCGACACCCAGGCGCGAGGCCCCGGCTCCAGCGTGGCGAAGATCGTCAACGGCCAGCTTTTCAACCACACCCTCACCGGCATGGCGGGCGTCGCCAACACCGGCACCGCCGAGAACTGGAGCGGCTCGATCTTCAACCAGGCCAACTGGTATGCCTTTGGCCGCCTGGCCTGGGACCCCGAACTGTCGGCGCGCGACATCGCCGAGGAATGGACACGCCAGACTTTCTCCAACAACGCCACCACCGTGCGCCCCATCGTCGCGATGATGATGGGTTCGCGCCAGACGGTGGTGGATTACATGATGCCGCTGGGCCTCAACATGATCTTCGGCAACGGCACCCATTACGGTCCGGGGCCGTGGGACGAGATCAGCAGCCGCCCCGACTGGCGCGCGCCCTATTATCACAAGGCCGATGCGAACGGCTTGGGGTTCAACCGCCAGGCCAGCGGCAGCAACGCAGTGGCGCAGTACCAGCCTGGCGTCGCGGCACAGCTTTCGGACCGCGACAATCTCGATTACCTGCTCTGGTTCAACCATGTCGGCTGGAGCGAGCAGCTTTCCACCGGCCGCAGCCTGTGGGACGAACTGGTGTATCGCTATACCGATGGCGTCACCAAGGTGAAGCAGATGCGCCGCAACTGGACAGCGCTGCGCGGCCGGGTGGATGGCGAACGCTACAATCTGACCGCGCAGTACCTCGCGATCCAGGAAGCAGAGGCGCAGTGGTGGCGCGATGCCTGCCTCGCCTATTTCCAGAGCTTCTCGAAGTTGCCCTATCCCAAGGGATACGCCGCACCCGCGCACCCGCTTGATTATTACAAGGGGCTGGATGCGCGGAAAAACCTGGATGCGAAGCTGGCGACCGGCCTGAACTGAACCCGTTTGGCGCTTGACCGCGTGCAGGCAGCGGGAAATGATGCGCGCCGCAAACCTTTGCAGAGTCGCTCCATGAATTTCTCCCTCAAGGCTGGAATGATTTTCGGCGCCTCGGCGTTGTTTGCCCTTGGCGCGCTGGCGCAGCAGGCGCCATCGGGCCTTTCCGGCGTACCGGCGCTACCCGGCCCCAACGTACCGGGCAACCCGGCGGAACAACTCAGCGCACCGTTGCGTACACAATATTCCTCCAAGATCGGCTTCGTGGATTCCGATCCGGCGCTGGGCGCTTCCTACCCGCGCGTCGTACAGCTCAAGCAGTATGCGCAGGGCCGGGGCCAGTTGCTGCTCACCTTCGGCCGTCGCGGTCCGCTGCCGATCTATCGCAGCACCGACAATGGCGAGAGCTGGACCTTTTTGTCCTCGGTGCCCAACATCAACGGCCAGCCCGCGCTCTATGAGCTGCCGGTGAAGATGGGCGAATTCCCCGCCGGCACCATCATGGCGGCAGGCACCGCCCCCGCGACACCGGGCACCACGCGCCGCACGCTGGAAGCCGCAGCCTCCACCGATGGCGGCCGCACCTGGCAGCCGCTGGGCGTGATCTCGGCGGGCGGTATCGGCCGCTATGACGCGGTGAACCGGTCCGGCCTGTCGATCCAGAACCCGGTCTGGGAGCCCTTCCTGTTCGCAGACGCGCAGGGCCGCCTCGTCGCCTACATTTCCAACGAAGGCCACAAGGAAGAAGGCTTCAGCCAGTTGCTGGAGCACAAGGTTTCGACCGATGGCGGCCGTACCTGGGGCCCTGCCATACGCGACGTCGCCATCGGCGACGGCCTGACCCGTCCCGGCATGGCGGTGGTGACGAAGAACGCCAGGGGCAAATACTTCATGTCGTATGAAGTGGTGGGCAAGCCGGGCGTGGCGCTGGAGCCACGCAGTAACCTGGCCCATTTCCGTACATCGGATGACGGCCTCAACTGGGGCAAGACCGATGACTATGGCACTTTCATCCAGGATCGCTGGCGGCAATATGCCAATGGCACGCCCTATATCGCCTGGTCGCCCTATGGCGGGGCCAATGGCACATTGCTGGTCACCGGCCGCTCGATCCTGCGCTATGAAGTGGGCCGCATCGGCAACGGCATGATGATCAACCGCAACAATGGCGAAGGCGTCTGGCACCTGATCGAGACGCCCATCGTCTACAACCCGGTCAACGACGCCTACAGCCAGACCATGATCCCGCTGGGCGATGGCCGCGAAATCCTGCAACTGGTCTCGGTCAACAACCGTATCGCTTATGCCAAGTTCCTGCTGCCAGAGCGTCTGCCGGAATATCCCTTCCCGTTCGGCACTACCAAGGTGCCGATGACGCCCGACAGCACCATCCCGGCGCCACCTGCGCCGGCGGGGCGCGGCGGTCGCGGCCAGTAAAAGAGAGGCCCGGTGCAAACCGGGCCTTTTGCTTTCAGGCTTATGCTTAAGCCCTGGCCGACATGGACCAAGCGCATGCCGCCACTGTCCGGCGGCAGCAGGCGCCAGCAATCCACCACCACCGGCGGGTCGTTGCTCCCCCGGCGGCAGCCGGTCAGGAGGGCGTTTGGCCAAGCTTCAGTCGGCTTACCTGCGGGTAGCGCGAGAAAGCGAGGATTATGGGGAATCTTTCATCCGCATTCTGGTTGGTGGAAGCGATCTTCTCTGGCGCACATAGGCACGTCAGGGCGATCTCGGTGTTCCTCTGAGTTTCCCCACTGCGGTATCGGTATGGTATCGGGGCCTGGCCGAAAATTATGCGCCTCCGAAGGTGTGCGCCTAACCATCTGAATTTTATTATAAAAGTGGTGGGCGGCACAGGGATCGAACCTGTGACCCCTTCCATGTCAAGGGCCGCCAACACATTCACAGCTAATCATGCTTCAGAAGATGAACGCCTACTGCACAACAATAATAGATACAAACCAACGCCCTAGAAGATCGCAAGCTAGGTCTGGTCTGCTGATGAAGCAATCGGTTTCTATGCCGATACACTGATAGTTGCAGAGCAATTGTCCCGGATTTGGCTACATGCAAAGCCCCCCCCTACCCCATCGCCCTTCGACGGGGTAGGTGCATCATAGCTATGACATGCCCATACAAATGGGCTGGCATTTTGAGTTGTTGCGGGAAGGGCAAGTCAGGACGCGTGGGGCCGACCCAGCTTGGCGATCTCAGCCGAAGGCGAGGCAGAGCATGTTGAACTTGTCGTGCGATGGGCTACGCCATAGCCCTACTTCCTAAACCCGCGCCCGACCCACAGGCCAATGTAGCCCAGCGCGAGCAGGAATAGCGGCGGGATGAATGCCAGCTTGGCGAAGTCTAGAGGCGGCGGCTAGATTCTGGGCTTTTCAGTCGTTCTGCGGGCGATGTAGCGAACGCTTTTTCGGTTAGAAAAATGGTATTAAATACAGATTTCCTTGGAACTGCCGCAATTAAAAAATATTATAAGTAGTCATTTTCGAATGTAAAACATTTAGGAAAATATTTATGAGTAATCCTTGGAATTCACCTAGCCGCATGCCGTCCGGTGGACTCCCGCAATTTAACATCGATCTGTCTCCGGGTTTGTTGGGCGTTGGCGCGGTTGCCATCCTGGCACTTTTGCTTCTGTTTTGGACCTATTTCACCATTGATCAGGGTGAGCGCGGGGTCATCCTCCACAATGGGGCCATCGCGGGGGAGGCTGAGCCGGGACTGCATTTCAAAATGCCTATTATAACTAGCATCGTTAAGATTTCGGTTCAGGTACAAAAAGAAGCATTTGAAAAAACTGCCGCGGGTGACAACAGACTGCAGGCTTATTCGCGCGATCAGCAGCCGGCGACCATTGGCATGGCGGTGAACTATCATGTCACCGATGCCTCTGCCGTTTATGCGCAATATGGGTCGTTGGAAAATATGAAGTCGCGCGTTATAAATTCGCGCACTTTTGAGCAGATGAAAAATGTATTTGGACGGTTTGACGCTGCTGACGCGATCCAGAAACGCGCCACCCTGAATGCTGAAGTGTTTGCGGCAATCCGCGGCGCTGTGACTGGGCCGGTGGTCATTGATAGCGTCCAGATAGAGGACATATCTTTCTCACAGCAATATGAATCCGCTGTTGAGGCGCGGATGCAGGCCACCGTCAAGCAGCAACAAGCCGAAGCCGACAAGCAGAAGCGCATCATCGATGCTGACGCCAAAGCCTATGAAGTGAAGGCGGGAGCAGATGCCAAGGCGCATCAGATTGAAGTCGAAGGCAAAGCCGAAGCTGGCGCCATCCAGGCCCGCGGCGACGCGCTGCGTAACAATCCCGGCTTGCCGACTTTAGTTGCATCAGAGAAATGGAACGGCGTGCTTCCGACCACTATGGTTCCAGGCGGCGCCTTGCCGTTCTTGAATCTAGGGAAATAGGGTTCAAGGTGCACGGTAGTGGCGCCATAGTTGGGACGCTGATGTGCCGCATCAGCTGTTCAGAAGTACAAGCGTGGCGGGCGGTATTGTAAGGTTTTCTGGCGTTCTAGTCGGTGATGTGGTGGCATACAGTTGAAGAGGCTAAGGCGAAGGATCTGGTGAAGTAGCGCCACCGCCAGATCGGCCAGCGGCGATGCAATATTCTCCCTATGCCGATGGTACAAAATATCCGTCAGGTCATAGTCGCTGCCCCGCTACTTCGGCGTCACGCGATAAAGCCCGCCGGGGTTGGCGTCTTCCAGCATCCACAGCGCGCCATCGGGTCCCACTTCCACGTCGCGGATGCGGTGGCCCACGCTCCAGCGCTCGCCCGGCTTGGCGCCGCCATTGCCGTCGAAGGTGACGCGGAACAGTGCCTGGGAACCCAGTCCGCCCATCAGGGCCGAACCGTTCCATGCGGGAAACATGGCGCCCTTGTAGAAGATCAAATTTCCTGGCGCGATGATCGGCGTCCAATAGATCACAGGCTTGGCCAGATCGGGCCGCGTGTCAGGGCTGGGGATCGGCACGCCGTTGTAATTGGTGGCGTATGACGCCAGCGGCCAGCCGTAATTCTTCCCCGGCTCGATCAAATTCAGTTCATCTCCGCCGCGTGGGCCATGCTCGGCTTCCCACAAGCGCCCATCCGGCGCAAAGGCAAGTCCGTAAGGCGTGCGATGGCCGGTGCTCCAGGTTTCGGACGGCGTCAGGTTGGGGCTGGTATAAGTGTATTGGCTGACCACTGGCGCGGTCTTGGCCTTTTCGGTGTCGGCGGGCGGATCAATCAGGGCAATGGTTTTGTCGCCGGTCTTGCCCGCCATCGGGTTTCCCGGCGCCGGCTTGCCATCCAGGGTCAGGCGCAGGATTTTTCCTTCCGGCTGGCTGGGGTCTTGCGCCGGTGTCATGCGCTGGCGTTCGCCAACAGTCAGGAACAAATATTTTCCGTCTGGCGAAAATGTGATCTGCGCGCC
>Ga0114970_10000843_pt1 | contig 23199 bp, 25 predicted proteins | sample M_140205_XF_Meta_FD_87030 | JGI IMG/M metagenome (GOLD analysis project Ga0114970, IMG submission 87030) | Freshwater microbial communities from Lake Montjoie, Canada to study carbon cycling - M_140205_XF_MetaG | ecosystem: Environmental > Aquatic > Freshwater > Lake | place: Lake Montjoie...
CTCTAATATTAGTACCGGCATTATATCCATAAGATTCTGCACTTCCAAAACCATAGGCAATAGCATTAAAACCAGAATCAGAATAAACAGTATGAGAACCAGAATTAACAGGAATAATAGCATAAGAATAATTCGGTTCTTGCGGATGCGGTGCAAAAAAGGTAGGTTTTGCAACACCATCAATTTTAAAACTTGCTACCCCGCCATTTTTTACAATAACATTTATATAACTCTGTAAAATCAAATACTTACTTGCAGAATAAAGGGTAATATTATTAATTGTTTGTTCTACAGGACTTAAATAAATCATTTCAGGATCCCCAAATGGTGTAGTGTTAGAATTACCATCTTGTCCTTGGGTAGTAATATACTGAGCCACCATTATTGGAATATCTGATTCAATTAAATTAGGAACTGGCCCATTGGTACCTGTTGCATTAGCATTTTTAAATTGATAATAAAATCCGCCAATTAAACTACTTGCAGGAAGAACAGCACCATTGAGTTTTACAACAGTTTTAGGATCAGTAACACAAACACGATAATAATTATTAGGTTGCGATCCTGTAGGTGCTGTTAAATATTTTTTTCCCCAAGCAACTGCTGGAAATGCTTGTGCGAATAAATTATCGGCAGAACCGTTTGCAGATCCTCCTATACTAATTTTTCCAGATCCAGAGAACACGGCAATTTTTTTACAGCCGGCAGTATTATTGTTGCTAATGGATCTAACGCGCGTTCCTGTCAAGTCGGTTCCTATAGTTGCGTTGGTAGTTCCCATCAAACTATAAACTTGTCCTTTATTTAGTTTGATAGGCGCAGAAGCAACACCCACTATAAGTCCATTTAAATTTGCAACAGATGGAGTAATTTCTATAGAAGTACCATCTTCGGTTGCAACTACAAAAAGAAAAGAATTGGAATTTGCAGCATTTGATGATTGTGTATAGTTAACAGAATAATAGTCTTTTCCTAGTGTAGCAGTTGGGAATAACAAAGATGCACCAGAAACACTTGCATTATATATATGTGCGTATGCTACAACAGGAACATCACTTGTAATATGAATACCAGAATTAAAAGTACCGATGCCACTAATTCGTGCATCTTGCGTACCTGTTTTTGGAATTGGATTAGAGGTGGTTACTTGATTGGCTAAAACCGTATAGGTTTGAGAATAAGGGAGGGTTAATCCAGGAATTTCAACGGTTACTTTTGCATTTTTATCGGAGGTAAAATACAAGACCATATCTTGAGTGCCTCCTCCCGCAGGATTTCCTGCCATATTCACGTGGTATCCATATCCCAACCAAAAATCAGTTCCTTTATTAGAAAAGTCCTGACTAAATGCAGAAAATTGCCCCAAGACAAACAAAAAACAAATCAATAACCTAAAATTCTTCATTTGATACCTTGGAGTTAGCAAATATTATAAATTTATTAAATAAACTAGCCTTAAAATTACGCCATATCATTATAACAACCATATAAAGAGTCGTTAAATTGGCTATTTGCTGTTTGTTAAAATAGATTTTGCATTTGGGCCAGAGCAAAACAGCAAATCTAGGATACATAAATTATTTTGAAACCCAATTCTATCTTCAAAAACCTGTACATATTTTATTTGATTTTCGACTAATTGGAATTGAGACGGTTTAATTTGATTTCGTAAATCTACGTAGCCGTCCGGGTAGTCAATATGATATTGTTCTGTAAATGATATATTTCCTGGATATTTCAATTGACGATTCACCCAAGTAATCAATGAAATATTCAAATCTTGTAAATAAACAAATGGCTTTAGGTAAATAGCAAAAAGACTATCTCGGTAATATTCAAAGAATGGTGATTTACCATAACAAGCCAAAATACTGCGCATGTGCTGATTGGCCCAATTGGAAGTAATATCGATTTTCACATCCTTTATTAACCCTTTTTGACCACGCCCATTTTCTAGGGGGACCGTTAAATTAATCAACCCATTACTCCCAACAATGACCATTCTATTACGAAAACTCATTTTTTGGTAGGTTTCATATTGATCAATTTTTATATGCGAAAATTCAAATAAAGTTTTATACCAATTAATGTTTCCAATATATTGATTAACAGTTATTAAAGTAATATTATCTTGTATTGAATTCAATCTAACCAGTATTTATTATATTATAGAAATAAGATGTAAAATTGATTAAATATTTATTACTGATAATATTTATAAAAAATTGTTTAGCAATTAGTTATAAAAAATATATTATACTATATAAATTAGTAAATTGATTTTATAGTTACAATGCCTATTTATCTAATAAATTTAGTACTTGAATTATTAAAAATAACAATTGATTCGCAGATTTTATAAGAAAGCTCCCCTATTTTGCACTCAAATTATAAACAATGAAAAATTGGATGATAGGTTTGCTTTTACCGTTTTTGTTTATGGCTTGTGCTGCCCCGAAAACATTTGAATACCGTGCAGTTAAGAATATTAAACTAGACCAATTAGGATTCGACCATACTAATTTAACCATGGATTTAGAGTACTATAATCCTAATTCATTTGGGCTTGATTTGAAAAAATTGGATGCCGATGTGTATATTGACAACCGGTTTTTAGGAAAGTTCAACCTAGATACTTTAATGCATATCCCAAAAAAAGCAAACTTCAGCCTTCCCTCTAAAATTGCAGTGGACATGAAAGCCATGTATAAAAATGCCTTGAATTTAGTACTAAGTAAAGAAGTGCTAGTAAGCATTAAAGGCACTACAAGGGTTGGCAAAGCTGGAATTTTTAGGACTGTTCCGTTTACATATGAAGGCCGACATAAATTAGATCTATTTTAATTATCGCTTTACTGCAATGGTTGAATATGACATGGTTTTCGAGGCTGAGGTCCACCCCCATCTGCCGATCTTTTGCAAATAGCAGGTAGTGTTTTATAGGATTCCTCAGTAGCTTTTTCTTTATCTGCATCAAAACCTGCATTATTAAGTGCTGTTCTAATCATATCGGGGCTAACCCTATCAGGAAAGTATTGCACCCTAATTTCACCCTGTAATAGATTGATTTTCCATTGTACTAGTCCACTTTCCATATTGGATTTATTTTCTACAATCAAGTATTTTTCTAATACTTCTTTGCATTCCCAGCACTTGAGATTCTCTGATTTTACAGTAATCCAAACAGCTTTGTCTTGTTGGGCATATAAAAGTTGACCTAAAAACAAGCAGCATATATTCAATAAAATAAATTGCTTCATGACTATTAATTTGAATTTATATCGGTTAAATCCCTTTCCAATTGGCTGGATCAGTTCTCCATTGCAATAATAACTTTTCAGTATCTGCAGAAATCGTTCCTTTTTCAACTGCCATTGATATTAAGGTGGCATAATTGGTTAAGGATAAATATTTTACTCCTGCCGCTTCAAATGCTTTGGTAGCAATATCAAATCCATAGGTAAAAATGGATGCCATTCCTATTACATTTAAACCAGCATTCTTTAATACAGTTACAACGTCTAAACTACTTTTACCGGTAGAAATCAAGTCTTCAATTACCAATACTTTCTTGCCTGCTTCAAATGATCCTTCAATTTGATTGCCTAATCCATGCTCTTTTGGTTTTGGACGCACATATATATAAGGTAGTTTTAGCTGGTCTGCAGCCATTGCGCCCCATGGAATTCCTGCTGTTGCAACACCTGCTAATAAATCTGCTTCTGGAAAAGCTTCAAAAATCAGGTTACACATTTCACTTTTTACAAAATCACGGGTATAAGGAAAAGATAATACTTTTCTATTATCGCAATAAATAGGGCTTTTCCAACCACTTGCCCAAGTAAATGGATTTTCTGGGCTCAATTTTACAGCTCCTACCTGTAATAATTTTTCTGCAACAGCTTTTTCGTTTGTCATAATTACGAAGGTAAAGCTTGAACAAATAATTTTGCACGTAGATTGCATAATCTTATTCACAGAATATGGAAGAAAAACAAACAATTATTGCTGCAGGAGGCTTAGTGTTGAACGAAGCCAATGAATTACTCTTAATTTTTAGACGCGGATTTTGGGATTTACCCAAAGGAAAACTAGACCCAAATGAATCCATTGCCGAATGCGCCGTTAGAGAAGTAACAGAAGAAACAGGAGTAAATAATATTCATTTAGGCAACTTAATTACCATTACTACACACGAATATTTTGATACTTATATTAAATCCGATGTGAAGAAAGAAACACATTGGTACTATATGAAGGTTGATGGTAAGCCAAATTTAATTCCACAAACCACAGAAGATATCACCGCCATTGAATGGACAAAAAAACAAGATTTGGCAGAAAGATTAAGCAATACTTATGCTACCATTATTGAAGTAATTACAAAAGCAGGCTTATTTTAAAATTTATCTTTTTTGTAAAATAGCAACGGTTAATCGACTGATACAAATCAATCTATCTTTTTGATCATAGATTTTAATATCCCAAATATGTGTGCTACCTCCAATATGAACTGGGGTTGCAATACCCGTTACAAAACCTTCTGATACACTTCTTACATGGTTGGCATTAATTTCTAAACCAACGCACTGAAATTTAGTAGGATCAATTACTAAACCTGATCCTACACTTCCTAAAGTTTCTGCTAAGGCAACAGAAGCGCCACCGTGTAATAATCCATAAGGTTGTTTGGTACGATGGTCTACAGGCATGGTTGCTTTAATAAAATCTGCTCCAATTTCTGTGAACTCCATACCTAATAAATCGCCAAGGGTGTTTTTACCGAAATCTTTAAAATCCGATAATTGAATGTGTTGGTAAAACCAGATTGACATGGAAATAAATTATGAATACAGTGTATCAATAACTGCTTGTGGTAAGAATGGAGATGCGTTTCCGCCATTGCGTAAAATATCTCGTACAATAGTTGAAGCCACTGAAGTATATTTAGGTTCTCCAGTTAAAAATATCGTTTCAATGGATCTATCGAGGGTTCTATTCGCATCAGCAATTGTTTTTTCGTATTCAAAATCACTAACAAATCGAATGCCTCTTAAAATAAAATGCGCATTAATTTTTTTGCAATATTGAATGGTTAATCCTTCATATGTAACACTTTCTACTTTGGGTTCGTCTTTATAAATTTCTTTAAACCATTCCATACGTTGGTCTGCAGAAAACATAGGGTCTTTAGAAGAATTGATACCAATACCAACATAAATTTTATCAAAGAGTGGTAATGCCCTATCAATGATATCAATATGCCCAAGTGTAACAGGATCAAATGTTCCAGGAAATAAACAAATACGTTGCATAATTAATCGATTAATTTTCTCTATTAGCAATTAAATATAAAACTGCCATTCGAACTGCTACCCCATTTTCAACTTGGTTTAAAATAATAGATGATGATCCATCAGCTACGTCGCTATCTAATTCCACACCTCTATTAATTGGCCCAGGATGCATAATCACTATTTCTTTACCAAGTGAATCTAGTAACCTTCTATTGATTCCATAAGCCAAACTATATTCTCTTAAAGAAGAAAATAATGGCTGGTTTTGTCTTTCGAGTTGTATGCGTAATACATTGGCAACATCGCACCATTGTAAGGCTTTCTTTAAATTGTATTCTACTTTCACACCAAATGCTTCGCTAATATATTTTGGAATAAGCGTGGGCGGTCCTGCAACCATTACTTCTGCACCCATTTTTTGCAAGAGATACATATTACTCATGGCAACCCTACTATGCATGATGTCTCCAATAATGGCCACTTTTAATCCGGCCAATTGTCCGAGTTTTTCTTGCATAGAAAAAGCATCTAATAAAGCTTGGGTAGGATGTTCATTGATTCCGTCTCCAGCATTAACAATGGCAGCAGGAATATGCTTGGCCAAAAAATGCGGCGCACCAGAAGCACTATGGCGCATCACCACCAAGTCTACCTTCATACTCAAAATATTATTAACTGTGTCTAGAAGTGTTTCTCCTTTTGCAGCCGAAGAACTACTAGCGGCAAAATTTAAAACATCAGCCGATAACCTGCGTTCTGCTAATTCAAACGACATTCTTGTTCGTGTTGAATTTTCGTAAAACAGGTTCACAATAGTAATATCCCTTAAGGAAGGTACTTTCTTAACAGGCCTTTGTAGGACTTCTTTAAATTGTGTAGCGGTAGATAGAATAAGCTGAATATCCTCGGTTGTGAGGTGCTTAATACCAAGTAGATGTTTGGTAGATAGTTTCATTAAAGGTCAAAGATAATGGTTTCAGTTATCTAATAGCATTACTTGTTCATTTTGTTCATTTTCATTCCACAAAACTGTTACCCTTTGTGAGAAAATGGTATCAATTGCCTTGCCAAGATAGTCGGGCTGTATGGGTAATTCACGACTAAAACGTCGGTCTACTAGTACACAAAGCGCTACTTTGGATGGGCGTCCGTAGTCTAATAAGGCATCTAGGGCAGCCCGAATAGTCCTTCCGGTATACAATACATCATCAACCAATACCACTTCTTTGTTCTCAATGGAGAATGGAATATCGGTATTACTGGCTATATGTAAACTTTTTCTAACATCATCTCTATAGAAGGTGATATCTAACTTTCCATACTGAATAGTGGCCGGACCAACAAGTTGCTGTAATTCTCGAACAATACGATTGCTTAACAAAATACCCCTTGGCTGCATACCAATGATTACCGTGTTTTGCAAACCGGGATGGTTCTCCAATATCTGATTGGCCAATCTTTTTATGGTTAACGCAAGTTGTTCCTTTGATAAGATTATCTTCAAAACGTAAATTTTAATAAAAATAAATGCTTTCTCTGACACTCCAAACGATTATTAAGTACTTAGTTGATTAATTTGCCGGTTCAAATGTTAAGATTAGACCATATTACCCTTGTTCAGTATAGGAATTACCTACAAAACACCTTTGAATTTACAGAAAGAGTGGTGTGTATTTGTGGTTTAAATGGTGCGGGAAAAACCAATTTGCTAGATGCCATCTATTATTTAAGCATGTCTAAAAGTTATTTTTCAAGACCTGATGCAGCAAATGCCCTTCATGGGTTGGTAGGTTTTAGACTAGATGGCTCCTATCAATTACAAGGTGAAATACAAAAACTCGTATTCATTTTAAGAGAAAATAATAAAAAGGAATTGAGTTTAAATGACGAAGCCTATAAAAAATTCTCCGATCATTTGGGTAAATTTCCTTGTGTGATGATTGCACCAGATGATGTTTCTTTAATTAGTGGATCAAGTGAAGAACGCCGACGATTGATTGATACTATTTTATGTCAATTGAATAAAACCTATCTCTTACAATTAATTGACTATACTAAATTATTACAACAGCGCAATAGTCTTTTAAAACAGTTAGCAGAGAACGGTTCCATAGATGAATCATTGTTTGAAGTAATAGACCAACAATTGTGTAGCAAGGGAAATTATATTTTTAAAGAAAGAACCAATTTTTTAGTTGGATACTTACAATTAGCAACTGAAATTTATACAAAAATTTCAGGCAATGCCGACGATATTGATATTCAATACGAAAGCCAGTTGACGCAATCAAGCATGGAAGAATTATTTAAAAATAATCAACAAAAAGATAGAATATTACAAAGAACAAGTGCTGGTATACACAGAGACGATTTGTCTTTTAAAATGTTAGAACAAGTATTTAAAACAGAAGCATCTCAAGGACAACGTAAAAGTTTATTATTTGCACTTAAATTGGCTGAATGGCAGGTTTTAAAAGACCAAAAAGGCTTTACCCCAATTTTATTATTAGACGATGTATTTGAAAAATTAGATGAAAAAAGAATGTACCAACTTTTAAACTGGGTTTGTACGCAAAGCAATGGACAGGTATTTATTACCGATACCCATTCAGAAAGGCTCAAATTTCAAATGAACCATATAAATACCCAATTTCAGTTGATTAAATTATAATTATAAAAAGAATTACAACTTATATTAGCAATCAAAATTTGTAAGCTTATCTTTGAAATATGTCTGAATATCATATTGGTGCTGCCATTAAAGGTTTCCTTAAAAAAAGTCATTTGAACAATGGTGTTCGCGCTGTTCAAATAGAAGAAATATGGGAAACACTCATGGGAAAAACAATTGCAAAGTATACCGATAAAATAAAAATATTTAATAAGAAGCTCTATATACAAACAGCAGTTGGTCCGCTAAAAAATGAATTGCAATTTCAAAAGCCACAAATTGTTGCAAGGGTTAATGAAGCTTTTGGAGAAGAAGTTATCACAGAGGTAATTATCTCATAATTATTAGTGTACTTACTTTACACTAATTCTAGGATCAATCCATCCATACAAAATATCGGCTAAAATATTTACCAGAATAAAAAAAGTTGCGGTTATTAATACGCTACCCATCACCACAGGAAAGTCTAATTTTTCTAAAGCATCTACCGTAACTTTTCCAATACCTTTCCAACCAAAAATATATTCAACAAAAAAAGCACCTGCTAATAGTTCTGCAAACCAACCTGTAATAGCAGTCACTACAGGATTTAGTGCATTACGTAAAGCGTGCTGAAACACCACCACTGTTTTACTGAGTCCTTTTGCATAAGCAGTTCTAATATAATCTTGGTCTAAAGTATCTAGCATAGCACTTCTAGTAAGTTGTGTGATAATTGCTAGCGGTCGAATACCTAAAGTAATTGCAGGAAGTATTAAATTTTTCAATTGTAATTGCTTGCCATTGAAAGGATCAATTTCATATAAACTGCCTGTCATTTGTAAGCCAGTAGTATTGTGCAATACAAATCCAAATACATAGGCTAAAATAATCCCCATAAAAAATGATGGAGCCGATATTCCTAATACACTAGTAAAAATGGCACTTGTATCCATCCAGGTATTTTGCTTAACCGCTGCAAGCACTCCTAATAATATACCCAAAAATGTTGCAATAAACATGGCAGCAAGTGCTAATATAATGGTACCGGGTAATGCTTCAAACAAAACAGATCCTACTGCTTTTTTAGTTTGATAAGACCTTCTTAAATAAGGAATTTTAAGACCGACTTTTTTTGCATCGTTACCAATAAAAAATCCATTCAATTGTTTGTCTGTAATTTCTTTACTAGAATGAATACAAACGGGTGAAACATCATTTAAATACAATGCAAACTGTTTCCATTTAGGTTGGTCTAGCGCTAATTCGCGGCGTATATTTTGAAGGGTGGCACTATCTCCGGTTTGACCTAAAATTAATCTTGCTGGGTCTCCAAACCCTTGAAACAAAAAAAATACAATTACTACTACACCCAATAAAACAAAAGAACTATAGGTTATTTTTTTTAGTAGGTAATTGAGCATATTGACATTTATTTCCAGTTCAATATTTGTTGCATTATTTTATTGGAATCTCTATAACTATATTTAAATACAATAGTTGCTTTTTGCATAAAAAATATAGTAGGATTAACACGAGCAGCTGTTTTAAGAACCGTTGCATCACATCTTAAAATTGGCAGATTTGCATAGTGTTGTTGAGCAGTTGAAGCATCCGCTGTAACTAATATTATTGGTATTTGATTAGACTGTGCCGCTTTAATAATAGTATCTAAACTTTTTTGCCAACTAGCCCATTCGGTAAAATCTTTTGCTAATACAAGTAAGTATTGTTTGTTTTCAAATACAGCAGCAGTGCTGTCTACGCCACTAATTGTTTGTAATGAAAAATCTGCAATAGCTGCTTTTAAACCATTTCCTTTTTTTGCTAATACATCTGTACGATCTACATAAATATAGGTTGAATCAAAATCTGTAGGAAAATTGGATTGGTCGAACTTTAGTTCTTGCCCATTTTTTTTATAAATAAAGTTTAAAGCAAAACTATCTGCAATAGCACCTTTAGGCGTTTTCATTTGATCTAAAATATTATTCCCTTTTTTATAAGGTAAGCAATCAACAATTGGCAAATGACGCAATACATAACTTTGAAGCCATCCAGTACCATTTAAGCTGATTAATATAATTGCAATAGCAAAAGGATTGGAAATAGCAACTTGAATATTATTTCTAAAAATGCACAGAATAATAATGAGCACCAATAACACTAAATCTTTTGTAAAAGATTGTGCAGCTGTTAAAGGCAAACAATCGCCAAAGCAACCACAGGTTTTAATTTTACCCGAAAACAATGCATACCCCGTTAAAAATGTAAAGAAAATAATTAGTGCTAATAATAACCAACCAATGGTTCGAATTTGCCAGCCTATAATTACAGCAATTCCAGTTACTACTTCAAACACATTCATCATTAATGAAAAAGCAAGTGTGTAATCATGAAGTGCGCTCCAACCCCATACTTCAAAAAATTCTTGCATTTTATAACTCAAGCCTAGTGGATCATTTGCTTTAACTAATCCAGAAAAAATAAATAGCAATCCTACTACCCAACGAACAATCAATAAGAAGTTTTTCATAAAATATAATTTAGTGTTTGCCTTCTTCAATTAATATCAGGGCAAAAATGGCATAGTTTAAAATGTCTACATAATTGGCATCAATCCCTTCACTAATTAAGGTTTCACCATCATTTGCCAATATTTGTTTAATGCGTAATAATTTTACCAAAATTAAATCTGCAAAACTTTCTTGACTCATATCGCGCCAAGCTTCTCCATAGTCGTGGTTTTTATCGAGCATGGTATTTTTTGCAAACAATACATATTGCTCGTACCAAGCAGCCACTTTTTTTACAGGAACTTCTTCAACAGCTGGATTATTTAATGCTAATTGAATTAATCCAATAACTGCATAGTTTACAATACCCTTAAATTCAGAAGGTATACCATCCTGTACTTTTTGGGTTTGTTTGTCTTGAATGGTTCTAATACGTAATGCCTTGATAAAAATTTGGTCTACTACAGAAATAGTCCTTAAAACCCGCCAAGCAGTCCCATAATCTTTGGTTTTTTTAATAAAAATATCCTGGCATTGGCTAATTGCCTGATCGTATTGTAGATTCGTTTCCATTTTATGCTCCTGACGTTAAACGCTTATTAATATCTTTGATAGGAATGCAATATAAATGAATACTCAGAATGTTTACACTTAACTGCAAAGGAAGATTAATAAAAATAGAAGAACCGGTGGTAATGGGCATTTTAAACACCACCCCCGACTCTTTTCATGCTGCTAGTAGAACAAAATCGATAGATGACGCAGTTGATAAAGCAAAACAAATGCTAGAAGCAGGTGCCACAATATTGGATATTGGGGCACAAAGCACCCGTCCGGGCAGTGAAAATGTAGGTTCAGCAATTGAACTAGAAAGAATTATACCTGTTATAGAGGCCATTTCTAAAGCATTTCCTACTGCCATTATTTCTGTGGATACATTTATTGCATCAGTAGCCAAAGAAGCTGTTTCTGCAGGCGCATGTATTGTGAATGATATTAGTGGAGGCTTATTTGACAAAAACATGCTAGCTACTGTTGCCCAACTCAAAACACCATTTATTTGCATGCATGTAAGGGGAAATGCCAATACCATGCACCAAATAACTCCTTCATTAAATTGCACACTTGAAGTACTCGATTATTTTATAGAACGAATTGCAGCTTGTAGCAAAGCAGGCATTGATGATATTATACTAGACCCAGGTTTTGGATTTGGAAAATCGATGGATGAGAATTTTCAATTATTGAAAAATTTACCAATTTTTGCCCAACTTAAAAAACCAATATTATTAGGCGTTTCTAGAAAATCAATGATTTATAAAACATTGAATGGAAGAGCTGAAAATGCCTTGAATGGCAGTACTGTTTTACACACAATAGGATTGTTAAATGGAGCAAGTATATTGCGTGTGCACGATGTTAAAGAAGCCAGAGAAGCAATAATACTTACGCAACAATTGAAGAAATAAAAATATCCTACAGTTGCTAAACGTAAAGTGAAATGCAACAAAATAATTGCACTTAGAATTGCTTAATCGAATACCAAATCCTTCAGGCATTAAAATAACAAGAGGCTGTTTCATTTAATTGAAACAGCCTCTTGTTATAATTAGAACTTATTACTATTGCTTAGCAGGTTGACCTTGATTTGGCTGACCTGGCATAGGTTGTGCTGGCTTAGGAGCAGGCACAGTTACATCTGTAATTTCAACATCAAACACAAGGTTTGCGTAAGGAGGAATTACTGGAGCAGAACCTTGAGGGCCATAAGCCAACAATGCTGGAACCAATAAACGACCTTTTCCACCTTTACCAAATAAACGTAAACCTTCATCCCAACCTCTAATAACTGATCCAACACCAACTGTTACATTAAGTGGTTGTCCTACCAATTTAGAATTGACCATGTTTGAATCAAAGATTTTGCCATTCACAAATGCACCTCTATATAAAATAGTTGCTTGCATGCCAGAATCAGCCATAGGCAATGTTCCTGGATTTTGAATTTCAACGAGCACACCATTTTGTGTTGACTGTGTTTTTAATTTTTTACTATCTGCGTATGTTTTTAACTCTTTAATTTCTCTTGCTTTTTCAGCATCCATTTCTACCGCATAATCTTTCATCATTTCTGCTTGACCTGGGAATGTTTTTAAGATATCAACTCTTCCAGAAATGAAATCTCCTTTTTTGAAAATATCATTGTATTCAACCATACCCAATTTTTTAAGGGTATCAACACTCATACGGAATTCAATTTTATCGCCAACAGAAGAAGTTGGTAATAATTCTGTGAAATTGTATTTGCCTAAATGAGCAGTATCAAGTACAAAATATACCGGAATATGTGCGTAAGAAGAACTTAAAATTGAATCTTTTGCAGCCAATTTGTACTCAATATTGAGTTTAATAGACTGACCATTTTTTAAGGTTTCTTTACTTTTTCCTTTGGTTACTTTGTAAGCAAGGCCACTTGGTGTTTTTTCATATTGGTTACAGCTTGCAAACAATACAATCGCTAATAAAAGCTTGATGGTGTTTTTGATCATTTTATTGTAGTTGATTTTGGTATTCAGTTATTACTTGTTTAAATTTTTCTAAAGCTATTTCTAAACGCTCTCCACTCCTACCGCCTGCTGCATTTATATGTCCGCCCCCTTCAAAATGTTTGCGTGCAAATGCATTCACATCAAAACTTCCCTTACTTCTAAAACTCCACTTACGTTCTTCGTCTCTATCTATTACTAAGGCACCAAATTTAATGCCTTGTATGGTTAATAAATAGTTTACCAAACCTTCGGTGTCTCCTGTTTTAATATCGTACCTATTTAAATCAGCGGATGTAATATACATCACAGCCGTATTATATTCATACAAAACTTCTAATCTATTCATCAAAGCATAGCCAATAAAGCGGAGTCTACCTTCTAAGAAATTATCGTAAATATGTTCGTGAACAATAGTATGGTCTAATCCAATTTCCTTTAAATGCGCTATTGCCCTATGAACTGCAGCGGTAGTGGATGGAAAACGAAACGAACCAGTATCGGTCATTAAACCAGTATACAAACATTCCGCAATTTGGGTATTTAAAGCTGATGCATGACCAGATCCAATAATAAAATCATACACCATTTCGCAAGTAGAGCTTTTTGAGGTATCACTTACACCAAAATTGAAAGCTTCTTCTTGTGGTTGTTGGTGGTGATCTATGAGTATTTTAACACAATTAGCATCGGTTATAGGCTGCTCTAAATGTTTTGTTCGATGAAGGATATTAAAGTCTAAACAAAACAATAAATCAGTTTCTTCAATGATTTTTTTTGCTTTTTCTCTATTATGTTCATAATCTAACACGTTTTCAATGCCTGGCATCCATTTTAAAAAATCAGCCCAATTTGTGGGAGAAATCACTTGAACGGTATGACCAAGTGCTACTAAAAAATGATATAATCCAAGCGCAGAGCCCATTGCATCACCATCTGGCTTTTGGTGCATAGTAATCACCACTTTCTTTGGTGTATCTAACTGGGTATAAAATAATGAGATGCTTTGCATATAGTGGCGGCAAAATTGCGATTTCCCGCTTATTATATCAAAACAATTTATAGAAATTAACAAAAAGAACCGAAATCTGCGGTAAAAGACGGTTAATTGTGTAGTTTTGCCTCCCAAATTTTAATTGAATATGAGCAATCGTACATTTACCATGATTAAACCAGATGCAACCAATAAAGGTTATACTGGTGCTATTTTAGACCAAATCATTAAAGCTGGATTTACAGTAAAAGCAATGAAATGGACAAAATTAACTGAGGAGCAAGCTGGTTTGTTTTATGATATTCATAGGGCAAGACCATTTTTTCAAGAATTGGTTGATTTTATGATTAGTGGCCCTATTGTAGCGGCAATTTTAGAAAAAGACAATGCAGTTGCAGACTTTAGAACTTTAATTGGAGCAACCAATCCTGCACAAGCAGAAGAAGGTACTATTCGTAAACTATATGCCGCTTCTATTGGCGAAAATGCAGTTCACGGAAGTGATAGCGATGAGAATGCTGCCATTGAAGGCGATTTCTTCTTTTCTAAATTAGAAAGATTTTAATTGGTTGGATAATTTTATCCTTCAACAAAAAAGAGGATGTATCTGAATTAGATACATCCTCTTTTGATTTATTTTTTACACCAATTGATTTTAATTTCAATTGATTCTAAATACTATTAAATAAATCGATTAATTAAGTTTTCTAAGTATTCTTGCTTTCCACTTATTACTGCTGGCTCACCATTAGCTACTGCAAAATCTCTTAAATTTTCGAGGGTTAATAATCCCGCTTCAAATTCTTTTCCTTTACCAGTTTCGTAAGAAGCATAACGATCTGAACGGATTTTTTTATACTCAGATTGTTGTAAGATATTATCAGCAATAACTAGTGATCTTGCAAATGCATCCATACCACCAATATGTGCATGGAATAAATCTGCTTCGTCGGTAGAATTTCTTCTGCGTTTAGCATCAAAATTAATTCCGCCTCCTGCAAATCCTCCAGCTTCTACTATAATTAACATGGCTTCTACTAGTTCATTGATATTGGTAGGAAATTGATCTGTATCCCAACCATTTTGATAATCGCCTCTATTGGCATCCATACTTCCTAATAAACCTGCATCAACTGCAGTTTGCAATTCGTGTTGGAAAGTATGCCCAGCTAGGGTTGCGTGGTTTACTTCAATATTTAATTTGAAATCATTAAGCAAATCGAATTGGCGTAAAAATCCTATGACAGTTTCTACATCATAATCGTATTGGTGCTTACTTGGCTCACATGGTTTTGGCTCAATAAAAAAAGTGCCTTTAAAACCATTTCTTCTTGCATAGTCTTTTGATGCATGTAAAAAACGTGCAAGATGTTCTTTTTCTTTTTTCATATTGGTATTCAACAAAGTCATATACCCTTCTCTTCCTCCCCAAAAAACATAATTCTCACCACCTAATTCTATGGTTGCATCTAATGCTGCTTTTACTTGTGCCGCACCATGAGATAATACATGAAAATCTGGATTGGTTGAAGCACCATTCATGTATCTTTTATTTGAAAATAAATTAGCCGTGCCCCATAATAATTTCACCCCACTAGCTGCTTGCTTTTCTTTTAAATAAGCAGTAACTGCTTGTAATCTTTTTTCGTTATCAACTACATCATTGGTATAGTCTACCACGTCTACATCATGAAAACAATAGTATGGTAATCCTAATTTGTTAATAAATTCAAATGCAGCATCAGCCTTATCTTTTGCTCTTGCAACCGCATCATTTTTTGCGTTCCATCCATAAATATGGGTAGGCTCACCAAAAGGATCTCCACCATTTCCAACAAAACTGTGCCAATAAGCACAGGCAAATCTTAACCACTCTTTCATTGGTTTTCCAGCAACGATTCTAGATTCGTCGTACCAACGATAAGCCAATGGATTAGTTGATGCTAGGCCTTCAAATTTAATTTGACCTACACTTGGAAAGAATTCTTTTTCTCCGAGAATTACTGACATAATTGTTTTTTTTGTTAAGATTAAAATATAAAATTAATTAGTTAATTGTTTTGTTAAAACAGATTTCCAATCTTGGTATAAATTGTTGTATTGCTCAGCAGCATTGGGTTCTATTATTTTCAATGGCTTATTAATACTGAAAGCTTCTTTACTAGATGCATATACACCTAATCCAATTCCTGCACCAATTGCAGCACCTACACTCCCATCTGAATTGATTAATTCTACAGGTGTATTTGTTGCATTTACAAATGCTTGCGCAAATACATCACTTAAAAATAAATTCGCTTTACCTGCTCTTATTATGGTTGGCGTAATACCATTCTCGCGTAAAATATCTAAGCCATATCTAAAAGCAAAAGCAATACCTTCTTGAGCAGCTCTAAATAAATGTGCAGGGGTATGTTTATTTAAATTAATATGGTTCATGTGTGCATCAACAGTTTTGTTTTCAAGCATGCGCTCTGCACCATTTCCAAAAGGCAATAACACTAATCCATCAGATCCTGGAGCAATGGTGCTAGCGGCATCGTTCATTTGTTGGTAAGACAATCCTGCACCACCAATTTGTTTGATCCAACTATTTAAAATACCCGTTCCGTTAATACATAATAATACCCCAATTCTTTGCAGTGTACTTGTATGATTCACATGCGCAAAACTATTTACACGAGATTTTGCATCGTATTTTAATTGATCAGACACACCATATATTACGCCGGAAGTACCTGCTGTAGCAGCAACTTCGCCCGGTTCCATTACATTTAAAGACAAGGCGTTATTGGGTTGATCTCCCGCTTTATAGGTAACAGGAATACCTGTAGTTAATAATAATTCTGCTGCAATGGATGCCGAAATTTGACCATGACTAGCAAAAACATTTTGAATAGTTGGAATAACCGATTCATTTAAACCATAATGATTGAACACATCTTTAGACAATTCGTCTTCTTTAAAATCCCAAAAAATTCCTTCGCTTAATGACGAAATACTAGTTGTAAGCGAATTGGTTAGTTGAAGGGCAATATAATCGCCGGGTAGCATGATTTTATTAATCTGTGCGTATATTTCTGGTTCATTATTTTTAACCCAAGCCAGTTTAGACGCTGTAAAATTTCCTGGTGAATTTAATAAATGGGCTAATGATTTTTCTGCTCCAATGGCTTCAAACGCTTGATTGCCCAATTCTACTGCCCTACTGTCGCACCAAATAATACTATTTCTAAGAACTTGTTCATTTTTATCAATACATACCAATCCATGCATTTGATAGGCAATACCTATGGCAGCAATATCAGATGGATGGTATTTATTTTGGGCATGTGCTTTTAATATAGCCAATTTGGTGTGCTTCCACCAATCTGTTGGAGATTGTTCTGCCCAACCCTTTTGAATTGAAATTATGGGCGTTTCTGTATCGGGATATTGAACCGACACTAGTGTTTCTTGGGTTTGCGCATTTATAACGGCAACTTTAATGGAGGATGTTCCTATATCAATTCCTAATAATAACATGTTTGTATTTTATGGCTGCAGTTAATAAATTAACAACGTATACTTTAAATGATTAGCAGACAACTAATTTTTTAATAAAATGTCAACTAATATAATAAATTTCAAAGTAATGTTATTTTACTGAAAATATTGCGACAATTTTTAATGAAATCCTTAATTGGTAATAGTTATTATTTAATGAATAATTAGTAGTTAATCTTTAGCAGCTATTTAGCTTGATTTAAACCAAATTTTCTTTCGTAATGAAAGTCAATATTGCCTTAACTATTATCAGCAAACCCATTTACTCAGTTATTTATCGTTTATTTGTTGGAATCACAACTGTTAGTATCATGATGAAATACGAAGAATTGGTTAAAAATCATTCTGGCAAATTAATTGACCAGTTAGTTGCTTGGGTAATTAGTAAAGACCCAGTAGAAGTTTTGTTCAATTTTATGGATGAAGACCAATGGGCCATTATTTCAATGCACCAATATGAAGAAGATACAGAAATATCACTTCGATTACATATCAACAATTTTTACGACTTATACTTAGGATACTACGATGACGAAGATGAGTTTTTTGAAATCATCCATCCACTAACTGAAGAAGAAATTGAACAACTTCCTATTGGATTAAAAAAAGTAATGAAAAAAGTATTAGACGACGAAAAAGGAATGAGACTATCTGGCAATTTCTTGTCTAGATAATTCAACCTTTTTCATCGCCTACAATTATATTGCTGGATCATGAAAAACCTTGGGGGCTATTATAGATTCAATAGACACTTTTTCAATTCCTAATGTATTGCACCATCCCAAAAACTTTTCATGAATTTCATTTAAAGTTTCTTTTTGTACTGGAGTTAATTCTAATACATGCGCACGACTTATGGTTCTAATAGGCAATCCTCTTTTTGCTAAAAAGTATTTGGCACTCATAGGATATGCTACATGAATTAAAGGATCTACTTGAATCAATTCATTTTGCAACCAATCTACTTGTTCTTTCATTGCAGGATTTGCAGCATTATTAACCATCCATACCAATATTTCAGGATAAAAGTTTCCCGAAATAGAACTCATTCCTTTACCTCCATTGCGCATTACAAAAGAGGCATTGGGTGTATGCGCATCAAAGAATTCAAATGAAGTATTGCCAGAATCTTTTAAAATATCCAGCTTCGCTTTTACTTGTGATTGGTCTATGGAAGTGTCTTTATGATAAATGAATCGCTTGGTTTCTAATAAAGTTTTAAATACATGGGCTGTGAGTATTCTTTTATAAGGTGCAGGGCATTCATATAATCCAAATGGAACACCTGGAGCAAGCGCTAACATTTGGTGAAAGTTGCTTAATAAAATTTCATCACTATCTTCAATATTGGCAAAATGACCGGTAATTAAAATCACTGCATCAATACCTGTTTCGTAGATTTTTTTTGCAAAAATGGCTTTATCCTCAATGGTTAAACCAAAAGATCCAGTAGCAACTATTGGAACCCTCCCTCTAACATATCTTACTATAAAACTAGTGAGTTCTAAGCGTTCGTCTTCGGTTAAACTATACATTTCGCTACTTAAGCAATTGGCAAAAAAACCTTTAACCCCTGCTGCTAAATAAAAGTCAATCAATTTTGCAACTGCATCAAAATCAAGCTTTGCCTTTAAATTAAAAGGCGTAATCATTACGGGCACAAATTTATTATTCATCATATACAAATTGATTGCTATTTTTTTATAAAGCTTTTAAATTTAGTGAATAATAGACCAGAAAGAAAAATGGTTAAAGTGCCTACTACTATTATCATATTCTTGTGTAGTGCAATTTTTAAGTACGATAATTCTGGAGATAATTTATCGGAGAAACTAAACCAAATAATTACAATTACACCAATAATTACGGCTATGATTGCCTCGGTATTTTTTGTTTGTTTACTAATAATGCCTAACAAAAATAGTCCTAGCATGCCTCCTGCAAATATTCCCGACAACTCCCACCAAACATCCAAAATACTTTTTATACCAATCATCGATAAACCAAAAACTAAACCAATTAATCCTACAATAATGGTTGATGCATATAGTATAACAAACTCTTTTTTATCTGAGGCATTATTTGAAAAATATCTTTTATAAATATCTTTTGTAAAAACAGTAGCAGAGGCATTCATACCAGAACTGATGGTGCTCATTGCTGCAGATAAAATTGCTGCTACTATTAAACCCAAGCAAACTGTTGGCACTTTATTCACCATAAAATGTGGCATCACTTTGTCGGCATAATCTGCTGGTTTAAGTTGTTGCATATACGTTGACACATCAACTGCACTTGCATTTAAACCTAATTTTTGTATGGCTAAACTATGTTTTAACGAATCTGCAATGGCTGGATTAACTTGATAATAAGCAAATAAAGCAGTGCCAATTATAAAAAATAATAACGATGCTGGTACATATAAAAAAACAGACAACCAAACAGATTTACGGGCCTGCGAATCAGAAACAGCAGTATGGTATCGTTGAATATAATTTTGATCCATCCCAAAATTATTGAGATTAATAAAAAAACCATAACAAAGTACTACCCAAAAACTACTCTCCTTAAAATTAAAAGCGGTGGTTCCTAAACTGAGTTTATTATCTGATTTTGCAATGGCATAAATAGCAGTAACACCACCAGGTATCTCCCAAATAATTAAAAACAATATCAGTAAGGCTCCTAATGTTTTAAGTACACCTTGCACAACTTCTGTCCAAATAACTGCTTCTATTCCACCTAAAACTGTATAAATAATAATACAGATACCCATCACAATCATAATAGACGACATAGAAAATCCTAGTAGCGCCTGTAGGGTTAATGCCATCCCAAAAAACACAGAACCCATTCTTGCAAATTGGGTTAATAAAAAACAAATCACTGCATAGGTTCTAGCCCATGGACCAAATCTTTTTTCTAAATTAGTATAGGCCGATATTTCTCCCGTATTTCTATAAAACGATACAAAATATTTAGATGCTACCCAGGCGGCAAAAGGCATTGAAATACTAAAAACAAAAGCATTCCAGTTTGTACCAAATGCTTTACCAGGAACGCCTAAAAATGTATTGCTACTTAAAAATGTTGCATAAATAGAAATACCTATTGCCCAACCTGGTATTTTACCAGATGCTTTTGTAAACTGTTCGGTGTTTTGATTCTTTCTAGAAAAATAATACCCAATACCTATCATGGCAAATAGGTATATGAAAACAATTGACAAATCAATAAAAGGTATGTTTTGCATGTATTAATAATAAAGTTCCTGTGGCAAACAGTACTAAATGAATAATTAAAATTCAATCATAAAACTATTCTTAAATGGGCAAAGTTCTATGAAGTGTGTTTTCTATAATATGTACTATATTATCATGAAATAGCATCATATTACTTATTTAATAATAATATTTGACTTATTTTAGTGTCAATTAGTAAAATAAGTATGAAGCCGCATTATCATAAAGTTCCCAAAAAACTTGAAAATTCTTTCAGTTTACGTAAAGATCTGTCGGCCAATTTTGATACAACTTGGCATTACCACCCAGAATTAGAATTGCATTATATTAAACAAGGAGAAGGCATCAGATTTATAGGAGATAATATCAGTAATTTTTCGTCGGACGAAATGTTATTATTAGGCGAAAATCTGCCACATACTTGGAAATCGCATGATGTCTATTTACAACCACAATCAGAACTAGCGGTAGAAACAACCGTTATGCATTTTCTACCGAATTGCTTGGGACAAGAGTTTTTGTCATTACCAGAAACTTATCAACTAACACAATTGATTGAGAAAGCAAAAAATGGACTGCTTATTTATGGAGAAACAAAATGGAAACTATTGGCCTTATTAGAAGCCGCTTACAAGGCAGTTAACCTTGAACGTATTTCATTATTCATAGCTATTTTAAATACACTAGCAGAAACCAAAGAATACGAAACTATTACTAGTACACATGCTTTTTACCAATCAAACCAGTTAGAAACAGATCGGCTTAATCAAATATATACATACACGCTTAAGCATTATATGAATAATATTAGCTTAACTGAAATAGCTTCATTAAGTTGTTTGAGCATTACTTCTTTTTGTAGGTATTTTAAAATGATGACGAACAAAACTTATACCGATTTTTTAACAGAAATTAGAGTCAGTTATGCATGTAAATTATTAATAGAAAATAAATCATTAACTGTTGAATCGGTAGGAAACGAAACTGGATTTAATAATGCTTCTAATTTTTTTAGACAATTTAAAAAAATGGTTGGCATAACACCTAAAGCGTATAGAAAAAAATACGTAGTAGGTTAATAAAAAGGATTATTTTCAAATAATAAAAATATTTAATGAGAATTCACAGAACAATATTGCCTTATTTTATAGCCATTTTTATACCTCTTTTATCATTCAATTCCTATGCGCAAAGCAATGCTATTAAAATTAACTGGAATAGTTTTATGCAAGAGCAGCAACTACGCTGGGATTCTATTAGTACAAATTATTACACAGGAATATTACTAGGAAATGGACGTTTAGGTACCAATATTTATAAAGAATCTGATAAGGCTATTCGTTTTGACATTGGTAGATCAGATGTTACAGACCAAAGACCGCATTATCCAGACAGCGTGAATTCAGAACAACTATTGTCACAACCAAGATTGCCAATAGGAAAAATGTTGTTGCATACAAAAGGAAATATTGTAAATGCTACTATGCAATTAGATATCTACAATGCAGAAAGTACTGGAACAATCACCACAACACTTGGTAGCATTCATTTTTATGCAATTGTACCAACTGGTGAGGAAGTAATTGTTGTAAAAATATTTGGTACCGGTGAAGAAAAAAAAACCTTATGGGAATTTATTGCCGAAGAAAGTATTTCACCTAGAATAACTGCTCAGTCAAAAAAACAAGCTGCATTTGACTACACCAATAATCCGCCATTTATAGAAAAGGATTCAGCACAATTTCATTATTGCTATCAACCACTATTATTTAGTGATGGATATGCTACTGCCTATCAATTAATAAAAAAAGCCGACACTAGCACTTTGGTGTTAGCAGTTGGAAATGCAATTGATTTTAAAACAAGTGCTAAAAAAGAAGCTTTCAATTATATCAATAGTTATTTTGCAAAAAAAGAAAAAACCATCATTCAAACACATCGTAAATGGTGGCACGAATATTCTGAGAAAAGTATGATTTCTGTTCCTGATGCTAGAATGCAAAACTATTATACGATGGAACAGTATAATATGGCCGCCGCAACAAGAGCGGGAAAACCAATGGTAGACTTGATGGGCCCTTGGTTTAAAAGCAAAACACCATGGCCAGCTATTTGGTGGAATTTAAATACACAATTAGCCTATTCATCGGTATTTACATCTAATCATTTAGAAATAGGAAGGTCATTATTTGATGCATTATACAATAACCGTAATACCTTAATAAAAAATGCACCAAAGCAATGGCAAAATGATGCTGCTGCCATTGCAAGAATATCTTCTTACGACCTGTATTCGCCAGTTACGCAAGATGAAATTGATAATGGAAAATTTGAGCCCGGAAATTTAACATGGACATTATTTTATTACCATAAATATTTTTTGTATTCAAAAGATTCCATTGAATTAA